>Ga0255768_10001529_pt1 | contig 23814 bp, 25 predicted proteins | sample 071ome_33_FD_179983 | JGI IMG/M metagenome (GOLD analysis project Ga0255768, IMG submission 179983) | Coastal salt marsh microbial communities from the Groves Creek Marsh, Skidaway Island, Georgia - 071412AT metaG (version 2) | ecosystem: Environmental > Aquatic > Marine > Intertidal zone >...
CGCTTCGTGGATCATTGCCTCAAAAAGTGCTGCAAGATTACTTCCATGTGCGGCTATCTGCTGAGGAATGAGACTTTTTTTAGTCAGTCCAGGGGTAGTGTTGATCTCTAATAGATGCGGGACACCATCTACCAAAATAAATTCTGAACGCGAGACGCCTTGAAGTCCCAAATAGTCATGAAGCTTAATGGCCATCTTATTGGCGGTGTCGATCATTGTTTGCGGTAGAGGGGCGGGTGTGATTTCTCTTGAAGCTCCTTGGTATTTTGCTTCATAATCGAAAAATACATTTTCAGTTTCGATGAGCGTTGCCGGTAATGCTTCGAGTTTACCATTGAGTCTTACCACTCCGATGGTGATCTCGGGGCCTACTAGGGCTTCTTCTATTAGAACGTCCTTATCGACTTCGGCCACGCGTTTTATAGCTGCCGGCAGGGCTTCAGCTACCTCTATCTTTTCGATTCCAAAGCTGCTACCAGAGCGATTGGCTTTTACAAATACGGGCAATTTTAGTTGCTCGATGATCGTTGAGTAATCCTCAAGGTTGTTGTAATGAATCGCTTCGGATTTTGCGGTAGGAATACCAAGTTCTCGGGCGATGCACAATAAGTCGCGTTTATTGAAACTTATGGCCGAACTGTAATGGTCGCTTGCAGTCTGCTTGATGCCCAATAGCTCAAAGTATGCCGCTAATAGACCGTTTTCTCCAGGAGATCCGTGGATGGCGTTGAAGACTACGTCAAAGCGTATCACTTTTTCATTGAGCTGAAGGCTAAAATCGCGTTTATCGATGGGATAGCGTTTAGTATCAAGAATGCATTCCCATGAGGTTTCAGAGATGTCGATCGGAAAGACCTCAAAGATTTTCGGGTCGAGATGTTCGCATACGTTTGCTCCACTTAAAAGTGAGATCTCTCGTTCTTCAGAGAAACCGCCCATGACTACGGCAACTTTTAAGCGCTTTTGTGGTCCATCCATTCGAATTGATCTTGTGGGCTGAAAAGTACTAAAAATCACCCCTTTTTCTATCTTTGGTCCTTGAAAGTTAAGCTATGAAGAGGTTCTTCTCTTTTTTTATTTCCAAGATTTTTTTCATCCAGTTGGTCATCGCGGCAGGTTTGATGTTTGTACTGATCACTTTAACCGGATGGGGTTTGGCCTTTTTTACGGAGCACAGCACCGAGGTTAAGGTTCCTAACTTAACGGGCAAAAGTGTTGATGAGGCTTCGGATGTATTGAATAGGTTAGGGTTGAGGGTTGAAATTTACGATACCATCGCCTACAGCGATACTTTCGCTCCCTTTGCCATTCGAGAACAGAACCCAGCTGCAGGTAAAGCGGTTAAGCCTAATCGTAAGGTATATATTGTTCTGAATCGAGGTGAATACGATAAGATAGCCCTACCAGAAGTGATCCAATTTACCGAGCGCAATGCACGGATTAAACTGACTTCGGTAGGCTTAAAAGTAAGAGACTCATCTACCTATATCGATGCTATTGGTAAGAATATGGTATATGGGGTTCAACTTGGAGACTCTTTAGTTTCTGCAGGTACTTTAGTGGATCAAAAAGAGCTTTTAGTGTTAGTGCTTGGTAACGGAAAGGATAGTATTCAATGAGTGGACTAAGCGATGATTTAGGAGAGGATCAGTTTGACGCTGAGACACTTCACGAGCACTATGTCTTTACAGCTTCCAAAGGGCAAGACCCCTTGCGCGTGGATTTATTTTTGATGAATTTCATTGAAAACGCGACCCGTTCTAAAATTCAGGCCGCTGCTAAAAACGGTAACATCTGGGTAAACGATGCCCCCGTTAAACAAAATTATAAAGTAAAGCCAGATGATGTAGTGCGTGTCCTATTTGAGCATCCGCCCTATGAAAACCTTCTGGTAGCTGAAGATATACCTTTGGATATCGTTTATGAGGATGACGATGTCGTGGTGGTCAATAAGCCTGCTGGCATGGTCGTTCATCCGGGGCATGGTAATTACTCGGGAACCTTACTCAACGCGCTGCTGCATCACTTTAAAGATTTGCCGCTAAACAGTGACGATCGTCCTGGTTTAGTGCATCGTATAGATAAAGACACCTCCGGTTTGTTGGTGATTGCCAAAACGGCAACCGCCTTGGTTCACCTTACGCGACAATTTGCCGAGAAGACTTCGCAGCGCGAATATGTAGCATTGGTGTGGGGTGCGTTTGAAGAAGAGCGAGGTACGATTGAGGGCCATATTGGACGAAGTTTTAAGAACCGTCTACAGATGGATGTTTTTGAGGATGGAGCGCACGGAAAACAGGCGGTAACCCACTATGAGGTGATGGCTTCCTTTCGCTATGTTAGTTTAGTAAAGTGTGTGCTTGAAACCGGTCGTACCCATCAGATTAGAGCGCACATGAAACATGTCGGACATCCACTTTTTAATGACGAACGCTACGGTGGAAATGCCATTCTGAAGGGCACTACCTTTACCAAATACAAACAGTTTGTAGATAATTGTTTTAAGCTATTACCTCGGCAAGCACTGCATGCCAAAACGCTTGGTTTTGAACATCCGACTTCTGGAAAATTCTTAACTTTTGAGTCTGAAATTCCTAATGATATGAGCGCCTGTATCGAAAAATGGCAGGCCTACTCAACCCTTTAAAAATGCTATGAAAATTTTACTCTCACCTGCAAAGACACTAGACTTCGAATCTGAGCTTCCTAAAGTAAACTTTAGCGAACCGCAGTTTCTAGACTACACGGCTAAGGTTCAAAGAGAACTCAAGAAGCTGAAAGCTCCTGAGCTTCAGAAATTGATGCATATTTCTTCAGAGTTAGCCGCTTTGAATGTTCAGAGAAATCAGTCCTTTTCGTTAACCACAACTGCTGAAAATTCTCGGCCTGCATCTTATGCTTTCGATGGAGATGTCTATAAAGGTTTGGATGTGTACAGTTTGGCGTTAACCAAAGTTCCAGATCTGCAGAACAGGGTAAGGATTCTTTCAGGATTATACGGCATGCTTCGACCGCTAGATGCGATACAGCCCTATCGTTTAGAGATGGGTACTTCTATGGCTATCGGCAAATCGACATCGCTCTATGATTTCTGGAAGCAACGTCTAACCGAAGCCTTTAGTCAAGAATTGGAAGCCGATGAGTTGGTGGTGAATTTGGCGAGTAAAGAATACAGCAAGGTTCTTGATCTTAAGGCGCTTCAACAGCCTGTAGTTCATCCCGAATTCAAGGATTTTAAAAACGGATCTTTCAAGATCATTTCATTTTATGCCAAGCGTATGCGCGGTGTTATGGCCCGATATCTAGTTGAGGAACAGTGCCCTGACATCGAAAGCATAAAGAACTTTGAGGCAGAAGGGTACCGCTTCGATGCGACTCAGACTAAGGATGCATTAAAGCCTATATTTACGCGTTAGGCGAGAGGCTTTCTTTAAGCATTTTAATCAAAACATAGGCGAGATACACAAAAGGTGATCCGTGTAAAAACAAGTCAAAGTAATCCATGGGTTGCATTCCCATGGCTCCACCCATAACCCAGCGCACTTTGCCAACAATGTGAGGTTCAGCCGAGAAGGGTAATAAGCCCGGAACTACACAGAAAAGAAGCGCATTCAGGAGTTGACTTTTGTACTTTTTAAACATGCGATGGTTTTAAAGAAAGAATAAAGGACGCTATCTGTTCTACCCCGTGCTGTTTGAGGTGGCGAATAAAGGCTGATCCGATAATTGCTCCCTTGCTGAAAGCAGTGGCTTGCTGAAACGTTTCGGCATCTGCAATGCCAAACCCAACCACAGTGGGCACCTTGAGATGCATGTCTGCTATACGTTTAAAATAGGCTCTATTCTCATCACTAAAGCCGTTTACCTTTCCGGTAGTACTAGCCGAACTCACCATATAAATAAAACTGCTGCTGGCAGCTTCAATGGCACGGATGCGCTCATCAGAGGTTTGCGGGGTGATTAAGAAAATCATCGACAATCCATAGCGCTCGAAGATGTCTTGGTACTCACGTTGATAGATTTCTAATGGGAGATCGGGTAATATGATGCCGTCGATTCCGATAGCTTGGCATTTTTGACAAAATGCTTCCACTCCGTACTGCAGCACAGGGTTAAAGTAGCCCATTATAATTAGTGGAATGTGAATGTGCTCACGAATACCTTCTAGTTGCTTGAAAAGTACCTCGGTCGACATGCCGTTTTCAAGAGCTGTAGTTGAACTCTCTTGAATGGTGGGTCCGTCTGCCAGAGGATCGCTAAACGGCAAACCAATTTCAATCATATCAACACCTGACGCTTGAAGTTGATTTAAGACTTCAACGGTATCGTTGAGCTGCGGATAGCCGGCAGTGGCATAAATCGACAGTAGGGCCTCTTTGTTCTTTAATGTTGTTTGAATCCGCATCATAGTTCGAAATAGTCAATATAGGTTTGTAAGTCTTTGTCTCCTCTTCCAGAAAGGTTGACCACCACAACATCCTCTTTTTTACACTTTAAGGTTTCGAATACGGCAAAGGCATGAGAAGTCTCGATAGCCGGAATGATGCCTTCGAGGGCGGCCAACTCGCGTCCGGCCTCCATAGCCTTCTCGTCTGTAATAGAGATGAATTGAGCTCTTTTTGAAGTAAATAAATGGGCGTGCATTGGGCCAACTCCAGGATAATCTAAACCGGCAGAGATAGAATAGGGTTCAGTGATTTGACCGTCTCCGGTTTGCATGAGTAGTGTCTTGCTTCCGTGAATAATACCCACCTTACCTAAGGCTGAGGTGGCTGCGCTGTGTCCTGAATCAACTCCCTTACCAGCCGCTTCGACGGCTACGAGTTTGACCTCAGGACGATCGAGATAGTGGTAGTATATACCTGCAGCATTGCTCCCCCCGCCGACACAAGCGATTACGTAATCAGGAAGCTCTCTTCCTTCTTTCTCCACGAGTTGACTTCCAATTTCTTCTGAGATTACAGACTGAAACCGTGCAACCATATCGGGGTAAGGGTGCGGACCAACCACTGATCCTATTATATAGTGTGTATCTACAGGATTATTGATCCAATCACGGATAGCCTCGTTTGTGGCGTCTTTTAAGGTCTTGCTTCCAGACTCAGCCGCTCTAACCGTGGCACCCAACAATTTCATACGCGCGACGTTCGGGGCCTGCCTTTTGATGTCTAGAGCTCCCATATACACCACACATTCAATACCCATGAGGGCGCATACTGTGGCGGTGGCTACTCCATGTTGTCCAGCTCCGGTCTCGGCAATAATGCGCTTTTTTCCTAGCGCCTTTGCGAGTAAGATCTGCCCAATCGTGTTATTCACCTTGTGCGCACCGGTATGGCAAAGATCTTCTCGTTTCAGATAAATCTTTGTTTGGTATTTTTCTGAGAGCCGAGAGGCGTAAAACAGGGGGGTAGGGCGCCCGACATAATCCTTTAGTAAGGCCTTGAACTCTTTTTGAAATTCAGGTCTAGAAGTGATCTCTAAATAACTTTTTCGCAGTTCTTCGGTATTCGGATATAGCATTTCGGGTATAAATGCTCCTCCGAATTCTCCATAAAATCCTTGTTCATCTGCGTGATAACTCACTTGTTTCATAACGTCTTAATTTGTTTGATGAAGTTAGCTAGTTTTACGATGTCCTTTTCTCCTGGACGAATTTCGAATTTACTGTTGAGGTCAAGTCCAATACATTTTTTGGTATAGGGGGTATGCATAAAAGCCTGTATCTCGGTTATAGATTCAGGACCTATGCCTCCTGAAAGTAAATAGGCTGTTGATCCTTCATAGGCCTCAAGAAGACTCCAATTAAAAGTAGTTCCGTTTCCTCCGGGTAGTTTTCCTCGTGCATCAAATACGAAGCAATCAATGACCTCTTCAAACGGCTTTGTACTTTCAAAATCAAAACTGTCGTCTACCGCGAATGCCTTCCATATCTCACCCTCAAAGGTGGATCTAAGGCCCTTACAAAAGTCGGGAGATTCTGCTCCGTGCAGTTGAACGGCATCCAATGCATACTTCTCGCACCGCTGCTGTATTTCATCTATTGACGGATTGACAAAAACGCCTACGCGTTTGGCATTGAGTTGTTGTTCTTTAAAAGGTTTAGCGGTCTCATCAGAGAGGTGACGACTTGAGCCTTCCCAAAAAATATGACCGATATAATCCACTCCGAGCCTATCCAATTCATGGGCTTGATCTCGAATGCCACAGACTTTTATTTTCAGATCGGCACTCATGCGAATAGTGTGTTTAACTGGCCAAGTGTAGCCGACGGATCAGTCTCTTTCATCAAGTATTCTCCTATTAAAAAGCCTTTAAATCCGAGTTTATGTAGTTTTTGAATGTCCTCTATCGATTGCAATCCGCTTTCAGCTACTGGTATTTGATGGTTGCGCATTAACGGCAACAATTCTTCTCCCAGGCTAAGGTCTACCTTGAAGGTTTTAAGATCACGATGGTTCACCCCAAGGAGGTCTACTGCATCGGTACCTTTTTCTTCAAGCTCCATCTTACTATGTACTTCTAATAACACCTCAAGACCTAACTGATGCGCCAAATTTGTCAATCTTTCAATCTGCTCACGCGAAAGCACTGCTGCAATGAGAAGAATAAGATCAGCTCCATAGGCTTTCGCTTCATACACTTGATAGGGATCAAAAATGAAGTCCTTTCTCAAAAGCGGCCTTTCTGTATTATGTCTTGCAATGAGTAGGTCGTCTAGACTTCCACCAAAGAATACAGTATCCGTTAAGATAGACATCACCGCTGCGCCCCCTTCGTCGTAAAGTTTCACCACATCTTGTGCCTTTGATTGAGGTTGAATACTAGGTTTTGACGGTGATTTTCGTTTGTGTTCTGCTATAATTCCACCTTGAGCTAAGGCTTCTCGAGCAGAAACCGTTGAGCGCTGAAAAAACTGAAAGTCTTTAAGTGTTTCAACAGGTATTGCTGCTTTTTTTGCGCTTACTTCAACCGACTTTTGGCGCATGATTTGGTCTAAAATATTCATGAGGCCGAAACGGTTTTGAGGGTATTGAAGGCTTGAAGCCCTTTTTGGTTGAACAATGAATCTTTTGCCTTTTCAAGCGCCGATTCTATTGTTGAGGATTGGGCGACCGCTATGGCCAGGGCTGCATTTGCGAGTACCACTTGATGCTGCGCGTCAGTTCCCTTTCCTTGAAGTACATTCATGAAGATCTCGGCGGATGCACCCACGTCACTTCCTCCTATAATGGTATCAGGGTGGAGTCGTTCGAATCCAAAATGCGGGGCATCAATAAGCCGTTCTCCCTGGGGAGTGATGAGTTTTGCTTTACCCGTAAGGGAGACTTCGTCGTATCCGTCTAAAGCATGTACGATGCCATACTGAACTTGTGTTTGCTGAAAGCGATAGGCGTATAGGCGGGCGAGTTCGAGATTAAACACTCCAACCATTTGCTTTTTAACCATGCCCGGATTCACTAGAGGGCCTAACATATTAAAGAATGTCTTGACGCCTAAAGCACGTCTTATGGGAGCTACCGCTTTCATGGCCGGATGAAAAAGGGGTGCGTGAAAAATGCAGATTCCAGCTTTTTCTAAACATCTTTGGTGGACATCAGCATCACTCGTAAAGGTAATGCCAAGGTGTTCCATAACGTTGCTGCTTCCGCAGCTAGAGCTCACTCCGTAATTACCGTGCTTTGCCACAGGGATTCCAGCACCTGCAGTGACAAAAGAGGCTAATGTCGATATGTTGAAGGTGTCTTTTTGATCACCTCCTGTTCCGCATAAATCAATAGGGTCAAAATCACTCACATCTATAGCGATGCAAAGCGATTGGAGCGCTTCTTGAAATCCGGCTAGCTCATCTACAGTGATGCTGCGCATCATGAATATGGTCATGAAGGCCGCCACTTGGTGAGAGTCGTATTTACCTTCAGAAATTTCTATAAGTACCTGCTTGGCCTCCTCTTTCATTAGGCTTTCGTGCGCGATAAGTCGATTCAGTAGTGCTTTCATGAGCTTAACCAGTTCTTGATGAGTTCTAAGCCCTTCGGTGTAAGTACCGATTCAGGATGGTACTGAACACCGGTAAAGGGTAAATTGTTATGTTGAAACGACATGATGGTGCCGTTCTCGTCTCGTGCAGTCACCTCAAGCGGAAGATTTTCAAGATCTGAAACCACCCAAGAATGATACCTGCCCACAACGAGTGGCGTTTCTAAGCCCCTATACAAGAGACTATCAGTTTCTACAGAGATGGCCGAACTAAGGCCGTGATACACTTGATCGAGATTGGTGAGTTGTGCTCCGAACGACTCGGCTATAGCTTGATGCCCAAGACATACTCCTAGAGTCGGAATGGGGTTGTTAAGACGCTTTATAAATGCTATGGCCTCGAGTAGCTTTCCGGCTTCTTCTGGGATTCCCGGACCGGGCGACAACACCACACGGTCAAAGGAGGTGATAAGGTCGAGTTCGAATTGATCATTGCGAACCACTGTAGTTTTACACCCTAATAGGTTGAGGTAATGAACGATGTTGTAGACAAAACTGTCGTAATTGTCGATAATTAAGATGCGTTGGCCTGGCGTCATAGGGTTTCTGCTAATTCTAGCGCTTTTTGTAGCGCTCCGAGTTTATTATAGGTTTCTTGGAGTTCGCTTTCTTCCGAAGAAGAGGCTACGATTCCTGCACCGGCCTGGTAGTACAAAGTGCTTTGATGGCTTAAGAACGAACGTATGAGTATAGCGTGGTTGTAATTGTCGTTAAAGTCGAATATTCCGATGGCTCCTCCGTAGTACCCTCTTTAGTGGGTTCATAGCGTTCAATAAGTCTTAACGCCATAGGTTTTGGGGCTCCGCTGAGTGTTCCGGCCGGAAAGGTATCCGCCATCAGCTGTAAAGAAGAAACATTGGGTTGTTTCTTGGCGATCACTTTAGAAACCAGGTGGATTACATGCGAAAAGTATTGCACTTCCCTATAAGTCTTGACTTCTATTTCTGAACCATTGCGACTTAGATCGTTGCGGGCGAGGTCTACGAGCATTACGTGCTCTGCGTTTTCTTTCTCATCTTCAGAGAGCTTCTTAGCTAAGGCAGCATCTTGCTCATCATTACCTGTGCGCCGGTAGGTACCTGCGATAGGATGAATTTCAGCCCTTCCGTCTTGTACAATCAATTGTGCTTCAGGCGAAGATCCGAATAATTTAAAATCGGTGTAATCAAAATAGAACAGATAGGGACTAGGGTTGACAGAACGCAAGGCGCGATAGACATTGAATTCATCCCCTTTGAATTGCTGCTCCGTTCTTCTAGAGAGCACCAATTGAAAAACATCCCCACGTTGGCAGTGCTCTTTGGCTTTGGTTACAAGAACTTTGAAATCCTCATCACTCATGTTGTAGGTGGTGGCTCCTTCGTTGATGTAACTGAAGGTGCTAAACTGAGCCTCTCGAAGAAGCTTCTCTAAACGATCTAGATTGTTGTTCTTATCTAGACTATGACAAAAGAGATAGGCTTCGTTTTTAAAGTGATCAATAGCGATGATATTTTGAAATAGCGTGTAATGCATTTCTGGAATCTCGATTCCGGGTTTATTAGGATCGAGATCGACCGATTCAAAATATTGGACTGCGTCATAACTGGTGTATCCGAAAAGTCCATTACTCACAAATTTAAAATCGAGCGTATCGGTTTCAAATTGCCCACTAAAGTCTTGAATGGCGCTAATCAATTCAGTGGTGGTGCTAATAGTGAGTTGTTCATCGCGATCGTTCGGATAGTGGGCGATAAAATTCCCTTTTTCAATTTTAAACGAGGCAAGCGGGTTACAGCAGATGTAAGAGAAGCTGTTTTCGCTCGTATGATAGTCACTGCTCTCTAAAAGAAAGCTTCCTTCGAATTGATCGCGCAGTTTGAGATAAATACTGACAGGAGTCAGGGTGTCTGCAACAATCTTTTTGTACTGTGTATGAAGTTTGTATTGCATGGCTTCAAAATAAAAAGAGCCTGTCGTGATGACAGGCTCTCAAATTTTTATAAATACCGTTTCATCACCTATTGCTGAGCAAGGGCGACCACCAAAGTTGAGAAACGTTTATTCTTTTCATCAAGGTCAAATATACAATATGCTCCTAAAGATTTAAAAAGAAATTGACAAAACTCTAGAGGGTGACAAAAAGATCTTCATGCGCCACTCGTACTTTCGGAAGATGCTGTGTATGATCCTCAGTTGAGCGGTGTCCTAAAGCCAAGAATGCACTAACTTTTAATCCTTCTGGCAATTGAAGTATGGCATTTGCCTTTTCGACATCAAAACCTTCTAAAGCACAACTGTCAACTTCTAATTCGGCCGCAGCTTGCAGGGCATTCCCTAGAGCCAAATACATTTGCTTGTCGGCCCAACGCGATTTCTCGTCATTCGTCCAGTTTCCGAATAAATTCTTGAGAAAAGAGGCGTAACCTTCAATTTTCTCTGGTTCTGGTTTGCGGATATCACGGACAAGTTGTGCGAAGCGATCTATGAGCTCTTCTGAAAAGGCTTCTAAATGAGCAAAGGCCAAAAGATGAGATGCATCTGTGAATTGCAACTGACCGAATCCAGCTTCTCTAAGTGCTTGCCTTAAACCCGTGTTCTCAATTTCAAAAACCTTAAAGGGTTGCAAACCGTAAGAAGTAGGTGTGAGTCTGATGGCTTCTAAGATCAGTTCAAAAGATTCTGGCGTTACCCTTTTGTCGGGATCAAATTTTTTAGTCGCGTACCGCCATTGACGCGAGGATAGAAAATCTTCTTTTTTCATTGCGTAATTTTGAGTCAAAGGTATTCATTCTAAACGCTTAAAATTTTAATCCTATGGAGGCGGCTATTAAAACTTATTCTAGGTTAAGAACGGGGGGGATTCTTTTCTTCGCTTTTCTACTCTCTAGTTGCGGATCGAGTAACAAGGCTGCGGATCAGTTTATCACCATGGATACCGATACACTTATTGAAAAGGTCGCTCAAGTGCCTGCGTCCAAGGTAAAGGTGTATAATTTTTGGGCCAGCTGGTGTACGCCCTGTCTGAAAGAGATTCCTAAATTCGAAGCCTTCGCAAAAGCACATGCCGCTGAGGTAGAGCTGGTGTTTGTGAGCCTTGATCGAAAGAAGGTGTGGGATACAGCTGTACTTGAAGTAGTAGAAGAACTTGAAATGACTCAGCCTATTTGGTTAATCGATCAAGGATTAGATTTTGAATGGCGGCATAAGATTGATGAGGGTTGGGTGTTGCCTGCAATCCCTGTTACCTTAATGACGTATAAGTCGCACCGCAAATTCTTTATGAAGCCTTTGGAGCGCATAGAACTTGAAGAAGCGTTACTTGAGTTACAAACTTTATAACGCGTCCCGTATTATCTTTGACAAAAATTATTCAAATATGGATTTGACTCAGGAACAATGGAAAGAAAAATTAGCTGCAACTTCAAATGCAGTTATACTTGATGTGCGTACTGCCCAAGAGGTGGCTGATGGAAAGATAGAAGGAGCGATTAATCAAGACATCTTCAATCCACAGGCATTTATGCAGGCCATTGACTCATTTGATCCTGATGCGTCTTATTTTGTATACTGCCGTTCTGGGAACAGATCTGGACAAGCCTGCGCTATACTCCGCTCTAAGGGTATCGAAAACGCCTATAATCTTATGGGAGGTATAATGAGCTGGGACGGTCCACTCGTGTAATTTAATCTATGCCCTCTTCGTTTCAGCGTTTACTTCATTTTCTGCAGTTCTGGGGGTTTCGGGTTTGCCAACGTATTGGTGACTCATGGGGAATCCGCCCAAGAGTGGTTCGGTTGAGTTTTACTTATTTAACCTTTATCACGCTTGGATTTGGTTTTGCCCTTTACCTTTTTCTAGCTTTTTGGATGCGCATTAAGGATCTGATCTATACGAAAAGATCATCTGTATTCGATCTCTAGTTAGAAGGCTGTAACTCAATTGCATTAGGAGAAGTTTTCTTTGTTAAATGAAGCATTCGTTGCTAAAATGTAAAATTTTTAGCATCTTCAGCGCTTCATACTTTGATATAAACCTATTCCTGAACACATGAAGTACGCTTTCTTTCTACTTGCTTTAATCAGTACAAGTCTAACCTCGCTTAGCGCTCAGGAAAAGGGTCTTGATCAGCGAATCGACGAGGCTTTTAAACCCTTTTCTGACGCGGTAACAAGCGCCGTGTTTTTCGAGATTAATGGGACGCCATTTGTTTTGATTCTTCTAGTTGGAAGTGCACTTTTCTTCACGCTCTATTTCAAGTTTCCGAACATTCGTTATTTCGGAACTGCTATTAATGTGGTTCGCGGTAAATACGATGAGCTTGAAGCCCACAAGGCTGAAACTGCTGAATTAAATATCGTTGATGGAGATGTGATCGGAACCATTAAAGACGAATCGAAAGAAGGTGAGGTAAGTCATTTTCAGGCCCTTGCTACCGCGGTTTCAGGAACAGTAGGAAATGGAAATATCGCAGGAGTTGCTTTAGCTATTGCACTCGGAGGTCCGGGGGCGACTTTTTGGATGGTGGTCTGCGGATTGCTCGGAATGTCAACAAAATTTGTCGAATGCACGCTGGGGGTTCAATACAGAGACGTAGATGAAAATGGTGTGGTGTATGGCGGGCCTATGTACTTTTTACGCAAAGGACTAGCTTCTAAAGGTTTTGCCAATTTAGGTAAGGTAGTAGCGGTACTCTTTGCCATCTTTTGTATCGGCGGATCGTTTGGAGGAGGAAATGCAGCGCAATCGAACCAAGCGACAATTGTCATCAAGGATCTCTTGGGTCTTGAAAGTGCAATGGCGGGTACCTTGATCGGTGCTGTCATTGCTGTATTAGTAGGGATTATTATCATTGGTGGAATTAAACGAATCGCCTCGGTTACCGAAAAGGTGGTACCCTTAATGGCGGTGCTTTATGTACTCGCATGTATCTATATCATTGGTTCAAACTTCTCCTTTGTGGATGATGCGTTTGGTCAAATTTTCGCGCAAGCTTTTGAGCCAAAAGCCGTAGGTGTTGGTGGCGTAATTGGAGTGTTGCTTATTGGATTTAGAAGAGCAGCCTTCTCGAATGAAGCGGGAGCAGGATCTGCTTCGATTGCTCACTCAGCTGTAAAAACGAAGTACTCGGCTTCCGAAGGACTCGTTGCCTTATTAGAGCCTTTTATTGATACCGTTGTAATCTGTACGATGACGGCTCTAGTGATTGTTATTTTCAACATGGGAGGTGTGTTTGACTATGGAGGTGATGGCAGTGGTGTGGTGTACATTGACGGCTTACCGTACGAAGGGGCAGGTATAACCTCTCAGGCGTTTGCAAATTACATTCCGTTTTCAGACATATTCCTTACGGTCGCTGTAGTGTTGTTTGCAGTTTCTACGATGATCTCATGGTCTTACTATGGTCTTCAAGCATGGAAGTTCTTATTTGGAAGAGGAAGAGTAATGGATCTCACCTATAAATTTTTGTTCCTTGTTTTTATAGTGATTGGGGCCGCTGCGAGCATGGACTCGATTTGGGCCTTTTCAGACGCGATGATTTTCGCTATGGTATTCCCTAATATGGTCGGACTTTACTTCTTGTTTCCAGAAGTTCAAAAGCAATTGAAACGCTACTTAAAAGCAATCAAGGTAGCGCGATAGCATGTCAAACAAACCTCCGTTTTTCGTTTCAAGTAGAGAACGAACGGGGGTTATGTTTACCCTGTTTGCTTTGTGCATGATTAAAATTATAGAGCCAAGCGTGTATCATTTTACTCAAGCGAAATACCAGCGTCCGGTGCAATGGACTCAAACCACCCCTTGTGAATCTTGTTCAGAAAGCCGACGTACTGTTCAAAATCGATCTGTTGCGGCTCAAGAAGCATCAGGGCATGTATCCTCACCAACTGCCTTAACATCCAAAATCCTGCTGGGAGATATTAACCGTGCAGACACGAACACTTTAAAACGCATCAATGGTGTTGGGAGTGTGTTGGCCAACCGTATTATTAAATTCAGGGCATACCTTGGGTTTTATGCTCATATGGACCAATTGAAAGAGGTATACCGCTTGCCGGATTCTGTGCATCTCAAACTCACTAAACGCTTTACCCTAGATCATTCAGAAGTGAAGCGCCTCTCTATTAATACTGCAACCAAGAAGGAGTTGATGCGTTTACCTTATCTCAATAGCGAGGAGTGGGATATCGTTTTAGAAGAGCGCTCATTGAAAGGAGGCTTTAGACACCAAGATGAATTGACTAACTTATTTGTAAAAACTTTAAACAAAAAGTCTTTTATTCTCTTATATTTGAAATTGTAATTAAGAGACTATGTTTACCGAAACCGTTCAAAGCATGAATTTTGATTTAAGTGAAACCTGTCAGATGGCAGCTGCTTCGGCGGCTTCTTTTGCGCAGCAGTATATCGCTCCTCATGTGCGTGAATGGGATGAAAATCAACACCTACCCGTCGATGTATTGCGAAAGGCAGGTGAGTTAGGGTTCATGGGTATTTTGGTTCCTGAGTCCTACGGAGGTTCGGGGCTAGGATATCACGAGTACATCGCCATTATCGATGAACTTTCTAAGGTAGATCCGTCTATAGGGCTTTCGGTAGCCGCTCACAATTCATTGTGCACCAATCATATTCTAGAGTTCGGTTCAGAGGAACAAAAGCAACGCTACCTGCCCGCTCTTGCCTCTGGCGAGCACCTCGGGGCATGGGGTCTAACAGAACACAATACGGGTTCTGATGCAGGAGGAATGAATACTACTGCCGTTTTTGATGGAAAGAATTGGACGCTTAACGGCACCAAAAATTTCATTACTCACGGAAAGAGTGGAGATATTGCTGTGGTGATCGCTAGAACGGGAAATAAAGGAGATTCTAGAGGAATGACAGCCTTCATTGTAGAACGTGATACCCCAGGGTTCAGTTCCGGTAAAAAAGAAGATAAACTCGGAATGCGTGCGAGCGAAACCGCCGAGATGATATTTGAGAATTGTGTGATTTCTGATGCTCAGCGAATCGGTCCAGAAGGAGAGGGATTTATTCAATCCATGAAGATCTTAGATGGTGGCCGCATTTCTATCGGAGCACTATCGATCGGTATAGCCAAAGCAGCCTACGAAGCTTCCATAAAATATAGTCAAGAACGTATTCAGTTTGGTAAACCTATAAGCGCATTCCAAGGTATTTCGTTTAAGCTAGCCGATATGGCGACTGAAATAGAAGCTGCAGAATTACTTCTTCACAAGGCAGCTTACCTCAAAAACGAGAACCGTAAAATGACGCTCAATAGCGCCATGTGTAAGCTGTTTGCTTCTGAGTTGTGCGTCCGTGCAGCGAATGAAGCCGTTCAAATTCATGGAGGCTACGGATACAGCAAAGATTACCCCGTTGAAAAATTATATCGTGATGCTAAGTTGTGCACCATAGGAGAGGGTACTAGTGAGATACAACGCGTAGTAATCTCTAAAAATATACTGAAGGGCTTGTAGCCTTATGTTTTAATCCTATATTTGCATCCACTTAAAGAGAGGAGGTGCATCACTATGTTAATTATTCCAGTTAAAGAAGGCGAAAACATTGACAGAGCGCTAAAGCGTTTCAAACGTAAGTTTGATAAAACAGGCGCTATGCGTCAACTCAGAACACGTCAGCAGTATACGAAACCTTCGGTTGCAAGACGTCAAGAAATTCAAAAAGCACAGTACGTTCAAGGACTTAGAGATCAAGAAGCTCAATAATTCCTGAAATTTATATCAGTTAAAGCCCGTTACTCGAAAGAGCATCGGGCTTTTTTTGTTAAAGTCGTACATTAGAATGCATGGAGCAGTACGATTTGTATCTGCGGTACTTAACCGATGAGAAGAAGTATTCGATGCATACTGTAAAGGCTTATGCGTCGGATCTTCATGCTCTATTGTCGTATTTTCAGTTTACTATAGAATCTTCTTTTCAGCTCAACGAATTGAGCTATCCGCTTATACGTAACTATATCGCCTATCTAGGGGCACATGGATTAAGCGCAAGGAGTATCAATCGTAAGATGAGCGTGCTCAATCGCTATTTTCTTTTTGAACAGCGTTCGGGTCGTTTGACACGAAACCCAATGGAAAAGCACAAAGCTCTAAAGACACCTCAACGCATAAGTGTTCCGTTTTCAGAAGAGGAGATGTTTTTTTTAGAGCAAAAACTTCTTGATCAGGAGGTCAACTTTTCTGCTGTACGAAATCGACTGATTGTGCTTCTTCTTTACACTACAGGTATGCGCAGGGCTGAACTCATTCAACTTAAGGACTCGGATGTAGATTTAGGCAGTGGATCTCTTCGTATCTTAGGTAAGGGAAATAAAGAGCGGCTTGTTCCATTATTGGATTCAATAAAGGGTTTGATTACAGGGTATATCGAGTTGCGAAATGAATATTTCAAGGCAGTGCCAACTGCCTTTTTTGTGACGGATAAGGGCAAGCACTTGTATCCGGAGTTTGTTTACCGTTTGATAAATTCGTATCTTAAAAAAGTGTCAGTGAAACAGAAGAAGAGTCCTCATATGCTCAGACACACGTTTGCGACGCATTTGCTCAATCGGGGAGCTGACCTGAATACCGTTAAAGAATTGCTTGGCCATTCGAGTTTGGCATCCACACAAGTATATACTCATAGCAGTATTGAGGAGCTCAAATCGGTTTACAAGGCAGCGCATCCTAGGGGAAGTCATTCTTCATAAGTGTAATGGGTTTAGTGCCCCTCAAAAAAGCAACACTATGGTAGTACAAATGCACGCTGTGAACTTCAAGGCTGATGTTAAACTCAAAAACTTCATCGAGAAGCGTTTGCAAAAGCTAGAGCGCTTTTACGGAAGAATTTTAGAAGCTGAGGTTTTTTTAAAGGTGGAAAACACCAAAGAAAAAAGCAATAAAGTCGCTGAAATAAAGCTGGTGATTCCTAAGGGGAAATTACTCGTTAAAAAGCTGTCTAATAGTTTTGAAGAGGCCACCGATAAAGGCGTTATTGCTTTATCGCGTATGGTAAAGAAAAGAAAGGCCGCACGAGGGTTTTAAGCACATATAAATTTGTTTCTAATTGTTTTGATAAAAAAAATAATTAGCTACATTTGCAGTCCGTTAGAAATAGCGGACTTTTTTTATTGCCAAAAAGGCGTAACGCCGGTGTAGCTCAGCTGGCTAGAGCAGCTGATTTGTAATCAGCAGGTCGTGGGTTCGAGTCCCTCCACCGGCTCCATAAAAAAAGTGGGGAGTTTATCCCAGAAGATTAAATGCCGGGGAGATACTCAAGCGGCCAACGAGGACAGACTGTAAATCTGTTGGTTTTTACCTTCGCAGGTTCGAATCCTGCTCTCCCCACAAGATTGAAATGATGAAATATACCTTGAAAGTTCAAGGTAATTTGCGGGAGTAGCTCAGTTGGTAGAGCGTCAGCCTTCCAAGCTGAATGTCGCCGGTTCGAACCCGGTCTCCCGCTCTAAAAAAAATAGGGCTGATTGCTCACGAGTGATGAACGCTATTAGGCCGGTGTAGCTCAGGGGTAGAGCGTTTCCTTGGTAAGGAAGAGGTCACGGGTTCAAATCCCGTCATTGGCTCAAAGAAACGAAGTAAGAATGAGCGTGCTTTTTAAGCACATCCATTATAAAGATTGTACACTAATATAAACTAAGATTAAATTCATTAACAATGGCAAAGGAAACATTTGACCGGTCGAAACCCCACTTGAATATTGGTACTATTGGGCACGTTGACCACGGTAAAACAACACTTACTGCTGCAATTACTACGGTTCTTGCCAATGCAGGTCTTTCAGAAATGAGAAGTTTCGATTCTATCGATAACGCTCCTGAAGAGAAAGAACGTGGTATCACCATTAATACTTCTCACGTGGAGTATCAAACGGCTAACCGTCACTACGCACACGTTGACTGTCCTGGTCACGCGGATTACGTAAAGAACATGGTTACTGGTGCTGCTCAGATGGACGGAGCTATCCTTGTAGTAGCTGCGACTGATGGACCTATGCCACAAACTCGTGAGCACATCCTTCTTGGACGTCAGGTAGGTATTCCTCGTATCGTAGTTTTCCTTAACAAGGTGGACATGGTTGACGATGAAGAATTACTTGAGTTAGTTGAGATGGAAGTACGTGAATTGCTTTCTTTCTATGAGTACGACGGTGATAACGGACCTGTAATTTCTGGTTCTGCACTTGGTGCCCTTAACGGAGAGCAAAAGTGGGTAGATACAGTTATGGCCCTTATGGATGCTGTAGATAGCTGGATCGAACTTCCTGCTCGTGATGTTGATAAGCCATTCTTGATGCCTATCGAAGATGTATTTACTATTACTGGTCGTGGTACTGTAGCAACTGGACGTATCGAAACAGGTGTTGCAAACACTGGAGATTCAGTTGAGATCATCGGTATGGGTGCTGAGAAATTGAATTCTACTATTACTGGGGTTGAGATGTTCCGTAAAATTCTTGACCGCGGTGAAGCTGGAGATAATGTTGGTCTACTTCTTCGTGGTATTGAGAAAACTGATATCAAAAGAGGTATGGTTATCTGTAAGCCAGGTTCAATCACTCCTCACGCTAAATTCAAGGCTGAGGTTTATATCTTGAAAAAAGAAGAAGGTGGTCGTCACACACCATTCCACAACAACTACCGTCCACAGTTCTACGTAAGAACTACTGACGTTACAGGAAACATTGTACTTCCTGATGGAGTTGAAATGGTTATGCCTGGTGATAACCTTACGATCACTGTTGATCTTATTCAGCCGATCGCACTCAATGTAGGACTTCGTTTCGCTATCCGTGAAGGAGGTAGAACAGTTGGTGCTGGTCAGGTAACTGAAATTTTAGACTAAGTCTATAAGTAATAAGTATGTCTAAAGGGTGTCTCGTTTACGAGATACCTTTTAGCGTACATAAACGGGTGTAGCTCAGTTGGTAGAGCACTGGTCTCCAAAACCAGGTGTCGGGAGTTCGAGTCTCTCCTCCCGTGCAATAGGTTAGGCGCTAATGCCCATATTGGATAATAAAGATGATTACATATATCAAGGCATCACTAGAAGAACTTAAGAACAACGTTTCTTGGCCGACGCGTGAACAAGCATCGAACCTCATGGTAGTTGTAGCCGTGTTTTCTTTGATTTTCGCGCTGTTGACATGGGGTGTTGATACGGTTTTCAGCAGAGTGATTCAGGTGTATTTCGATCTATTGAAGTAAGGAAGAATGGCTGAGGTTCTAGATAAAAAATGGTACGTAGTTCGCGCTGTGAGCGGACAAGAACACAAGATCAAAGGGTATATTGAGACTGAGGTTGAACGCCAGGGTTTTAAGGATTACCTAGAGGAAGTTCTAGTTCCTACCGAAAAGGTCGTTCAGATTCGCAACGGTAAGAAAATTCAAAAGGAACGTACCTATTTCCCAGGTTATATTATGGTGAAGGCCAATTTAGCCGGAGAGATGGTGCATATTATCCGTTCAATCACAAACGTTATTGGGTTTTTAGGAGAAACTAAAGGAGGAGAACCTGTTCCACTTCGTAAGTCTGAAGTAAACAGAATGTTAGGTAAAGTTGATGAATTGTCATTGACCGCAGATGATGTTGCTATTCCTTTTGTTTTAGGTGAAACTATTAAAGTGGTTGATGGTCCGTTCAACGGATTTAACGGTACCATTGAAAAAATAAATGAAGAGAAGCGTAAGCTAGAGGTGATGGTGAAGATTTTTGGACGTAAGACACCGCTAGAATTAAGCTATTTACAGGTAGAAAAAATTTAAATGTTACAACTATAAGTCGCTTTGTTGCATAGCTTCCACTGATGCAACGGCATTTTTTAAACACTCATCATGGCAAAAGAATTAGGTAAAGTAGTTAAGCTACAAGTTAGGGGAGGTGCTGCGAACCCATCGCCACCGGTTGGACCCGCCTTAGGTGCCGCTGGTGTAAATATCATGGAGTTCTGTAAGCAGTTTAATGCGAGAACCCAAGATAAGGCAGGAAAAGTTCTTCCTGTTGTCATCAGCGTTTATACCGACAAGTCGTTTGACTTCGTGGTAAAGACACCGCCGGCGGCCGTTCAGCTATTGGAAGCAGCAAAAGTAAAGAAAGGTTCTGGAGAGCCCAATCGATCAAAAGTAGCGTCTGTAAACTGGGATCAGATTAAGTCTATTGCAGAAGATAAGATGGTAGATTTAAATGCATTTACTGTTGAGTCTGCAATGATGATGATTGCTGGTACCGCGAGATCAATGGGGATCAAAGTTTCAGGACAAAAACCTTTTTAATTCATCGACTTAAGTTATGGCTAAATTGACTAAAAAACAGAAAATTGCTTACGCTAAAGTCGATCAGAGCAAGCTTTACTCACTAAGTGAAGCTGCCGCTTTAGTTAAAGAGATCACCAATGTTAATTTCGATGCTTCTGTAGACATCGCTGTTCGATTGGGAGTAGATCCACGTAAGGCGAATCAAATGGTTCGTGGTGTGGTAACCCTACCTCATGGTACAGGTAAAGATGTTCGCGTTTTGGCACTTGTTACTCCTGATAAGGAAGAAGAAGCTAAGTCTGCGGGTGCTGATTTTGTCGGTCTAGATGAATATCTAGATAAGATTAAATCAGGCTGGACAGATGTAGATGTGATTATCACCATGCCAAGCGTGATGGGTAAACTTGGACCGTTAGGTCGAGTGCTTGGTCCTAGAGGATTGATGCCAAACCCTAAAACAGGAACCGTTACCATGGATATTGCCAAGGCTGTATCGGAGGTAAAATCTGGTAAAATCGATTTCAAAGTAGATAAGGCTGGTATTGTACATGCCGCGATTGGAAAAGTTTCTTTTGAAGCTGAAAAGATCGAAGGCAACGCCAAAGAGATTCTAGATACTTTGAACCGAATGAAGCCAGCTGCTGCAAAAGGGGTTTACATGAAGAGCGTCTATCTTTCATCGACCATGAGCCCTAGTGTTCCATTAGATGTTAAGGCGCTTTAATTCACTTTAAGAAGTAATCGTATGACTAGAGAAGAAAAAGCCCAAGTGATAGAGCAGTTGAAAGAGACCCTAGCGTCCTCTTCAACTATTTATCTAGCCGATATATCAGGTTTAAATGCAGGTGATACTGCTAACTTGAGAAGAGCTTGCTTTAAAGCAGGTATCAGTTTATCGGTTGTTAAAAATACCTTGCTTGAAAAAGCAATGGAGGCTTCTGATAAAGATTTTGGAGACTTGGCAACAGTGCTTAAGGGAGAGACATCAATCATGATTTCTGAAACCGGAAACGCACCTGCGAAGTTGATCAAGAACTTTAGAAAGAATTCATCAAGACCGGTACTTAAAGGAGCCTTTGTTGAGGAGGCCATTTACATTGGAGACAACTTCCTTGACGCTCTTGTAAGTATCAAATCTAAAGACGAGGTTATTGCCGAGATTGTTGCATTGCTTCAATCACCTGCTAAAAATGTTGTTTCTGGACTTAAGTCTGGTGGCGGCAAGCTTGCAGGAATCGTCAAGACATTGTCTGAACGTTAATTTGTACGCACTCAATACTCAATATTTTAAACTTTATTAAAACGATAGAAAATGGCAGATTTAAAAGATTTTGCAGAACAATTAGTTAACCTTACAGTTAAAGAGGTTAATGAATTAGCTACTATTCTGAAAGATGAATACGGTATCGAGCCTGCTGCTGCTGCAGTTGCAGTTGCTGGTGGAGCTGCTGGCGGAGCTTCTGAAGGAGCAGCCGGGGAAGAAAAGTCAGAATTTGACGTAATTCTTAAAGATGCTGGAGCAAGCAAGCTTGCTGTAGTTAAACTAGTAAAAGAACTAACAGGCCTTGGATTAAAAGAGGCTAAAGAAATCGTAGATAGCGCTCCTAAAGCTGTTAAAGAAGGAGTATCGAAAGACGAGGCTGAAGGTATCAAAAACTCTTTAGTAGAGGCTGGTGCTGAGGTTGAACTTAAGTAATTCTACTGTTCTAACTATTTAGGGTAAAGGCCTTTCCAATGCTTAAATTGGTAAGGCCTTCACCTGTTTTTATTCATTAAATAAAACTGTCCGTTCCATGTTGTCGAATCAGACCGAGAGAGTAAATTTTGCTTCTGCTTCTAGTATACCTGAGTATCCTGACTTTTTAGATATTCAAATCAAATCGTTTCAGGACTTTTTTCAACTAGAAACGAAGTCAGATGCGCGTGAGAATGAAGGGTTGTTTAACACCTTCATGGAAAATTTTCCGATCACTGATACGCGTAACCAATTCGTACTTGAGTTCTTGGATTACTTCGTTGATCCACCACGCTACAATATACAAGAGTGTATTGAGAGAGGTCTGACCTACAGCGTTCCTCTGAAAGCGCGATTGAAGCTTTATTGTACAGACCCTGAGCATGAGGATTTTGAGACGATTGTACAAGACGTGTATTTGGGTACTATCCCTTACATGACTCCTTCTGGTACCTTCGTAATCAATGGTGCCGAGCGTGTTATTGTTTCTCAATTACACCGTTCACCTGGGGTATTCTTTGGTCAATCGGTTCACGCAAACGGAACAAAATTATATTCAGCCCGTGTTATTCCTTTCAAAGGTTCATGGATTGAATTCGCAACAGATATTAACGGTGTGATGTATGCATACATCGATCGTAAAAAGAAATTACCGGTAACTACGCTCTTTAGATCGATTGGATACGAACGAGACAAAGACATTTTAGAAATCTTTGACCTTTCAGAAGAGGTTAAGGTTTCAAAAACCGGACTTAAGAAAGTTTTAGGGCGCAAGCTTGCTGCCCGCGTATTGAATACCTGGCACGAGGATTTTGTAGACGAGGATACGGGTGAAGTAGTATCTATTGAGCGCAACGAGATTGTGCTTGATCGCGATACCGTTCTTGAAAAAGAGCACCTAGATCAAATTCTTGAAGCAGAGGTTAAAACCATTCTACTTCACAAAGAAAACAACGCGCAGTCTGAGTACGCCATTATTCACAACACATTGCAGAAGGATCCTACAAACTCTGAAAAAGAGGCTGTAGAGCATATCTATCGTCAACTCCGTAACGCAGAACCGCCAGACGAGGAAACTGCAAGAGGTATTATCGATAAGTTATTCTTCTCAGATCAGCGTTATAACCTCGGAGAGGTAGGACGCTACAGAATGAATAAGAAGCTCGGACTTGATATTGGAATGGACAACCAGGTCTTGACCAAGGAGGACATCATTACGATCATTAAACACCTTATCGAACTTATCAACTCTAAGGCTGAGATTGACGATATCGATCACTTGTCAAACCGTAGAATCCGTACTGTTGGAGAGCAGTTGTCTCAACAATTCGGTGTCGGTTTAGCCCGTATGGCTAGAACTATCCGTGAGCGTATGAACGTTCGTGATAACGAGGTGTTTACGCCTATCGATTTGATCAATGCTAAGACGCTATCGTCTGTGATCAACTCGTTCTTCGGAACGAACCAGCTCTCTCAGTTCATGGATCAAACCAACCCTCTTGCCGAGATCACGCACAAGCGTCGTCTTTCAGCACTAGGACCAGGGGGTCTATCAAGAGAGCGGGCGGGATTCGAGGTGCGTGATGTTCACTACACGCATTACGGAAGATTGTGTCCGATTGAAACACCAGAAGGACCAAACATTGGATTGATCTCTTCACTTTCAGTTTATGCGAAAGTGAATGCAATGGGATTCCTAGAAACGCCTTACCGTAAAGTTGAAAACGGAAAAGTAGATCTATCAGAGCACGTATTCTTAAGTGCTGAAGAAGAAGAAGGAAA
>Ga0255768_10001530_pt1 | contig 23803 bp, 29 predicted proteins | sample 071ome_33_FD_179983 | JGI IMG/M metagenome (GOLD analysis project Ga0255768, IMG submission 179983) | Coastal salt marsh microbial communities from the Groves Creek Marsh, Skidaway Island, Georgia - 071412AT metaG (version 2) | ecosystem: Environmental > Aquatic > Marine > Intertidal zone >...
TATACATCTGCAAGGGATATACGCATTGTTATATCTATCAAAGGAACTATATCCTCTCCCGTAGCAATGTTTACAACTGTGGTGTGGCTTTTTCTTCAAAGGAATTTGATACGACTCTAATATCTTCACCTCTTCAGGGAGAATCTGTTCAACTCTTCCGGTAACAAGACTAAAATAGTATTTGAAATCTTTTTTCATTACACTTTCCTTATCAATAAGACATTATTATAGAATTTCGACGGCGATGGGGGTTTAATTTTACTTACAATCTTCTCTATCTCAGGCATTCCAAACGCAAACTCTTTTATCGTATAGTCAAAGTACACAGAACAATCCCCTTCAGTAAAATTGAAGGGGAATGGTATTTTAATAGTTGTCTTTTTAGCGTTTGTTTGAATGTGAAATAGGTAATTGAAGTGGCCATGCTCATACAGATACAATTTTCCAGCTTTTATTATCTTCCCATTCAAATGAAATTCCACATCGTTCTGTAAAAAGTCTTTCAGTTTCTCGTCTATATCTTCTATAATATTTTTCACAAAACTATTTATGTCAAAAATGAAAAATCAATGAAATAAATATTTTTATGGCTATATCATACACAGGAATGCAACAACTACTCGCTAACAGTGTAGTAGAACTGGCATTCATTAGAAGAAACGAAAAGGCAGGTTGGCCTTCGAATAGAAGAATGCTTTGCACAAATAGTGTTTCGCTTCTTTCGAGTCTCGCTGGAAGAATGGCATTAAACTTTAGAGTTCCTACTCAACCGCCCCCTTATAATGCAAAAGATAAAAACCTTTTCATCACATGGGATATATTCATGCAGAATTACAGAGCCCTCCCCTTGGAAAGTGTAATCGTGGTGAACGCTATTCCGGTTTCCAACGAAAAAGAAATAGATCTCTTTTGGGAATACTTCGATAAAGCATTACGACCAATGAGTTCTAATGATAAAACGCAGTTTATGAAAAAATAAAAGGAGAGGTTCGGACTCTCCTAATATTGTTATTCTGTTTCGTCTGCTCTTTCAGTCACCTTGCAAAAGACTCGTTCTTCATTAATGAAAATGAACCTTTGTCTTTCACCACTCGACTGCTGAACGCAGGAAATACCTCTATCGCCGGGAATCATGAGAAGATCACCCTCATTTATATCCTCAGAAGCCTTTTTACCCTTCTTCAAAACACGAACTATGCGCCATGTGTGCTTGGTAACATCAAGAGGGATGGTAATGCCTCGTCTAACGATGTAATCTCCATCAGTGTCCTCTGGAACATCCGCATATACACACATCAGAATGTCATCAAAGACATCTGTTATCTCCCAATCGTCCATCGGGATCTCTGCTGACGAGTATTTCTCTAAAACTATGCTATTATTCAAATCCATAATTCGGTTTACTTTCCTTTCGTTTGTGTCCACACAAGATGCATCTATTACTGCCTTCTTTGTAAACGTGAGGTCCATACTGCTTCGGACCTATTTTGTTTTTCTTACAATACTTGTCTTTGTTTAACTTCTTCTTATGAGAGATATGCTTATACTCCCCCTCATCTTCCCAATTTTTATAATTCTTCATATTAGAATATATCAATGTCTAAATCAAACTCGACAACATATCCTACGACCTCTCTATAAGATATATTATGCTTGCTACATAAAAAATCAATAGCCTTTTTGTCATTATCTGACAAGTTTAATTTACCATCTACGGTTTCCTTCTTAAAAAACTTGGTGAATGATTTGTTTTGCTTAGGGATAATAGTAATCAGCAAATCATATAACTCACGTTTGGATAATGAAGACAATTTCTTGTTAGTCGTCTCATTAATCACATTGCAAAGGGTTGGGGAATACATAGAAATAACACGTTGTGTTATATATGGATTGAAAAGTATTTCATTCTCAGGGAAATCTAACAACTTACCTGTTTTATTGGCGACGATATCTCTTATGAACTCATTTAACATGGCATGTGTTTAAGAATATATCATTTGCGAGGAAATAGAAAGACCCGTGAACCAATTCCATTAATTTCGTACACTCTTCTGTATCTAAATCCATTGAAAATGCTCTCGCCTCAGACTCATCTCCGGTTTTGTTGTAAAGGCCAATGTAAATGAGGAACGCATCATTAACCTGACTCATGAAATTCACCGAAACAATGCCATCATTTTGAACGATGCCTCTGTTTTCGTGCTCGGCTTTTACTATGAGTTTGTTTTGACTGACATCAATAGGTTTATCTAGCGTCTCGTTCAATATTTGGGCAACATTGGTTAAAAACAACCTGTTGAAAAGGACGCCGGAAGTTGTATCATACTTCGGTAACTCCATACAAAAGTTCACACACTGTTCGGCGCAAAGGAAATTATCATTTTCCCTGTAATTCAACCCGCCTATGAAGGAAATGATGTTGCCAATGGCAAGCGTTCGCCCATAACCAAACATATCGAAAGCGAATCTCTCTTGAATCTGCTTTCCATCAAAAACTGTTATATCATCAACAATCATTTCAACATTATAAACTATTATTCTTCTAAGTAAAGAACTTTCTACACTTAACCCTAGCGTTCTCGAATGCTTTCTTAGATGTTTCACTGCCGGGATAGTCAACGTCGTAAACTACTTCTTTGATTCCAGCGGCTACTATAGCCCCTGCACAATAATAACAAGGAACTGTGGTGCAATAGAGAGTACTACCTCTTGTTGAGATGCCGTGTCTTGAACAATACCCTATAGCGTTTATCTCAGCATGGCTACAGATAGCAAGATCCAATTCATCGCCAGATTTCCCCGTGTTGCTTTGACATTTAGCCCTTGGACAGTTGCTTGTACAAGATCCTTCGGGTGCGCCATTCCATCCTTGACTTATTTGGTGGTTTTCGTGTACAATAACACAACCTACTTGTCGAGAAAGGCATTGTGATTGCTCTGCGAATCGACGACAGGTATCATACCATAGTTTATCAGGGTTTTTCATTCGTTAATATCTTACTATTTATTTGAAAAAATTCAACATAAAATCGATAAATACTTATAACACAAGGAATATGAATATGAAGCTTTACCAAAGAATTTTTGAAAACGTTTTACAAGAACCTGAGATTTCCCCTGAAGAAGATGCGGCAACATTTGAGGGTGGGTTTGAAGATGAGACAGATTTTAATAACGTAGAGCAAGAAACCGAAGAAATTACCCTCTCCCCTGAAGAAATCGACGCAATAATGGAGAGAAGCGTTGAATATAACAACAAAATCGAAGGTTTCATTAGCACATTAGAAGCTATTCAGCAAGATGTCCTTCGTGGTCTCTACAAAAACGTCAAATCCAAAGGTCTTGATAAGTTTTCACCGATTATTAAAGATTTAAGAGACCTCGGCACCGCCTTAACTGCTGGTATCAATGATTCTATGATCAAAAAGCAGACCGACGAACAATAAGCTATTGACAACCCAATAACTTGCTGTAAAATAGGCGTATGGAGATACCTAATTCTTTAATCGTCCAGTATATATACCAATATGCTGGCTACCCTGAATATAATCGCTATAACGGTGTTTATAACGCTTGCTGCCCTGTCTGTAGAGAGGGTAAGTCGTGGGGTAAGAAGAAAAGATTATACTACATGCCGCAAGATGACCTGTTTTATTGTCATAATTGCCAATCCAGTTGGAAGCCGTTAGAATGGATGTGTGAAGTCTCAGGGAAACCCTACTTCGAAATCCTTGAAGAGGCTGAAAGCGAAGCCATAAACATGGGTGAGACCCATAAAGAACCCGTTGGTCATAGCAAAAGGGAATTAGTCCTCCCATATTCACCAATAAACCTTTTCAACGAACAAGAACTATCGTACTATTCAAACAACAAAGTTGTTCAAGATGCAATTAAGTTGATAAAAGAACGAAGATTAGATACCGCTATAAATAAAGTGGATTTATACGTCAGTGTGAAGGACCACATCTACAAAAATAGACTTTGTATTCCATTTAGAGATTCAAAAGGTGAGATCATCTTCTTCCAATGTCGTTCGATGTATAAAAGCGACGAAAAAGAAGGAAATAAATACATTTCAAAATACAACGCCGAAAAATCCATATTCAACATTGATAAGATAGATATAGATTTCCCTTATATATTCCTTTTTGAAGGACCTATCGACTCCATGTTTGTGAAAAATGGTGTTGGTGTGGCGGGTTTATCCTTTACTGATTTCCAAGAGCAGCAATTATCCAAGTTCTTCACCCATGAAAAGATTTGGGTCTTAGACAACCACCACATTGACGAATCCGCAATGGAAAAGTCGTTGAAATTAGTGAAAAACGGTGAGAAGGTGTTCGTTTGGCCGAAGAAGTTAGCTAAATATAAAGATTTAAATGATTTGTGTGTCGATAAGGGGTTAGATGAGATAAACCCTCAGATATTAATAAAGATGGTAGCCGATAATGAGGCTTCATTCAGGACGAAGCTGCTTTAATTACATTCTCGCTATTCCAGCATCTGTACTACCAACATACTTAGCAGCCACATCAACGAATTTATTGACGAGATCCTTCGGTGAAAGCTCTTTCGGCTCTTCCCACTTCAAGATCCCCATTTCTAGAGGTTTCCTGAGAACGTCTTTGGCTATTTTGGCTACATTTGCATATGCACTCTGACTAACTGAGATGGTTCGGGTTCCGATCTCACCTGTACTGCCTTGTGGTTTGGTGTCAATTAGAGAAATTAGATTAACCTTCAACTCACCACCAGCTAGTGCGTTACTGTTTAAGATATCAACTATATTGACCGCTATTCGAGGTGGGATTCTTTCCTCATCTTGAACCGTCACCGTTTTATCGGTATGCATCACGTTCTCTGAAACACTTTCTTCGGGTTCATCTAACCCTAACATAACTCTCGCTTCATAATAGGGAGGGTTTGTTAAAGGTTTTAGCTTTTGAATGTCATTTTTATCTTTTATTGATATAACAGGAGAAAGGGCAGGTTTACCACCCTTTGACGCATACTTAACATTCTTGAAGAAATCTCTTATAACATTGGAGTTTTGGTATTCTTCCTCAAGAATACCCATTTCTTCGTATTTAGACTTGATGAACCCATCAAAATTCATGATGGTGTCCTCTTATACTTCGTCTTCTTCTAATTCGGCTTGTGCTTGGCGTCTATCGGCGTCGTATGCTGGAATGTCTTCCATGTCATCGCCTGTGATTTCATCGCCCATTGGCATCTCTGGGATCTCTTCACCCATCTCATCATCAATAAGATCAGACTCATCGGATGTGCCGCCGTAATTCTGTACGAAAATGTCATATAAATCAGCGTCAACGATCTTTTCAGCATCCATCTCATTCAGTTTAGGATTTAGTGCTAAAATGTTCTTAACCTTTTGATTTCTGGGATTAGCTTCAGAAGGATCTTCTGGTCCTAATTCAGATTCAACAGATTCTAATTCCTCAAGACCAACAGCGTCAGACTCGTTCATTACCATTTTATAAAGCTTTTCAAAGTTTTGCATAATTTCTCCAATTTTAAATATTTATCATTTTAATAGATGAAATTAAGTTAATTAGCGGAATTTTCTTGCTGTAAATCCTTAACTTCTTCGGGTGAAAGGAACTCATTTATTAAGGAATCGTCATCCGAGTATTCTTCACCGTCTGGATCGATGTAAAGTTTGGCTAATTCTATTCTTTCTTCCCTGTTGCCGAACACTTCAATGATCGCAGGTACGCCTCTTTCGTCGTCAAATGGGAAAATCTTATTATTCTTGTTGTGATACATAGATATCAAAGCTTTGAAGAAGTTATCGACCTCTGAGTTAAACTCAACATCAGTCTCTCTTGTCTCTTTCACTTCGTCTGTATTAAACTGATCATTATACGGAATGTAAAAAATGACATCGTAGAAGAACATAGACTCCTTAACGAGTTGGAACGTCCTCTGAAGGAAGTTATCGTCAATGCAATCGTCGTCCTTTCCCTTCAAACGAAGTGTATAAACTAGATTATCGAGGGTGCCTCTATCGTGAACGACCTTTGAATCCTTCGGATATTCCATAGCGGCGTCAAGTAAACAATTTAAGATGGCTTCTTGGGACTCTTGATTTCCCTCTTTGTTTAATTTGATATTCTTTTCATCGAGGATCGCTCTATAAGTCTCACCTGAAAACTGATAAGAAGGCCAATTCTCTAAAAAGTCCTTAATGAATGTAGACTTACCGACACAAGCTGCTCCGCATACGCATATTCTCATAATATAAATTCCTTACGTAGTAATTTATCAATACTTTTAGAAATATCAAGTGAAAAAGTGGAATTATTCCATTCCGACTAGATCTTTGATGTATTGATATACCGCATTGGCGTTCTGAACGTTGATTTTATTGTCGGTATGGGATAACATACCCTGAATGTCGTCAACCTTCGAAGAGTACTCATACGAATCCTTTTGTGAGTAGAATAAGGCTTTAATTGCTATGTTAGCCATTTCCATTAAGGTCGTATCGTCGAGTGTAATGTTATCTGCCTCGTTTTCACCGCCAAATGAATCATTTTTCAAATCAGCGACAATATTCTCAGGTAGTAATCTTGTTAAAGTGTTGATATACCTGTAAGCGGTTTCCGTATCAGTCGCTTTATTATCTGAAAGATTATAATATTTTGGATCTAGATTGTCAACATCAAACTTTAAAAGCATATGAATGATGTTAACGATGTAAGCATAACCTTGTGACACTGTTGTATCGCCAACAGGGGGTGCTGCGTTAGGGTCTTCCATTCCCATATCACCCATACCACCTACATCGCCGCCCATATCACCACCGAAATCTTCTTCTTCATTAAGAAATGAACGATAATTTTCTAAAAGAGTGTCAAATTTTTCAGTAGTGTAATCCATGATGTATTAACCCTGCATTAATTCGGTTAGTCTTTTCTGTAACTCGGGTCCAACTTTAGGGTCTGTTAAAGCAGTTTGTAATGTTTGTAAAACTTCATCTGCTGATTGAGGAACTTGTTGATTCGATTGTTGTTCAACTTCTGCAACTTGATCATTTTGTTGTGATGGTTGAGGTGGTTGCTGTGTTTGTACAGGGGTTTGATTCTGTTGATTTTGTTCTATCTCTTGTACAGGATTTTTTTGTCCAATAGGTGGAAGAACGGCTTCATAAAGTTTTGCAGTGTTTTCAATGTAAGTGTCAAATTTGTTCATTTCTATCTCCATTTTAACTATTTAGTACTCTTTAGAAGATTTTAGACTCATTCTTTCTCAAAAAAAGTTGTAAAAAATGACTTGACAAACCAAAATTCTCGGCTAAACTATATATACGTTTATATGCTATTAGTTATTCTTTTGTTACTATAGCTTACTATAGCTTACTATAGCATATATACCATTATAATGGCCCGATTTTTACCGTATCGTTTTACACAGCTTAGTAGTCAGGGAATTTATCGTCGAAACCTTGGAGAATAACTTCTTATTGCTATTGAGAATGTGTATATCCAAGAAATCTCTAATATCCGGCGACGACATATCCAAAGTACCATAAAGATTAACAAATGACTTCTTCAAAAACACGAAAACGTTGAATTTATTCTTGTTGAGGAACTTAATGAGAAACATTAACTCCCTTCTAATCTTACTTGGGTTATAATGTCTTAAAATTTCCGCATTTTGCGATATGATTTCAGGTTTAACGAGGAATATAATCTTCTTCTGTGATTTATGAAGCTTTTCTACGATGTTTTTTATACAAACACTATGAATCGTCTTTCTAGTGTCAATGTTTTTAAGGTTCTTATCGTCTAATAGTTTTATATCGTATAAAGCGTCGAGGATTTCCTTCTCAAAAGTGAGGAAAAACCATTCAAAATCATAAATTTTAACGTTATATTCGGGAATATTAATATTTGTCATTCAAAAAACTTTCAACTATGGATTTTTCAATTATTGTCGATGGGAGGTTATCATTTTCAGCCTCTGAAATAATGTCATAGAAATCTCTTGAGACTGTTTCCAATTTTCTCTTCAATTCCAATTCCTTTTCAAAGTCTGCAACCGACATATTATCCGTAATTGTCTTGTTTGTCAATTCCAATAACAAATTTTCTCGAAGCAGATTAACTTTTTCGCCTAAAATCCTTTTCAATTTGAAAAGAAAGGAATCAAACGGCGTATAAGAACGTATTTCTTCATCAGTGGTAGGCGTTTTTACGAGATTTCCACTTTCAGATACGATGCCGTTGTTATAAGCAGTCGTTTCAGTGAATGGTTTGTGGAGCATTCTCAATAGAAAACCCGTTAAGAGGGATTCAGCTACCATACTAGTGTAAAGGTTAGCGCCAACCCCGTGAAAGCCCGTAGGACTGTACGGACAGCCTTTGCCTATTGTGTTGGATGAACCACACCATGCACACTTTTTAGGGTCGTCTAGGTGCAAATGAAGCCCTGTGGCGCTATATATACAACCCTTACCGTATGATTCACTACCACAAAGAGAACATTTACTCTTTTTGGTAGCTTCTTTTATCAAGGATGTGTATTTAGCAGCTTCTGAATCCATTATTCACCTCTTAAATACTTACTTTAAAGTATTAAAATCAATGAATAATTTATACGGTTTCAGCGTCAGCGTACCAATTCGTTTCATTGCCGTCCGCATCCAATTTAGATTCCATTATTTTTAAATATAACATAGTCTTCATCAGATCACGCATATTGACGATGACACGTAGCGGTTCAGGAATATCTATATCCATAGGGTTATCGATGACGATAGGGTCTCTTCGTAACGCATTATCTTTTAAGTTTGCGTTCTTGGCTTCTTCCGAAGCGTATAACCAAAGATCGACTCTAGCTTCTTTCTTTACGTCATCATAGTAGAAATCATTAATTCTCCAATAATCCGCTTGTATTCCTTTGTGTGATTTTGCTTTCTTAATTGCCATTTTATTATCCTTTCAAATATTTACCGTTTTAATGGTTAAAAAACCATACCAAAAAATATTGAATTGGTCGCAACATCACCACCTGCGGTTTCGTATGTAATCGTCCACTCATCGTACCCCATTGTATTTTCCACCTGATCATTTTGTGTGAATGCTCTAATATAGATTGGTTCCGACGCTGATATTGCACCTAAATCTAATGTAGCTTGGGTGGGAGAATTTCCTAAAGGTCCGTCGATGGCCGACACCATCGTCGTACCGTTATTAGTTCCGTTATTTGATCCTACACTGTCATTATAATTCCCATCAAAAGGCCAATATGAAATCAAGTTACCAGCAGATTCATCAACGTAACCGTTTTTGAATTCCTCTATGACTTCATTTTCTGTTCTAATATCGCTCCACATGGCCACATTAGCAATTTGTCCGTCAAAACTATTTGCACCGGGATAAGGAATGTCAAAATCTATGCCAGCATCTGTGTCTATCACGCCCACCGGAGCAGTATCAATAGCATAAGTGTTTTGTAACTCCCCATCTAAATACACTACAGGTTTATTTGCCACGTTATCACTATTGTATTGTAATGAATAATGGTGCCACTTATTATCGTTTATTGTCCCCCCATCAATTTTCCATTGTCCGATATTCGCACCGTTATTAGATCTTATTCTAAATTGAAAATAGTCTCCGTTTTCCCCTATATTAATCCACCAACCTTTTATTGTACCAGTAAGGGTAGTTTTTGAAAAGGTGCGTGTGCCGACTGTAAAATCATGTTTTAACCAAAAGCTCAGAGTACCGCCACCGCTCCATATATTCTGAATAGTAGCGTCATCAGGAACATTGATATAATCATCTACACCATCAAAGAACGGAACTAATCTTGGAGTAGTCGCTTGACCGACAATAGGCGTCTGCGCTTCGCCACCTAAAGGAATAGCACCGTCAACGATCCCGTCATTTGAACTCCACGAATCTAAAGCATTGCCGTTTAATAAATACCTCGAAACTCTATTTGAAACTTTCGGTTTGTTATTAGCATAGATATCCCAGATCTCTTCTTCGGATAAAGCGGCATTATATACCTGAAAATCAGATAAATCACCTTCGAAGGGGCGAAACGTGGGGTTATTGTTATAATTTGCAACGCCCAAATCAAAGGTGTTTAAAGTGCCGCCGAAAGTAGCATACCAAATCGTTTTATTTGATGAAATAGAAAACGTTTGGGGCACATAAACTCCGTTAATATAAATTTTAGGTTCTGTGCCGTCTTGAACTAAAGCCACATGAGTCCATTCATCATCGATGAAAGCTTTATTATCCGTATTTAAAACGACTGAAGATGTCCCATTAACTCTCCCTAAGAATTCCACAGTTCCTGTTGAAGAAATACGTAAACTTATACGATTATCAGTGGTTAAATTCCCCGAATTAATAAATACCTCTAAATCTGTTGGGCTGGAATGTCTCATCCAGATTGACCATGTTCCCGCAGTCCCTACCAGTGAAGGTGCTGTGGAAAGGTCTATAGCATCATCAATACCATCAAAGGAATAACCACCTGTTCGAACTTCGTCATTATTAGCGTTCGTCCACGTTGCGAATTTTTGCGCTAGGTCTTTATCATCTCTTGACCAAAAAGGATCAGTCATAGTTCCGTCTAACCCACCGGATGAGCTATCAGTTGCAACTGCCGTCCCGTAATCAGTCTCATCGAATTTATACCACACCCTTAAACTCGTATCGCTAACACTTTCGTTCTTATACCAATCTAAAACTTCAGAAGACGAAAGAACTCGGTCATATATTCTGAAGTCTGCTACATCTAAGTCTGTATAGGTTGAACCACGCCTATTAATATATCTAGCGGTTGTATTGTTATTCTCTGCATCTGGGGTTATAGTCCCGGTGCCAGAGCCGACATTTACACCGTCAACATAAAAGACATATGCCTTCGTCGTCTCATTAAATGTGAAAATAATATGATGCCATACCCCCTCCAAAACCTTTGCATTCGCCGCTAATAAGGACTCTTCACCGCCACCCGACGCTTCAGACGCTGAATGTCTCATTCTTAGGGAATTATCCCCAAGTACCATAAAATCGAAGAGTTTACCAGTAGCGTTCCCTACAGTATTCCACCCAGAGGCTAGAATCGCCCCCTGCGCGGATATATCAAAGCATCTATACCAACCACCGATAGTATAAGTCATACCCGAACCGGGAGTTGGGTAAAGCGTACCCGCACCTTGCATTACATTCGCATATGCTATTGACGTTTTTAAACTTAAAATAGCTTCTCTATCTTCATCATAATCTTGGGAGAACCCTAAACGAGAAAAAGTATTTCCCGGTTTCTTACCTGTTGTGTATTTAAAATCTGTTACATCAGAAAAAGTATCCGCTGCGCTTAATTTGTTGGTTGTAGTTGTACGAGAAAGTTGTGTTAATATTTCATCGCTTCCCCAACTACCATTTGAAATGGTGCCGTTAATAGTGTCCCAAGAATCATTAGCAGTCGCACCACTCCCCTCATCTAAGGGGAATAGCGACACTCTTCCCGGCACAGGGTATACATTAGATTTGTAAATTCTTTCTATCTGCTCATGAGATAAAGCAGTATCAAAGATAGCTGCATGTGTAATTTTTCCGTCTAAAAAGTTTTGAATATTACTTTCATTTTCTGCGCCGATATACAGGTTTTGCGTTGACGCAGAATATATGTCACCCGTGTGAGCAACATCGGAGTTAAGTTCCCCATTTAAATAACTATACATTCTATCAGAAGCGGCGTCATGCACACCTACTACATGATACCATTTACCTAATTCTAATGTGCCTATATTACCTATATTACTGTTCGTTGATCCGTCATTCGATAATCTAAAATAGCAAGCGCCGCCACTCGTCACATATATTCTATAACATTTATCATTTGTATCTGACGACCATTTTGCAATCACATTCCCCACAGAACCGGGAAAGGAATCAAGCTTTATCCACGCCATAACAGTTAAATCGCCCGTTATGTCAAATACTGAGGGCTGACCGCAATCCACATAACTGGTAGTGCCATTAAATTCTAATGCGTTACCAGATTGAATATCTTCATTAAGGAGGAATGCCTCCCCCCATACCCCACCTGTTAACGTCCCATCGTTCCCATTACCACTAGAATCTGTAATCGTTGTCCCGTCGCCCTCATTTATCCTCCAAAGCCCCACTAATGAACCAGTAGGGTATTCATTTGTGGTATATATGTCATTCACTTCTTGAGATGTTAATTCGGATGAATAGATTACCGCATCAGCTATCTTACCGTCAGCGTAATAAGTGGATGCTACTGTAGCTCTTCCTATATAGACCGGGGAGGATGTATTACCCATCGTCGAATACGACGCTGCACCAGCCGAACCTGCTAAAGGTTGCCCGTTGAGGTAAAGAGATATCCCCGCACTGGTCTCAGAACCATCATACGTTCCCATAACATGCACCCATTGACCTTCATAGTCAGCCATAGATATAGTTGAAGTTCTACTAATAGAATTGATGTTGCCGGGGTTACGCATTTCAAATATTAAATTGCGATTAAAACCCGTCCAAAATGCCCACTCAAGATCGTCGGTAGAAGCAGAACCAAATTTCGTAATGATGGAGAAATATTGAGAATCTTCTATATAAACCCACGCACCTACAGAAAAAGGTAAATCATCCCCATCCGTGAAACTGAAAATGTCGTTATCACTTATGGTTATATGATCGGACGATCCATTAAAACTTAAAACGTTATCAGAAACCGGGGAACCCCCAACAGTTTCACTCGCTAAAGTTTCACGGAGTCTACTTTCATCGATAAAGGTGTCTTGTACAGTTGCCATTAGTGTCTATCATTTTCATTCTGTCTATCTGGATAGCGATTTAATTGGAGTAAGGGTAAAACTCTTTCTTCAAGGTCCCATAAACAAGGACGAGTTTCTAGAACTTCAGATTTACCTTTAAATTGACCTATCATAACATAACCATCTGAGCCGTGTAATGTGTCAATATAATTACGCGCATCCACTAATGAAGTGTATGAAGTGACTTCAGTGACTCCATTTTCTTTAACTACTCTTAGGTCTACCGTCTCATTAATAACTATATCCTCTTCACCTTCAAGGCCGGAGCTTGGTATAGTTTCTGATTTCAATTCCGTTCTCCCACTTCCACCATTATATTCATACTCATAAACACACACACCATCATCCTCTTTAGGGTGAATTGGAGCATAGCGGTTCTGCATTACTCTTTCAATTTCAAGAGAGATTCCTGAATCGCCAGAACGTCTCGGATATGTTTTGATAAACGTATCTGTAACGTGATCTTCAGGGGAACCCAAGGTACCGCTCAACGCAGCTACAGCCGTTTGCTGGTAGATATATTCTAATGTAGCTTCACTTGGCCTCTCTGCTCTATTCTGTCTTGTTATTGCAATTAAAATTGGTCTCATTTTTACTCCTTATTGAAAATCTAGGGTCGCAGCGCCATAATAATCTGCACCATCATAATAAAACGAAAGTATATCCACAGAACTCACTGCTGTAGAGAGAGTCGGCGCAGTCCCAGAAGGCCACTTCACATTCGCAGGCCATGTGACGGTTCTACTTCCAGTATCATCTTGAGTGAGTTTAAGTGTTAAGCCGCAAGGACCATCTGGGGCGGTGAAGGTGAAGGTCACATTATCGGTTAATAAACTTCCCTGTTTATTACCCTCACCCCAATCGATAGTGTCTGCCGCCCCACTATTTCCGTTATCGGTCTCACTAGAGAATGTCACTGTCTTTTCAATGTTAACTTTGTTTTTAAGGATTAATGACCCACTTCCTACTTCGGCAGGATCAATAACTAAATCAGTTCCGTCATATCCAACAGAAGCGTCATCGCCAGCACCGTAATATTGTTTATCTGAGTCAGACTGCATATACACATTATCGTTTAAGTTAATACCGAAATCAGCGTCGATATTAACAGAACCGTTAGCGTGTCCTAATGTTGTAATACCCGTTTCAGAGGCTTGTACACCATCTTCATGCGTTAGATATGTTTGTTCCGTATCAACATTTAGCGAAGTGTTATCCTGCGTACCATTACCTTCCGCATATATTCCTAAAATCTCATTTTCAGATAATCTTTTCGTGTAGATGCGAAAATCATCTACAGTGGAGTTTATTAGAGGGTTTTGATTGAATCTATTTCTACCGAATTCGCAAAAGTCAGGAGTCACTGGATTTAAAGAAGCAGCCAAGGCGTCATTTAACACTATAAGCTGCCCATCGATATATAATGCCATTTCATCATTAATATAATCCATAAAGAACGCATAATGATGCCATGTGTCGTCGTGTAGGTCGAGTCCTGTTTGCACTCTTATATTCGCAAAGCTGCTTGACGACGCCGAGTAGTCGTTTCTAATTAAGATGTCAACACCACTACCTGTTTCCGCAAGGAAAAGCCATTCCACACTTCTATTTAATGTTGGTTGTGTGAAACTGATTGCCGTTTCAGGTCCTGTTGCTACTGTAGATTTTTTAAGCCAAAAGCAATAACTATAGGCATTACCTTCTGTGGTGTTAAATGTGCCGTCCGTGGGGACTGCGAAAACACCATTACCAGCATTTATAGCAATACCATCATTTATTTTACCTGTAACTATAGAACCAGATGCCTTAGTGCCATTGTGCCCGTTCTGTACATCTACTACAGTTGTACCTGTATTTCCATCGAAAATATAATGCGCTAAAAAGTCACTTATTGTTCCACCGATGGCCAATGCCATATTTTTATGTCTTACTTTACCGTCTACTTCAGTCTTATTCCACTCAGCACTGTTACCATCAGTTTCGTCTGTAACCTTAATAGAAGGTGATGTTGATGAAACATTTAAAGTGTTACTCTCATACGAAATACCACCATACTGGAAATCAGCATCGCCAGCACTTACATATGGCACTTGACCTTCAGCACCAAAACTAACTGAACCACCCCCACCAGCAGGAGCATCGTCGTAATAAAGATTTCCACTGGCGTCCAAATAAAGCATTTGACCCGTTGTTCCGTCCTCTGAAGGTTTAACAAGCCAATTAGGATTCACTATGTATGTTAAAACACCATATTTCGGGTAGTTTTCGGTAGGCCAACCCAAAGATTCATCGAGGTCCAACTTTACGAACTTTAAATTCTCCGCTTTCGCAGGTGCATAGGTCTGAGAGAAGTCAACAGCCGATATTTCACTCACTTGATATGCAAGTTGCACAAATCTTCCAAAAGTATCCCCTTCAGGGAACCCCTCATACACAGGGTCATCTGTATTAGCGACCACAAATTTACTATTTTCAGCTAATTGTGGTGAATATTCTTCTGAGAAATCGGCTGAAACGCCATAATTATCTGTTGACATCGTTCTTTTCCTTTTAAATACTTATAAATTTGTATTCAGGAATTTGAGAAAGAATTTTTTTCTTATAGGGAAACCTTTTATACCATTTCGTAGGCAGGAATCCATGTGATTGTCAATAAACAATCGTCACTTTTTAATGAATGTATAGTGTCAGGTGGAATGTAATACACTTCATTTTGTTTGAATTTCTTATTATTGATAATATCTTCTACTTCCCCTTGAATCACAAAAACACTCTTATGTCTATCGTGTTTTAGAGGGGGCATGAACCCACCTTTTTTAAATTTGACGTTTATTACCGTGATATCTTTCTCTACATCGTTTAAACTACATAAAATCGCGTCAACATTGAATTCACTATATTTCTCCCACTCATCATTTCGCAATGGGAACGAAACCGTGTTTACTTCACCGCTTTCATGGGTTAAAAAATCCGCATATATTTGGGCTTGTTTGATTGTATTAGAGAAATCTTCATTTAAACCCTTTAAATCGTCAGAAACAGTGCATCCCTTGACTCTATCGACAATTTTTTGCAGTTGCTCATTCATCTCAGAAATATTTATTTGTTAGTACAGTGAATACTGTACTTATTTATATAAATTTTAACACAATGGATACAATCACAGGGATCGCACCCGCTATAAATCCCCATATTGCACCTTGTTTTGCCGTTGCTATTTTTAAATTGGTTATCTCTTTTGTGTAGAGGTTGTTTTGAGATTCTATTTTCTCACTAATTCTTTCGATTTGCCCATTTAGACGTTCCAATTCTTTGAGGACGAATTTAGACCATTCGTTCCACCCATTATTACCATTATTACCTTCCATAGTGCAAATCCTTTTAAGAATATTTAGTAAAAAAAGACACCACTTACCCTTATAAACGAAATTATTTGTAAGTTTTTGTTAAATTAAACCTATTAAGTTAACTTTGTATCGCCTTCAGAACATACGGGGTCTGTACAACATCCACATCTGGTATTATTTTACAGTATTCGATACGGCTATTATGCACTACAATACTATTTTGGGTATCTAACTCATAAATCCACACCCCACCAGTATATAATGTAGTTAAAAAGTCTTCAACCTCGTCCTTATTTTCATAATATCCTGTAAGTACTGAATATTCTGTTATTGGGCTTTCTAAATGTAATAAAATTGCATACATATTCGTCTCCTTATAATTCACGCCATGTGATACTACCATAGTAGTCTTCCCCAGTAGTACCTACTTGTTGTATTGAAAGTGTCATGATATCTCTTGTGCCATCGAGTGTAGATCCTAAACGGAGCGCATTTTCAAGTATTTTCGTTCCGGCGTCATTATTGGCTGCGATATAACCAGACGCTAATATCTCGCCATCTGCTGATATTGTTATATTACTTCCACCGCCTGTCGGTGTACGGAAAGTCTGCATACAGCTATTTGTTACGTCCGACCAGCTTGGAGTTCCGCTAATCGTTGGGTTGAGTTGAATCTCCCACATAAAGTTTGCACCCGAATCAGTCATCACAGTCATATCTTGTAATAATACTGTAGTGTCTAAATGCGTATCTTTTAATCGGATGCCTAATAAAATGGTTTTATCTTCACTTGCAATATCCACATCATCGGTCGTACCACCGCCTAAATTGTAACTACGCACTTTACCTTGTGGATCGACTCCACCTTCAGAAAGCACCGCACTACATATGTGCTCTAACGCACACGAACCACCAGAAGAGCGGACTTCATAGCGTATACTATGATTTGGAGATGAGCAATAAACACTTCCTACAGTATTCGCATGGTTAAAATAGTGTGCATAATAAACAATACCATCTATCACAAATCCCATACGTACTCGCCCAACACCGAGCCATTCAAAGTCGATGATTAAAATTTGTGCTTTTGATACATCAAGAGTTGCACCAGATGGACCAGAGCCGTCAAAATTATCAACATTCCAATTATCTTGCGTAACAGCATTTACTGTGCCAGATTTCGCAACACACAGTTTCATATCAGTGCCGTCATTTTCAAGATAATAACCATCAAATCCTGTGTCATAATTTCCTGTGGTGTCGCTGTTAAAATATCCAACACGCTTTACTGTATTAGCGGTAATAGCTTCCATATTAAATGTGCAAAGTATTAATTGCAATTTCCCCGGTTGGTAATTAAAGCGCATTTTAGTTTGACGTATCGCATAATCGTTATTAGCGGCAACATCCATTGTAACAGATGCAGCGGAAACGGCATGGGAAGAGGTGGCTGTGCCATTTAACTCTTCATCCCAATACAATGCGCCTTTATCATATAGTTGTTTACTGTCAAAAACGGTAAACGGGTCACTCACTCTAACACGATCAAAGGCGTCAATACTAGGTGAGTCCGCTAATTTTATCGCTTGTCCATCTACTGGTCTAATGTAACTCATAATTTCTCCTGTTTAAATAATCCACCATTGAACACCATCTGATTTCACCTTAATAGCATCATATGAAGTATTTATGATTTGTGTGTCACTACCGTCAATATTTGTATTAGCACTTAATGTAACTAAATTAGTAGTGGTGTCAATCTTCTTAACTGTAATTTCTCTTTTTGTATTAGCTGAAGCTGTTGGGAAAATAATATCGATATCAGATGAAGTTGCATCCGCTAAAACTACACCACTTGATGCTAAAATTGTGAATGTTGTAGTTACTGTTTCGATATTTTCAATAGTTTTATAATCTTCAATGTTATAATCAGCATCAAAATACCCATTGGCGTTATCCCACACCATAATTTGTCCGGTAGTTGTTAAGGATGTACCGTCAACATCTTGTAAACTTTGTAGTTTCGGTGTAAATGTGGGACGAACAAATAGAATACCATTAGTATGTGCGTGAACAACAGCCGCAACAGTGATATTATTATTAGGTGCGTCAGGCTCTACATTAGTTAATGCGCCTCCTGAGAGAGGGCTTAAATATAGAACATCACCATCATTCCATGTTTCTCCACCTTGCCCTGTTGTGTCAATGCCACGGACTTTACCGAATGTTGTAACATAGCCATTCTCGCCATTAGGAATAGTCTCGGTAGTTAGTCCCATGAAGAATTTAGAATCTACAGAGCCGTCACCTGTCATTGGGGCGACTAGTAAATTACCCGAATTGCCTGTTGTACCTGCAAATTGAACAGCAACGCCATTATCAATATCAACCCCTGTTTGATTCTTGACTCTGAAATGCATTTCTTGCCCTATTTGAAGAATTACTTCATCGCCTTCTAATCCTAAATCAAGCGTGCCTTCATCCATGTCCCATCCTAATTGACCTGTAGAGAGGGTTGGCGTGTGGGCAGTGTTAAAATGTATTTCGTTTACATCCGTAATGTTATTATTGCTTACACTTACATTATCGTTTAAGTTAATGCCGAAATCAGCGTCGATATTAACAGAACCGTTAGCGTGTCCTAATGTTGTAATGCCTGCTTCGGATTGTTGTTGCCCGTCTTCATGTGTTAAGTAAACCCGTTCTGCGTCGAATCCCGGCCCTATATTATCTTCAGTTCCATTATTACTATTATATAATTCTTCTATTTCAGCTATATTTAACTCTTTAGAATAGACTCTAAAGTCATCATAAGCCCCATCAAATGCAGATGAAGAATCCCCAGCGTATCTCTCATCAACACCAAGCCAAAAATCTTCCGAGTTCCCGAACTCTCCTACACCGCTTAGAGATAAACTATTAGCTAAACTGCCGTTTAAATAAGCTCTAGCGGTGTTGTCACTTTGTCTATGAGTTAAAACGATATGATTCCAAGCCGTAGGAGTCGGTTGTATTTCCATTGTTACGGAAACAGGCACAGTATCCCTAAAGTAAAATCGAAGATTTGGCGTCGAAGGGATAAATAACGCAAATATACCGGGGGTCGCGAATCCATCCCATTTATAAAAAACCTTTTCTGTACTAGCAAATCCCGGCCCACGGTCACCGTATAACCAAAATGCAATAGTCCAATCATTCGATTCATTTATATTGAATGATGCATTATTCGGTAAAACAATAGAATTATTCGCTCCCCCTACAATCTCTAATGCGTTATTTATTTTACCACTTCTACTTAAAGTGTTGGTGAACGCATATGCTGTGCCCGTATTCCCATTCCCCGTATTGTCTATTATATCGGCATTCGCATCATTGTCATTCATCAACCAATGCGCTTCTAAATTAGTAATAGGCCCACCCACATTAAATGCGGTGTTTTTATGTTCGACTTTACCATCAGTATCAGAACGTGCCCACTCTGCACTATTACTATCGGTTTCATCTGTAACTTTAATAGATGGTGCTGCGGTTTTAATGTTTAATGACCCACTACCTACTTCGGCAGGATCAATAACTAAATCAGTTCCGTCATATCCGATAGAAGCATCATCAGCGGCACCATAGTATTGCTTATCGGAATCAGATTGCAGATATACATCCCCGTTAGGTATAACCAAATCACCAGTAATTGATAAAGTGTTACTTTCATACGAGATACCACCATATTGGAAATCGGCATCACCAGCACTCACATAAGGAATTTGCCCTGCTGAACCAAATGTGAAAGAAGTACCACCACCCCCACCCCAAGAAGAGCTAAGTGTATTCACCTGATTATATACAGAACACCAATCAACACTACTTCCACATTGCGTTTGAATAGTGCCAACGTTTAATATATCATTACCTGAAAGATCAAGATTACCTTCAATAGTCCCTCCACCTATGACTAACGAGTCGAGATTGGTTATATAAGTCAAAACGGCGTATTTCGGGTAGTTTGTTGCAGGCCATCCCAAAGATTCATCGAGATCAAGTTGAACGAACTTACCGTTCTCCGCTTGAGAAGGTACATATGATTGTGTGAAGTCTACTGAATCTTGATCTGTGACGACATGCGCCATCATCGCAAATTTTCCCAACCCTTCGGCAGGATATCCCGCATAAGCTGGATCGTCAGTATTTGCGACTAAGAATTTAGCATCTTCAGCCATTGAAGGGACGTATTCTTTAGAGAAGTCCGCTGATATTAGATTTGTGTCATTAGAAAGAATAGAATAATCTAATGTGTTTACAGTTGGCTCTGGTTCTTCAGGATTTGACCCTTTTGAGAAAATTGATTTGATTTTATCTATATAACTCATATAATTCCTTTAGTAGTAAAAACATTCATAATTATTTAGTCAAAAAAGCTAAATATTTAAAACCAATCAAGGATTTTTGTAATGAATTTAGAATTTGAAAAGTTATATGAAAAAGTAGACGCTCTTTTTGAAGGTAAGAAGTCCAAAAAGAATAAAAACCCTACTAATTCCGGTAGACGATGCGGTCCAGAGATGGCACCTAAGACCATTCTCAATAAGAAAGACGATGAAAAGAAGCGTTCATCTCGTAGAAAAGAAGAGAGAAACGCTATGAAGGGGATTTACGACTAAGACCCCTTAATAAAAGGTTTAGCGTCGTTTCCAGTGAAAGATTCCTCATCTTTGTGATGCCATAAAAGAACATATCCATCCGTTGACATAAGTCGATCTTCTATGATAATATTCCCTCTATGGACTTTCTCATGGCAATTAGCGCAAATATTTGCTAAATTTGAAGGATGATTAGCGTTTTCAATTTCTCTACCCCGAATATGATGTTGTTGTAAATAATGTGATTCACCACAACATTCACATTCGACTTTACCACTACGATTTAGTTGTAATCTGTTTTTTCGTTTCATCCGATAATTTGAGTTTGCCTATTCGAACGTTAATGATCCCGTTATAAAATTCTTCTTTGAGTAAAACGTCTTCTTCTATTTGCATTTTTATCTCAAGATACGCTAATTCGGATTTACTTATACCGTATTTAAGGATTTCAAACGTGAAATTCTCTTCACCTAATTCTTTAATGTCAGCATTTAACTCGTCTGAACTTCCTGTGTACGTTCTCCAATCGGTTTCAACCAATTTATGACGCTTATTCTTTTTCCCTTTTAAAGGTGGCATTTTCCGAATACAAGTCATCTGTTTTTTACCAATGTACTTTTTACCGGATTTATTATTGGTGATGAGATATACAAACCCATAAGGTTCGTCAGGCATTTCTACCGAACATTGCCAATGGCCCATATCATTTTTATCTATTTCCATGTTAATATTTATAAAAGACACTAAATATTTTAAATGAGAGATAAACCTTTAGAAATAATATATGAAAGTATGGTCGAAGATCCGAATTCTCTTTATTGGGAAAGTCTGAACACATATTTAGGTCAATTTAACATGTATATAGGGGAAAATGAGTGGAATAAGACCGGAGTTGTTGACGAAGAACAAAAGGGAATTTACCACGATGATATACAAATTGGTAAAATTGACAGAAGAATCGAAAACGGTGAGTTGATATTAGAACATATCAGTTCAAAATATAAAGGATTTCGATTGGTTTCAAAGATTTACCCTCATGATGAAAAGTTCGCATCCGACAGAGGCTATTCGGTTTCTTCATCTCTTGTAAATGATTACACTATGGAACATTTTTTGAGAATATTCACACCCGATAAATGGGAAATAGAAAAAATTGATAATATCACATTAAAAGCCTCAAAAAAAGCTAAATAATTTAAGGAACACTTATGAGAGACAACGACCAAATAAATCTTGAATTTCTATGTGAAAGTATATTAAATGACTCACCATTAGTTGAATCTATATTTCTTGAGGGCCATGAAGACCACCCTGAGACTAGTGCGAAATGCATATCCCCTGAGCAACTGGCTGATGAATTGAATAAAGAGTTAGCGAGAATGACCACACCAGAAAAGAATAGAGTCAGTAGAGGGGTTAAAGATGTCATTTACCATAAAAAGCAATTACAAGCTGTATTAAACAAACAAGGCGGTTTGAACATCGAAAAATTTAAAACTTTAATCACAACGCCACCCAAAACCATATTTGATCAAAACCCCAAGATGGAAAAAAGTGATAAAGGGAGAACACAATTCACTGTAAATACAGGTTTACCTGCGATATCCGGCATCATCTACGATGAAAGCGACGGAAAATTTAAACACATAAACACATGCCCCGGCGCTGGTGCTTGTCAATTAGTTTGTTATGCTAGAAGAGGGTTTTATGGTATGAATGACGGAAAAATTCTCAAATTGATAAGAAGACTTAATCTTCTTTGGAATAACCCAGAAGAATATTACCATATGATAATGGATGAGTTGGAACCGACTGCCGTTAAATTGAAAAGGCAAGGAAGAAGAAAAGGGCAAGTAGACCAATTAGTTATTAGATGGAATGACGCTGGTGACTTTTTCAGTGAGACATATTTCAATATCGCAAAAAAAGTCACAGAAACACTATTAGATAGTGGTTATGATGTAAAATCATATGCATACACTAAACAAGCAAAATTTGTGAATTTAGCAAGTGATAATTTCATTATGAATTTTTCTAAGGGTTCTAAACCACAAGAACTCAAACAGGTTGATTTGGAAAAAGTTAAATTTTCAGATATAGTCCCTAAAGAGTTATTTAAAAAGGTTTTAAAATGGAAAGGTCCACATTTAGTTAAAGATGAGAATGGTTTAGCTACCTTCGAAGATGGTGGGGAAGCTTTGTTGAAGAAAATTATCAGTAAAGAATACAATATACCTTTAAATAGGCTTAAATATCAATTTGAATTACCAAATAAAGAAGGTGAAAAATTTCAATATGATGTGATTGTTCTACCAACAGGGGATAGCGATATAGGAGCACAAAGACACGACGTACACAAAACTTTCTTGTTAGTGCATTAAAAAGGGTATGAAATTCATAGACTTATATCAAGAGATTATTTTAGAAAAAGATCATCGCCAAAAGATGATTAAGTTTGGTATTCCTCAAGACGTCGCCCAATATCTACATGACTTCAACGACAAATTCTCCATCTGGTTCGCTAATCAGATCAAGAATATGCAAGGATTCCAAAATTCGAATTCCAAAATCAACTGGATTAACGCAAATCTTCAAACTGATATGCGTGGTATCATAGATTGGGTCCAAAACATGCCCAATATCCAATTGAAAAGTTATAATTGGGATGAGGCTGTGGCTGCTCATAAAAATTTCCACGAAAACATTCAAACGAAAACAGTTGAAGGTGAAGAAAATAACAAGATATTAAAGAAATATAAAGACGGATTTTATTGGGTTGATCTCGAAACCAATAGCCGTTGTGAAGAAGAGAAAGCCTTAATGGGTCATTGTGCTACAACTGACGCTGAAACTTTATATTCTTTGAGAAGGTTTGATAGTGGGAGGGGTATTGAAGCTTTTGTCACAATCGGAGCATCCCCAACTGAAGGCGTTTGGAGACAAGCCAAAGGCAAAAGGAATTCTAA
>Ga0255768_10001541_pt1 | contig 23715 bp, 31 predicted proteins | sample 071ome_33_FD_179983 | JGI IMG/M metagenome (GOLD analysis project Ga0255768, IMG submission 179983) | Coastal salt marsh microbial communities from the Groves Creek Marsh, Skidaway Island, Georgia - 071412AT metaG (version 2) | ecosystem: Environmental > Aquatic > Marine > Intertidal zone >...
GATTTTTTCTTCAAGATCAAAACGGTCAGCCAATTGTGTTTCTCCTGTGCTGTGCTTTGTGAATGTTTTATGCTCTAACTAAATACTATAATAACACAACTACGTTGTAGGTCAACCAAAAAAAAAAGAAAAAAGACAAAAAAATGAAAATAAATGATAACATATTAAAAAACTGGGGATATCATGGAAATTTTCCTGATTTAGTAAATCAAACAGTTCATTTTTTCGTTGATAGTGAAAAAAAATTGTATCAGAAAGACATGAAAGATCCAAGTAGAAAAAAACTAATTGAAAGATTTGGATGGACCGACACTAATATCACTTATACTTTTAACAGTGATGGGTTTCGCAGTGATGAATTTAATCAACAATGTTATATACTAACTGCTGGATGTAGTGAGTCTTTTGGACATAGTCTTGATTTAGAATCAATGTGGGCAAAAAAATTATGTGATCATTTCAATTGTGCTCATATGAATATAGCAATTCCGGGCTCTGCATGGAAAAATGTGGCCATGAGAATAGGCTACTGGGTTCCAAAATTAAAACCAAAAATAGTTGCTATTTTTTCACCACCCACATACAGATTAGGTTGGATTAGACATTGGCATGATGGTTATGTTGGTGCTGGTTTTGTTGGCGGTCGGTATAGTTCAAGCCATATGAAAATAAAATTAAAATCAAAATTACCTGGCAATCGTTTTGGTTATACATCTGAACGACCTTTTGTTGATATGCTAAACGATGATAATGTCACTTATAATATGATAAGCAATATAGAATTTATTAAAAAAATCTGTAAAGATAATTCAAGTGAATGCTTAATTGTAAATAGTGCCACAATCTTTAATGATTTTAATAATATTTCAGATCTAAAACTTGATCTTGCAAGAGATCTTGATCACAGTGGAAAAGTTTTTAATAATTTAGTTTTTGAATATTTCAAAGAACAGATATCTAAAATAGAATAATATGACTGAAAGTAAAAAAATCTTAAACGTCTGGGGGAGATCGCATTATCATAAGTGGTGTAATCAAACTGTAAACTGGTGCCCTAGTGATACCTTAGAAGCATTTAGAAAAAACGCAACAAATCCTGATACCAGAAAGCTACTAGAACAAAATGGCTGGCTTGGCAAAGACATAACCTATGTGTTTAACGAATATGGTTATCGTTGTGACAGTTTTGATTTACCGTGTGAAATATTATTTGCTGGCTGTAGTCAAACCATGGGCATAGGTCTTTCTTTAGATGTGCTGTGGGCATCAAGAGTTGCTGATCATTTAAAGATTCCTTATCACAACATTGCCTGTGGAGGTGCTGACTGGCAACATGTATCTCAAAGATTGGTTTATTGGTTGCCAATATTAAAGCCAAAAACAGTTGTATTAAAATATCCTCCAGAAGTGAGATTTAACTGGTGGGATCAAGAAACAGCAGTTTCAACCTGTCAGTTTGATGAAGAAGAGTTAATGAGTTGTCAAGTAAATGAATCAAGACCTTTAATTGACATAACTGAATGTAGTAATGGCAAATGGTATCTATACTCTATGTCTGAATTTGTTAGACAACTGTGTAAGAAAAATAATATAAATTTGATCACAGTACCAACCGGAAGATTGAATCATGATAATGAAAACTCTCAACAAGATCTAGCTAGAGATTTAGATCATCATGGACCGTTAGAACAGAACTATACATACAAATATGCACTTTACAAAATAAAAAATGAAGAATATTCCTAAAAGATTTTTTGCGTTTGGTTGCAGTTTTACCAACTATATATGGCCAACATGGGCAGATGCTGTCGGATATGACATACCAGAGTATTACAACTATGGGTCCAGCGGCAGTGGCAATCATTATGCGTTTAATCATGTTTCACAAGCAGATCAACACTACAAATTCAATAAAGACGATCTAGTGATTGTGTGTTGGACCAATGTGATGCGTGAAGACAGAAGAATAAATCAAGACTGGCTAAATTCTGGAAACATATATACTCAATCTTATTATGACAAAGAATTTGTAAAAAAATACTGTGACCAAGAAGGATTTCTTGTCAGAGACTGTGCCTATATAAAAGCAGTTAGAGATATTCTCAATCTGTCAGGATGTACTTGGTATTTTTTAAGCATGGTACCAATTGAAAAAATGTTTAATCAATGGAACACTGAAATGAACAACTCATACAAAGAAGTGTATAAAGTGTATCAAGATTTGTTTGCAGACATAAGAAAAAGTTATTTTGAAGTTGTTTTTCAAAACAATTGGCATTCTAAATCAAGGCCAAATACCATAACAGATGGAAAACTACAAGAAGAATTACACCCAACACCTGCAGAACATGTTCAGTATATTGATGCTGTGTTACCTGAGATAATTATATCTAAAGAATCTAGAAGTTGGATGGCCGAGTGGAACAATAAAATATGGAATAATCCTGCAGATACACAAAACCCAGAATGGAAAATAGACCAACAAGACTTTAGAAATAAAAAATTAAAACTATGACAAATTTCAACAATCAAAGTTTAGTAAGAAAACTGTTAGGAAATTCAGTGTATCCCTTGTTAAGCGTTAGTAACAATATAACTGATGAAGAAAACAAATACAATGTGTTTAGTTTTTACGAAGGGTATGTACACAAAAACAAGAAATTTATCAAAAGTATTTCTAAGACTAATAAAATTCTTTTACATGGCAATCTTAACTTTGAATCTAAAAATTGCAAGCCTTTTGACTATTTTCGATATGAATATGTTTACAGCATCAACAATCAAAACATAAAACTCAATGATACAGTTTCGGATCAATACAATTTTATTTGTTTGAATGCCACATCAAAACTTCATAGAATGTTTACAGTCAGCGAACTGTACAAAAGAAATTTAATGTCATTTGGCAAAGTTAGTTTGTTAAACAGGTATTATGGCAATTATGACAATGATCTCAAGCAACTTGAATTATGGCAACCAGACCAACAATCAGTAAAGTACATAAAAGACCTTTACACAAATAATAAAAAACTTGTGCTTGACTATGAGTTTGACAATGAACACAGTCGCAACGATAGAGAACAAAGTAATAATTTGTATCAAAATATTTTAGTGTCTTTGATAACTGAATCGTATGGTCATACAAATGATGTAGGAGACAGGCATAGTTATACTAACGAAGAACTAGGTTATAACATTTTATTTGTTACTGAAAAATCATACAAGGCTTTTGCCAATTTGCAAATACCAATATGGATAGCATTACCTGGCACTGTAAAATATTTTAGACAGCAAGGCTTTGACGTTTTTGATGATGTTATAGATCATACGTATGACAATCAAACTGATCATGTGCTAAGATATATTGGTGCTGTTAACGAATTGGAGAGATTTGTCAAAGAAAAACCGTTTGTTAATCACTTGGAAAAAAGATTAAGAGAAAACAAAGAAAAATTACTAACTTCAAACATAAAAGAACTAGATATTTGGAATATAGTAATAGACACACAATAAAATTGGTGCTATAATACAACTATGAATAAAGATTTAAAGTGGAGTGAATACGATTTTACCAAGATTCCGTTTGACGATCTAGTAAGAGTTGGACAACGGACCATGCTGTATCGTGACATGTTCACTGTGAGTTGGCTATTGGGTAGATTCTGTAACTATCGTTGTAGTTATTGTTGGCCTTATGCTAGAAGTGATCGCAAAGATCACAGACCCACAGAACTGTGTTTGCTTACTATTGATGAAATCAAACGTCAAGCCAGAGAACGTGGATTCAACAGTTTTCATTTTAGTCTTTCGGGTGGTGAACCCACTTTCCATCCAGGATATTTAGATATTTTACAGCACCTAGCAGATGATGTAGCCAACACAAACTACACCAGTGTACACATGACATCAAACTGCTCTAGAAACATGAAATGGTTTGAACAATATGCTAAAACAGTCTCGGGATTCCATAGAGCCAGTATCACGGCTTCATACCACAGAGAACACGTTAACACACAAGAAAAAAGAGCAGACTTTGCCGACAAACTCTGCTTTGCTCAAGAATGGGACGTGCAGGTCACTATCAACCAAGTCATGGTACCCGAATGGTTCGACGAACTCTATGAGGAATCGTTATACTTCCACAATAGAGGTATTAACGTTACGCTCAAGCCTCAATCAGATCCAACAGCGTCAAAGGTTGTTGATGGGTACACGGATGAAATGCTTGAGAAGTTACACAATGGTATGCCACAGAGAGCATTCACAGAAGTAAAAAACAAACATGTAGAAAGACCACAACCAGAATTTATGCGATCGCCAGATCCAATATATAAAAATTTTGAACAAGATAATGTACCACAACACTTCCAAGTTGAATTCAAAGATTCTAAACACAAAGAATGGTACATGGACCAAGCAGAAAGATTTAATGCATTTAATTTTAATAGATTTACAGGATGGGAATGCTCATCCGGATACAGATCAATTATCATTAGAGAACCAGATGGCAGTATAAAAAGGAGTTACAGTTGTCATGACAAACCACTTGGAAACATTGAAACAGGTTTTAAATTATTCGACCAACCAGAAAAATGTATATCACCAACTTGTGTCTCAAGTGCTGATTCGAAAATACCAAAAAGGGCTCCAGGAACTCAATTACCCTTGTGGCCAGGAGATCGAACGTTTTAATGAAACATATAAGTGCAATACTGGGCAGTCCAAAAACAAAATACATAAAAAAGTTTGCATGGATGCCAACAAAACTAAATGACAAAACTACAATATGGTTTGACTACTATGTGCAAAAAATACTGTTTTGGGAAAATCTTACCACAGGACGTAATATCAAAAACAAAACAAACATATCTACACATCAAGCTCTATTAGAAAAAATAAAATAAAAGGAGACTGCTATGATTGATTTAAAAAAATATCAAGACTTTGTTAAAAAAGTAACTTCAAGTGAATCATTGTCAAGTATGCAAATGTACAATCGCATGATTGATATAGAAACAACAGAGTCTAAAGCAAAAGTAAATATGGCATTACTAATGACAGGTGCAATTGGTATTGCATCAGAAGGAGGAGAGTTTAGTGAAATTGTTAAGAAATGCGTATTCCAAGGCAAGCCAATGGATGATGAAACTCAGTTTCATATTAAACGAGAACTTGGCGATATTGCTTGGTATTGGATTAATTCTTGTACTGCAATGGGTCTAGATCCCAATGAAGTCATAGAAGAAAATGTAAAAAAACTAGAGTCAAGATATCCGGATGGTGAATTCAGTGTACACTATTCGGAAAATCGAAAAGAAGGCGATTTATAATATTATGAACACTGCTTTTATATTTGATGTTGACGGCACATTGACTCCAAGCAGAGGACTGATGGATTCTGATTTTAGTAAATGGTTTTTGGAATTTAATAGCAACAACAATGTATATCTAGCCACCGGCAGTGATGCTCCTAAAACCATTGAACAGATAGGCGAAACTGTGTTTAACAGTGTCAAAAGAGTTTATAACTGTAGTGGCAATTCAGTTTGGGAACAAGGATCAAATGTATACAACAATGAATGGAAACTAGCACGATTACCATGGCAATTCTTAGAAACAAAACTTATTCATCACAAATTTGAACCAAAAACAGGAAAGCATTTTGATGAAAGACCTGGACTTCTGAACTACAGTATTGTTGGTAGAAATGCAACAACAGAACAACGTAAAAAATATGTTGAATACGATTTAGCAAACAATGATAGATTTGATATAGCAAAAGAATTCAATAACAACTTTTCTAAAGAATATAATGTTGTTGCCCAAGTTGCCGGCGAAACTGGTTTAGATATAATGCCAATTGGCAAAGGTAAACAACAGGTACTAAATGATTTTAGTAATGATTCTAAAATAATTTTCTTTGGTGATAGATGTGAACCAGGTGGTAATGACTATGATATTGCTACAGCGGTTAGAGAATTAAAAAATGGAAAAGTGTTTCATGTTAAAAACTGGCAACACACTTGGAAAATCCTTCAAGATTTAGATTAATCTATGTTATCAAGCCAACGTCCTGTGTTGGCTTCTACAACACTTTTAAGCAAATCAATATTAAGATATATCTCTACCTCTTGTGTGTTTTCCCATAGTTTGGCTATTTGTTTGTAATCAACCATCATATTAGGAACTATACCTTTGAGCTCTTCGGTAGTTATAGTTTTTTCTGTACCATCAAGGTAAAGAATTTTTACAGAAGAAACAAATCTAACAGGCACCTCTTCTGGAAATACTTCTGAGAGAAGCCTGTCAAAATCTTCGTGTTCTTGGTTAGGATTGTCAGCTCGGAATTTTCTCATTGCTTGTACTACCTTCAGTAGTATTTAGCAACGGTGAAGCTGGTGCATCTTTTTTTGGTCTACCTCTAGGTCTTTTGGTTTCATCATTAATACCCGGATAAATCTTTTCTGCTTCAACTCTTTTTCTACGAGCATCTTCCTCAAGCAGTTGTGCTTGTATAATTAAGTTTCTTGCTTGTCCTAGTATTTCATTTTCTTTCTTTTCTTTGCTGTTGTAGTCACTAGGTTTGTTAACTGGCTGTTGTTCAGCTAATTTTTGATCAATTGATTGTGATTTAACTGTGTTCAACATGTTGTTATGATCACTTAATGAAATACTTTCATTAGGTGAAGGGTTTAGTATCACAGAGTCAGTTGACACTTTTTTGAGATGTTTGTTTATGTGTAATGTGGTTAAAATGTTCTTGCCATCATAAAACAGTTTTCTGTTTAAAACTTCAAATAAGTCATCAGTTGATTGAGCTTCTGTGCTTTCAACTGCACTAATTAGGTCATCATGATATTTGTCTGAAAGAGCCTGTGTTTCTACTACCAATGCATGTGATGAATCTTCAGGAAGTTGTCTAAACACTACCACATACTTTCTTTTGGTAGAAGCGTCTTGACCAAAGTGTTTAAGTTTACTCATGTGTTACTCCTTTGCAGATTGCTCTGTGGGTGCTTCAGCTGTGGCTGGTTGCTCTGGATTATCAGCTTTTTCTTGTTCTTCTTTTTGTTTTTGTTGCTCAGCAACAGCAGATAAGAATTTACCTAATTTGTCAGCAATGGCACCAACATTGGTTAATTCATTGGCTCTAAATGCTCCTCTTGAACTGGCAAGATCAATAATATTTAGAATTACTTGTAAATCAGCAATTTGAATACCAGTTGGCTGTTGAGTTGCTGGTGCTTCTGCTGTAGCTGGTTGTTGTGCTTGAGTTTGTTCAGTCATTTTAAAATGTTCTCCTTGTTATTAGTTTTATTAAAACGAGTTTTAATTACAAATGTATTTATGATTAAAAAGATCTTTTCTGTTTAATCAGCATTATTTTAACAGATTTTTGAAAATTAATCAAGCCACTTTGATCAATTCTTCAGGCCAGTTTAGATATATGTTCCAGTCTATATTGCGTAGTTGCACCGGAAAACGTTTTCTTTTGTTTTCTAGTTCATATAGATTTGGCTGATAAGGCAGTTTTTTTGGTTTGGCTAGATCACTACCTTTGGCAGTGTTACACGATTTACATGCTGTTACTATGTTTAACCAATCTGTAGTACCACCTTTAGACCTTGGTATCACATGATCCATTGTGGCATCATGATAAGACACTTCGCAACCGCAGTACTGACAAACAAAAAGATCACGCAGATGTATGTTGTATCTATTAAATCTAGGCTTTTTGCTAAACTTCATGTAACTGTTCAGCATCACAACACTGGGTACATTGATCTGCATACTAGGGCTATGCACCACCCAGTCTTGATAGTATTCTAATCCTCTTGCTTTTTCTAATAAGATTAATTTTACAGACAACTGCCAGCCAACTGCACTGATAGGCATAACACTGATGGGCCGACCATCGGAATTTAAAACAAGTGTATCGCACATGTTAACTATATTTAATCCTTATGGATATCATGTTAATAACACATGATTTAATTTTTTTAAAAACGAGTAAATACTTTAATGCGTGGTTTATTAATTATATTATTATTGATTGTTTCTTTTGTGTCAACCTCAAAAGCCGAAACTGATGTTAAAACTCTAACTGAACAAGAAGCTATGTTGATCAGAGACATCAACGGTTGTAGCACTGTGTACTATAACCTTAGTCTTTACCTGTTAACAACCAGACACATCACAGAAATGTTTGATCCAAAGTTTGATTCAACTCTTTTAAAAAAATCTTTTAACACTGCAATTGCAAACTATAACAAACTGAATGGCATGTATGATGTTATAGAACAGAAACTAATTTCCGAAGGTTATTTGCCAGAAGAACTAGACTACTATGAATATCAAGGCACATACGGAATGGCTAACATTGTTTCAGGAATGACTGTTCAAATGTTTGCAGATCCTGATAATGCCAAAGATGTGTTGATTAGATTGATTGCTGAAACTGACCGTTGCGATAATCTTTATTTAAAAATTAATTAGTTTCGTAGATACAAGTTTGTCCAAACGGTGCTTGAATGTTCTTGTCATGATTAGAATGAATCACCCAAAGTGTGTCGCAATAGTTTGGATCTCCCCATGAACCCCATGGATATCCATCTGTGAACACAATCAGTTTTTTGGGTTCTACATTGTTTGCTTTCATCCATTCCCAATTGATATTAAATTCTGTGCCACCAAATCCTGCAAGTTCATAATCCATAATGTCTTTTTCAGGACCAAACTGTTCTGGATTGTGAACTTCTGTGTCAAAGCACCACACATAAACTTTGTAATCTGTGTACTGACTCATGATACCTTTGACTTCACCCAAAAAGTCTCTGAGCTGACTTTCTCTAATTGAACCTGATGTGTCAATGGCAACACAGATGTCAATGGTGGTATCATTTTTGAGTCCTGGAAGAACAGCATCCATGTCCCAACCTTTTCTGCTGGGTTTCATCCAAGTAAAATCATTTTTTACCACACTGGTAATCTGTTGATCCAACATGGTTCTCCAGTCCATTTTGGGATTGGTAATGTCTTGAATCAGTCTTTTAACACCACCAGGCACATTGCCTGCACCGGCCACTTGAGCTGATTGCAACACTGCATTTTTAATTTCGTCTTTGAGTTGCTGACGTTCTTCTTTGCTGATCTGTTCTGGGCCTTCTCCGGCACCACCACCTTTTTTGTTTTTCTCATCCATCTTGTCAAGCAGTTTGTCAATGTGCATGTCAAGAGTCTGTTGTACCGGTGGTTGTGTTTTCATGAGATGATCATAGATTTCATCTGTGTACTTGTCATGATATTTAGGATCATACAATCCCACTTCTGGCATTTTACCAATCTTTTGATTGATAAGATCTCTGTTGATCACATAGTCACCAGCCATGTTCCAATATTGGTGATCTCTGGTTTCACGTCTTTCCATGTGATCATAAACACAGTGCATCACTTCATGAGCAATCACAAAGTCCAATTCTTCATCGGGCATAGCACCCAAAAAGTTTTTGTTGTAGTAAAGGTGTTTGCCGTCAACGGCCGCAGTGTCACACCATGCAGTAGCATCTTTAATGATTAACCTTGTGGCAAGATTGCCAAAGAAAGGGTGATTAAGCAATAGCCTTACCCTGGATTGAACGATACGTTTTTTGACTAGTTCTGAATCGTATTCTTTTTGTTTGGTTGCTGTCTGCATTGTTTTACCTCTTTTTGTGTTGCTCATACTATTATAATAGCACAGAACCCAGATCTGTCAACCGGTGGATTTTGGTTGATTCTTGGAAGGTTTTGATGCTAAAAAACATTAAAATAAGGATTCTTTTCAGCCTTTTCCCAGTGCATGGATTCTCGGCTTTGTTCTTCTTTCAATCGTTCCATTATCACATGGCGGTCCACAATCTTGCCCACTGTCTTGGCATCTTTTCTTGCACCACAATAGATTTTGTTGTTGGCACAGTAGACCCAGGTTTTGATATTGTTTTGGCACCAGCTGGCATCCAACATTTCTTGAATTTGATCAGCAACACTGCTGTTGTGGATATCCACTGCATAGATAGGCCACTTCATGGTTTTGGGATCATACTGAGTTTTTAATTTAGACATACTGCTCCATTTTGGCTTTGATTTCATCATAGTATCTGTTCACAGTGACAGCATCTTGTTTGTTCAACAATCTCATTGCCCACAGTATAGGATATCCATTTACACCAGACCCAGAATTATCTGTTTCTCTGTCCAGTCTAGCATATACCATACCCAAGTTGCCTTCAATGATTTTGGCTCGTTCAATTGAATCCATTAATCCCCATACCATAAAACATGTTGACATCATTTCTGATCTGTTTTCTACCGGCAAGTGTCTGTCAGTAAAGATAACACCTTGATACATGTCATGAGCCAATTTTCTCAAGTCATGATCTGACATACTTCCTATTTGTTGTTTGTCTACTTTTTCTATGGTGTAGTTAGTTGACATATTTTGAATTTTTGAGTTTTCCTTGCTCTGACAGTTTCAACAACAGTTTGTCTCTGACTGCGGTCCAATATTTCTTTGCCCATGATGATGCATTCGCATTTTCCAAAAGATATTCTACATCACGAATATGTTTGTCAATTCTGCTGTCTAATATTTTTTGATCTGTTTTAGAAATTTTAATTTTTGTCACTGTCTTTCCTTTTGGTAAACAAGTCTTGCCATGTACCAGTACTCATAGCACTGGTTTGTTTTAGTGTGTTGAGTGTTCTGCCTACTCGTTGTAACATAGCAGAAGCACGTTTATCACCTTTGAGTGTTTTAGATTTTTTAGCACAGTACTGAGCAAAGGCCAATATTTCACCTTCAAGTTCTTCGTACCACCAAACTCTGTCGTCTGATTCGCTGGCTACTGAGTGTACTACTTTTGGTTTATCTAATTTGATAGTCATAATCCTTAACTATGTTGATTGAGTGTTCTAGTTCGGCCAATTCCTGTTCTAGACGTTCTTTGTGTGTTTCTGAAATTGTGTATTCAATTTCCATTTCAAGTTCTTGTTTTTGTTTTAACAAATGTTCTAAATTATGATTCATTGTTTCTCCTTGTTAGGATGAAAGGCCCACTCAGTGTCGAACAGAGCAGAGAGAGGTGAGCAGGCCTTTCAACTGTTTACGCCTCAATAATCAGCGAGCCGTATCTTTTATAAAACTCGTCAAAGCTCTTAAGGTGCTTTGGCGAAAATGGCAGTTGATAAGTTTTAAGAGCTGTTCTGGCTCCAAGTACCACCATTTCAGTTTCAAAATTGTCCATCATAAACTTCAAGAAACAGTCAGCCATTTTGTACCAACCATCAAGTTTTTTACCTTTCTGTGCTTTCTCACAAGCATCTTTGAGCTCATAACACATGCTGGTAATCAAAGTGTACATGGCACTGATTTCTTTGGTCTTCAAAGATTTCACTTTGCCATTCAAAATTTCTGTTGGGTTAGGCAGTTGTCCAGAAATCTTTCTGTGTGCCTGAAACTTCACAGCAAGACCTTCACCTACTGCACCTGCAATAAGATCAGTCATTTGTGTGATATCAAGAGTGTCGTCGAGTATATCACTCACAAAACTCCATGAACGTGGAGTAGCAAATCCTCTAGAACTTGATGCCGGATCAAAATCATAAAGATCCTGTTTTGCAAAAGTCAAGTAACCAACCACATCAGGGTGTACTTCGTTGATCACTGCCCAAGAAAGCCAGTCTTCAAAGTTCACAGCCAGTTCAATATGAACCATTCTGTTGGCAAGTGGACTAGGCATTCTGTAAGTAACACCACGGTCAGTTTCTCTGTTACCGGCGGCCACAATTGACACACCTTTTGGCAGAACATAGTTACCAATTCTTCTGTTAAGAATCAACTGATAAGCCGCGGCCTGCACAGCCGGTGGTGCCGCATTAATTTCGTCCAAGAAAAGAATAGACGTGTCGTTGTCGTTTGCTGGAAGGTCAATTGGTGGTGCCCAATCCATGCAGTTCTTTTCTTTGTTGTAATAAGGAATACCACGCAGATCTGTGGGTTCCATAAGAAGCAATCGAAGATCGATCACATTACGACCAAGTTGGTCTCCAATCTGTTGAATAATATCACTCTTACCAATACCAGGTGAACCCCAAATCATCAAAGGTCTCTGCTTGTTGATAAGATGTGTAATCTCCGCAATAGCATCTGCTGGGCGGGTTGTTCTTGTTTGTGTCTCTGCTTTTGACATTGTTACTACCTCTTTCTGTTAACTTATATTATAATAATACACTAGAATAGGATTGTGTCAACCAGAAAAATAGCTAATAAAACAGCGATTTTTTAAGGGTATCAATATACCATATATGTGATTTGACCCCACTGTATGACCCTTAAAATGCTTTTTAAACACGGGTTTTTAGGTGAAATACAGCATTTACATAAAAAACACTTGATCTTGTAAACATTATGTTATATTATAATTATGCGTTTTAAACATATCAGAAATGTGTAAAACGCATAAATACACAATATGAGAGATACTAGATTATTAATAGATTATGCTAATAAAATGGTAACCAAAACCAAAGAAAAGTTGTTACACAGATTGTTACGTAAAGAAGTTGATACCGGAGCAAATGGAACTCAACAGTACATGATCAAAAAAGGTGCTAACACAGGTCAAATTGCCAAAAAATAATTAGCGTCAATTATACAGATTCTTCAGGTAATACCGGAGGTTCGTTGTACCTATCTTCTATCCAACGAGTTCTTGCCCAACTGTCTAAATCACCATCATGCAGTTTTATTTCCAAAACACTTTTGTCATGAAACAGTACCAATTTTTTACTGTCTAGATAATAAGGATAATCTATGTCTTGCTCAATGTATTTGATGTGTACATTCTTGACTTGGAATCCTGGCTTCAATGGAATAGGATACATTTTGAAAATGTTCTTCAACAGCATGATACCGCTTTTGCTGAGTCGTAGACTCTTTGAGTAGATGTTCTCATTGTGCCATATACTTGGCAGGTCAACAGCAACGTCAACTCTGCTTTTTATTAATGATTCAATTTGATGTCTAGTTATTTTTTTGGTCATCACTGGTTTCCTCAACCTCTGTGATAACTTCGCCTTGTGTGAGTTTGACTACTTGAAAGTCTTTGGTGTTGAACAGTTTGTTCATTCTTTCGGCTAGATTGAAAGCATGTCCTGAGTTTGAAAATGAAACTTTTTTGTATTTTGGTCCGGGATAATTTACCAGTGTGTTAAGGCTTCTTAGATTGATAGGTTTGCCTTGATAGAACACCGAATAAATTGCATCTGCTTTGAGCACCTGTTCACTTTTGTAGTTTTTAGGATTAGTATGCTCTAAGATTATATCTGGTTTAGGTCTGCTCATTGTATATTTGCTCCATACATATTTATCTGATTTTTACACATAAGTTATGGTAACAGTTACTTCACCAGCTGTTGCATTGTTGTGTGTAATACGTGCTTGTACGTCTAGTTCTGTGGTGTTAGAAGCGGCATACACATATCCTGGTGTGGTAGTGTATTGTCCTACTGTTTCTAGATCGTTTTCATCTGCTGTCTGCAACAAGTCAGTATCTGTGCTGATACCTACTTCAATTTCTGGTGTTGAGCTGTGCCCAGAGAATGGTGTGGTAGTGTCTACCAACACACTTAAAATTCTTGCACCCGGAGATAGACTGCCAAGTATTTCTGTGTCAATGGTACCAAATCCGCCAACCGGTGCTGTAAATGTGTATGACAGCGACTTGGCATCTGTGGAAGCAGAATCTTCATCACTGATTAATACCCATGTGCTACCGTTGTAGATGTAGTAACCCCATTCAGATTCTCCGGTGTTGATCACATATACTGAATCACCTATCTGTGGTGTTAATGCATTTCTGGCTGTAATGTCACTTACAACTGTGGTTCCGCCGGCTGTTCTAATACCTTGTTCTACTGTGACTGCTAACGGCAGTCTACCATTGTGTACTGAAAAAATACCAAAGTCTACTGTGGGTGTACCTGTGATATCATCTAGTAATATTTCACCACCATCTGATCTTGTTAATTTCAAAAACGATCCTGTTGATGCTGAGGTTGACAATGCCCAACCTGTACCTGAACTTGGACCTGCTACTGGGTTACCAGAACCATCGTTGGTCACATTAACAATAGTGATAGCGTTACCGTTTGCTTCTGTGAGTACCACATTTGATCCAGACAATGATGCTGTGATGTTTGGCACATTGGCCGCATTTACGTCTGCCATAATGTCTGCACCAATACCAACAGCAATACCATAAGCGGCATTACCTGCTGTGGTTGTTGAAAATGTGACTGTGGTTCCGTTAATAGTGATCACACCACCCGGATAAACACCAACCAATCCGTAAGCCAATGACTGTGTACCAGTAGTTGCTGTAGTAGGTGAAGGTGAGGTACTAGCCACAATCGAGTCAATGTTTGCTGTATTAATGTTTGCTACTGCATCTGCAATACTGACATTTGCGTTTGCTGTAGCCAGTGTGACCTGTTGTTCATTTAGTTCAATAACATTATTAGCAGTAGTTGTTGCATCTACCACTGTGCCTGTTACTGACGTTTCAATTGCATCTGCAATCTTTAAAAACTGTATTCTTCCAGATGTGATTGTGGTTGTTAATCCACCTGCTACAGAGTTGTCTGTGTAGATAAAATCTCCTGGTGATCCTGGAATTGCAGGAACAAAATCTATGATTCTTGTATTAGGTCTCAGCATGAATTGATTTGGTCCTGGACCAGCATTGGTCACTGTGCCAATTACTTTTTCTGCTGTTGATGTTGTGGTTTTAGCAAAACCTGAACTGGTTGCAGAAACGACATCACCAACTTCAAATCCGTGTGCAGTTTGATCCAACACATAGTGCATCTGTGGATTTAGATACTGAAATCTTGAATTGATGTTTAGATAAAAATCATTAGATGTAATTGAAGTTGGTACTGGATCTAACATTGGGTGGCCATTTTCATTCAATTGAAATACCACACAATATCCTGTATTAAAAATACCGTTACCAATTGCTGATCTAAATGTGTTGTATCTTAACCAATCTTCAACCACCATGGTCACTGATGATGCTGTTTTTGAACTGATAGAAACTATTCTACAACAAGTACCTGTTGTGGCACCTGAAATCCAATCACCAACTTGTATGTCTAATCCGTTGTATTCAAAATCTTTTCTTGTTAGGTGTGAACCATGTGCCTGTGATGACACTGTGCCTGTGATTTCCCATTGATAGTATTTTGGATTGGTACCAGACGAATACCATTTGTCACCTTCGCCGTCATTGTGTGGCCACTGTGCCGAACCAGTAATTGCAGTGACATTGATGCTTAAAACTTTTGCTGGTTTGTTAATGTCTATGTAATTTGTTTTGTAGGCCATCTATTAAGCCCCCATAACAAATCTAATCCATGCATGGGTAGTTGTACCAAATGATCTACCTGCACCTGTTTCTGCTTCTCTTACTTTAAGGGATAAACTTGAAAATGAACCAAATGCTGTTGGTGATCCTGATGATCCACCGCCTGGTACTTTTCTTAATGTGGTACCTGTTGATCCAAGTGTATTCATGTTGTATTCGTTTGAAGCATAGTTGTAACCATAAAACATAACTGATAATGGCGGTGTAGAATATCCAGTAAATGTGATTGTTACATCACCACCTGATGCTGAATCAATGGTTACACTTGATATACCTGATGACAGATTTGATGTACTTGATAATGTACCGTCTGTTGCATAGTTAAGTTTGAATTCTTCGTATTCTGTTCCGGCTGATCCACCACCACCTGATGATACTGTGGTTGGTTCCCATGCCGCATTAGCACTCACATAAGTTAGTACTTGACCATCTGTGGCACTGCCTACTGACACGTCTTGTAAGTCACCTAAATCTTCATTTGTGATATTTTCTAAGTAACTGGTTAACAACGGTGGAGTAAATGTAAACACACCTGTACCTGAGTTGTATGCTAATGAACCGTTGCCAAATGCTGATGCTGTTGTTATTGATAAATCTGTTAGTGCAATTCCACCTGATTCTGTGTCGTTGATCCAGGCATTACCATCATATTTTAAAACCTGTCCTGATGATGCTGATGTAATGGTTACATCTGATAAACCTGACAGTGTTGATGACCCACCTCCTGATACTGTGGTCCATTTAAATGATGTTGTTGAATGATCATAGTATAGATATTTGCCGTCGTCACTAGCTGAAACTGTGTCAACATCTGATAAGTCAGTTAGGTTTTCGCCAGTAATGTCTGTTAGATATGATCCTAGATCTGAAATTTGTGATTCTGTGATTGTTATATTGCCTTCATGTGCTGTAACATCTGAACTTGATACTGATGTCAAGTAACTGCCTAAATCTGAAATTTGTGATTCTGTAATTGTCAAGTTGCCTTGGTGTTGTGTTACATCTGAACTTGATACTGATGTCAAGTAACTGCCTAAATCTGAAATTTGTGATTCTGTAATTGTCAAGTTGCCTTGGTGTTGTGTTACATCTGAACTTGATACTGCTGTTAGATAACCCTGTGTTGAGTGATCACCCCAACCATATGCTGTATTCCAATTGGATGAGTTGTCAGTTAATATACTGTAAGAGCCTGCACTTGCACCACGTAACATGATACCTTGTGATGTAAAGTCACCGTCTACTACCACGTCAGCGTGTGATGTTTCTGATGTCAAGTAACTGCCTAGATCTGAAATCTGTGATTCTGTAATTGTTATATTGCCTTCGTGTGCTGTAACATCTGAACTTGATACTGATGTCAAGTAACTACCTAGGTCTGAAATCTGTGATTCTGTAATTGTTATATTGCCTTGGTGTTGTGTTACACTTGATGATGTGATGTTTACATCTGGCACGTTCGCCCAAGTAACATTAGCAGTTAGGTCATTTGTTTCAGTATAACTTGTTAGATAACCTTGTGTTGAGTGGTCACCCCAACTGTATGCTGTGTCCCAGTTTAAAATTTCAGTACTTGATATACTTCCACTTCCTATAGTTACTGTGCCTTGTATATAAGCATCTTTAAACTTCTTTGTTGTACTACCTAAATCATATGTAGTGTGTGTATCTGGTATAATATTGGTATCTAAATTACTGTTCAAGTAAGTTGCTACATTACTGTCACCATAACTACTACCACCTGACTGAGCCACCCAAGCATAATCACTTCCATTCCAACTTAATACATATCCTGCTGTTGGATTTGATTGATTTAGGTGTGCGTCAATATCACTGTTTAAATTTGCTGTTGTTTGATAAACAGATAAATCTGGCGTGTTGCTTAAATTGTTGTAGTCTTGAACATCGTTGCCATTCCATAACAGTTTGCCAGTTCCAGACTTTTCTAGACTTGTGCCATCTAGATCAATTGTGGCTCCTGACAGATACAATGCTCTAAATCTGTTTGATGCTGATCCTAAATCATATGTAACATCTGTGTCTGGAATAATATGTGTGTCAATATTACCGTTTAACAGTGCTGAAACATTTGAATCTCCGTATGCACTGGCCACTGTGCCTGGTTCCCATTGTGCATTTGCACTCACATATACCAGTGCTTGACCATCTGTGACATTTGCTGTGTCAACATCAGTTACATCGTTGAGTGCCACTGACGTTATTGCATCTGTGATACCATAACCTGATACTGTGGTTGGTGTGTTTGCTAATGAGCCAAACTCTCCATCAAACAGTGTTGGTGCGTTTGCTAATGAGCTGTATTCTCCGTCAAATGCATCTGTGATACCATAACCTGATACTGTGGTTGGTGTTCCTGTTAACGATCCAAATGCACCGTCAAATGCATTTGCAGTTGTTTGATAACCAGATAAATCTGCTGGTCTATAAGTGTAAACACCTGATGTGTTGTCATACGTCAAAGAACCCGAACCACTTGCTGATCCAGTTGTTACTGAAAAGTCTGTTAGTGCAACACCACCTGATGAAACTGTGCTTGGTACAAATGCTGAACCGTTCCAGCTCAATACATTGTTTGCACTTATACCTGAAACGTCAACATCTGCTAAGTCACCAATCGAAGCAGAAGCAATTCTGCCGTCTGCTTTGGCATCAGTGTAATATTCATTAGTTGATCCTTCTGTTAGGTTGTCAGTAGTAAATGAACTCAAATCTGAAACATAGCCGGGATCTGCTGTGAATTCAATTGCACTACCACCTGAATTAACTTTTAAGAAATATCCTGCGGCTCCTGAATAATTTGTTGGTGTATCTGTAAGATCTACAAATGTAGTGGTTGCAGAGTTTGAACTGATTGATCCTGCTTCCCATTGTGCATTAGCACTGTTGTATTGCAGTACCTGTCCGTTTGCAACGCCACCAACATCAACATCTGTTAATCCACTTAAAGTTGAAGTTGAACTTGCGGCACTTGAAATCCAAGCCGAACCGTTGTAAGTCAGCACATGACCGTTGCTGGCTCCTGTGGTGTTGACATTATCTAGATCAGTTAGGTTGTGTCCTGATAAACTTTCTACTGTGCCTGCTGATGTAGATCTACCATGAAATGACACAGCATATATGTCTGAAAATCTTTTGCTGTTGCTACCTAATGAATGTGTGTTGTCTGTGTCTGGTAAATTGGTAGAACCTTTTTGAAAATATTTTGTATCTGATGTTGATTGAGAATAAACACCCAAATTGTTTCTGGCATCTGCAACATCTGTTAGATCACTTAAATTGTTTGCTTTTAACAATGAGTCATTGTTTGACAGTGTGCTGATTGCTGTTGGTACCCATGCACTGCCGTTCCATGACAACACATTGTTTGTGCTTATGGTTCCTGTGTCTACATCTCCCAAATCACCTAAATCATGATTACTAATAGACTGAGCTGTTCCGGCTACACTGACTGTGCCATGAAACGATACAGCATATATGTCTGAATATCTTTTACTGTTATTACCCAGTGATAATTGATTGTCAACACTTGGCAGTATCTGATTGTTTGCTGTGTCAATTTTTAAAAAGTTTGCATCAACTTCTGATTTTGAATATACATCAAGATTTGTTCTTGCTGTGCCTGTGTTGGTTAAAGAAAACAAGTTGTCACTTTTTTGTAAAAACACATTACTGTTGGCTAGACTTAGTGCATTGATGTTTGCTGGATCAACGTTGATTGAAATTTCTGTGTTGGAGCTTGAAAGATCTATACCGGCATTGGCTGTAGTGCTTAGTGATTTTAATCTAATTGAATTGTTAGCAACTGATAAAAAGATTTCTTCACCAGTGCCTAGATTTTCAGCACCAGTTATATCTTGATCTACTGTGATTGTGATGTCATTTGTGTTCTGTGTTAGTGTTACACCCGACCCTGCAACAATGCTTCTAAACTGCATGTCAGTGCCAGATAAGCCTTTAAAAATTTCTGCACCAGTACCAACGTTGGCTCCTCCGGTTATACTGCCATTGCTACTGCTAACATTAGCATTAATAAAAGTCTGTGTAGCACTGTCATATACCAAAGATTGGTTGTCTTGAGGGTTCTGTATGTTAAAATTAGGGTCGTTACTCTGTCCAATAGCCATCTTTATTTTGCTCCTTGATTACTTGTATTTATCATAAACAGTTTATATATGTATGTTTAATAATTTAACAAAATTTTATCAACAGAGCCTGAATTTGATGCTTGTGGAGTCACAACTGCTCTAAGATACAGAAAGTTTCCTGTAAATGTGTATGCATCTACAGTAGACACACTGTTGTATTCTGCAAAATCACCGTCTTTCAAACCAATTTCAAACCAGTCGTTTGCTGTTGGATCTTCTGCCAGTGTTGCTTGAATCTTAACTTGGCCTGTGTAACTGTTGGGATATATGGCCACAGTGTGTACTCCATCTGTGAATCCATAATAAGAATCTCCGGGAATTTTATCTCCGGTAACTGCTGTGTTTCCACTTACTATTGCTGTAAGCATATTTGTACTGGTTCTTGACATAATACTATTTATTAAACAAACTTAACTCCTGTCATTCTTACATTACGAAGGATCCAACCTTCTTCTGGATCACCTACAATATCTAAAGTATAGTCTTTTGTTTCTGTATCAAAATCATTTGTGCTTGAGACTGTGAAATTAACCGTGGTATCTTGAAAATATCTTTCGATTGATCCTGAACTTGTTCCGTTCAAAGCAAGAGTACAACCATCCGGTAATGCACCAACTGTGATGCTGTGCGAAACATCATGCAACTGCTCAGATGCGGCATTTCTAAATGTTGTGCTGAAATCATATGAAAATGTATCACCTATATTAAAAGTTCCTAAATTGTGTGTTGCTTCGGCATTTCCTAAATTCCAAGTCACAGTGTAATCCTGATATGGCATATAAGCTCTGTTTAAATTTGTTAAACTGACACCAAAGTTATTAATATCATTAGAACGCTGACCATCACTGTTTAAGAAAGTCAAAGCAGATGATTGATTTTCAATGTTGCCGGCTTGAAACTGTGTGGTATCTTTGCTGACATAACAGGCCAACATTCCGGCCACTTGAGGAGAAGCCATACTGGTTCCATTTAGTTTTTTATAATAATAACCAGTAGATCCTAGTTGAACTGCTCCGCTGGCATTGATATACGAACTCTGTATGTAATCACCTGGTGCCCATATAGTTAATGGTGTACCATAATTTGAATAACTGGATTTAGACTTAGAGCTTGAGTGAGCCTGAACAGCAATGTCTTTTCTTACTCCGGTACCTTGATCTAGCCATGCGTTTGAAGGTGTCTGTCCTCTGTTGGTTGATTGAAAATAAAGAGTGTTGTTGTAGGATCCTGCTTCGCCTCCTACAATTGGTGAGTTGTCTGGATCTGAATAACTGCTGTTGGCATAGTAAATTTTTTCATTGGTTCCATAACCTTCATTGTTTCCTGAGTCAAAGAAATACCAATAACCATTGTCCCATCCTGACTCTGAATCTTCGTAGATTTGTTCGTTGTCGTTGCCGGCACTACATACCACAATCACACCAGCATTGGCCATATCTGAAACCAGTGAATCATATGTGGCAGATCTATACATGTGATATGTTGGTTCAGCGCCACCTAGCCATGCTGTTGTGCTGTAATAATAATCTGGATGATTGGGTGGATAATAAGTTGATAACCCCCAACTCATGTTGACCACTGTGGGCTTGCCATTGGTTTTGCTCTGATGCCATGATGTTATATAATCCATATCTAAAGGACTATATCCATGTGTCAATGATCCTAAGTTAGTTGTAAAAGAATATATGTCGGCATTTGATGCCCAACCTTGAGTTCTACCTGCCATTATTCCTGCTACATGAGTTCCGTGTCCATCTGGATCAGTGTAAAAATTAGATCCTTGTGTACCACCCCAGTTGATTTTTTTAATTCTACTGGCCACGTTGGCAGTGTCATTGAATTCTGGGTGCCCATCAACTATGCCGGTATCCATTATAACACAGTCAACTCCGGTACCGTCATACTCGTAAGTGAAAGTACTAGCATATGTTGTTGAATTCTGTGTCATGGCCGCTAATCCCCAGTTGTCATAATCAATGTTGTTTGTGCTTGATGTGTTAGGAGTGATAGATCTTGAATTGTTGATTTTTGCTACTACTGGAATTCTTTCACTGTCAGCACCACGAACTTTATCAGACATAAGCACTTGATCAAATTCTTGTTCTGTAACGTCAATTTCTATGATTCTGCCAGGTTTGTTTAGCACTGTCAAAGGTCGATCAACATCACCTGTACCGGCTGTGGTCAGCTCTGTGATGTAATCTTCTTTGGATATAATGTCTGTGTTAATAGATACTGTGGCTTTCATAACAGTATTTATTTTACAGTCTATTATGCGTCAATAACTGTTACGGAATATTCTTTAAGAGGTGGATAAGATTTCAGTGTTGCTTCTAAGCTAGATGCTGACCAACCTGAACTGACTGTTTCAACACCAACTGTTACTGAGTTTTTTTCTATTTCACCCACATGCGATATTGTAGATCTAAGCCCAACACAGTTAATTATTGCACCATACAAGTTTGGAGTAATCGTTTGTGGTTCTTGATCTTTAAACAAGTTGATTCGAAACATGTGAGTTTGATCATTCATACCAATATTATAGCATCAGAATATAAAAATGTCAAAAAAAAACGCCCGACCTAAGCCGAGCGTTTTAAGTAAATTGTCTTAACTTAACAATTATGCGGCTGTTACAACACCAGCAAGTGTTACGATTGCTGTGTTACCGGCGGCTACTGCATCAATTGATGATTCTAGAGCTGTAATCTCTGAACCGTCTGATGATACGCCTTCTACAAACCAAGTTGCACCGTTGGCGTTTGGTGTAGATGCCATTACGATAGTTGAAACTGATGAAATCAGTTTAGTTACTGCTTCGTAATCTGCGCCTGTGTTTGCTGTCATGTCGTTGTCTCTTGTTACAACAACAATGTCTTTGCCCACTGCTTCAAATGCCGCATATGAGCCTGTTAAGTTATCTGGACCGAATGGTTCTGCCATGATAGATCTCCTTGTTTAAAAACGTTAATAATTCTGTTCTTGGTGAGAAGTCACTGCGACTAATCTCTACGCCGAACGTACTATTATTTATACTTTTTATTTGAGATTAACTGTAATGATTACACAAAACCGTTAAAAACACCGTTTTTGTTAATAGTTAATGTGGATTTTCTATTAGTTTTATCATCAACATAACTGACATGTACCCAACCGCTTCTAGGATCTACACCATTATAAAACTCTAATATGAGCTGATCATAACTTAGATTATCTCTGATCCATTCAGCAAGTTCTTTGTTGGATACACCTGGAATTTCAATATCAGCCGCTTCACCTTTGCAGTGCTGACTTTCTTCTGAACCACCTATTGCTTCATTGAGTTCCGGGGATCTATATCCAGAGTTTACAACCACAGCCAATCCAAAATGATCACGTACCGGCTGTAACACTTTTTCACAAAGAGTCTGTAAGTTGGTAATTACTTTTGGATTGTCTGGCATGTTGTTGATGCCTTGACGCAGTGCTGTTTGTGATTTGGTAAATTCGTTAGTGAAAAAATTTGTTGTTAAACGCATTATTGTACTGCTCCAGTACTATTTACCATTTCTTCATAGGTACTAAAATTATTCTTGTTTTCAGCTCTTGGTGGAAATAAAATAGTGCAACCATTCTCACCATCTTCTGACACTTCTAAAATAGTACTTCTACCTGGATATTTCTGTTGAATAATTCCATTCAACTCATCAGCCATCATTTCACAACTTTTATAATCTAATTGCAAAGTGTTGTCTTTGTATAGATTCTCTAGCCATCTTTTAAACTGAATAAACTCAATGTCTCTGTCATCATGAAAAACTTCAATGTACACTTTGAAATGAAACATGTGTCTATGTGGATAACCTAAAAAACTAACATCGTATTCATCGCCTGTTGCTAGTTTAGGATCATCAAGTGCCGCTGGATACTTGTGAATGCCTTCTTTTTTAAATGTTACCCAAATGTATTTTTTCATAGTGTCTCCTTTAAATTAAAAATAAGTATGGAATAGATCCTAGTAATAATAATAAAACAATCAAAATCCATGGCTCATTAAGCCAATCTTTAGCAAGTTCAATCAAGTTTTTTATTACACTCATTCAATT
>Ga0255768_10001544_pt1 | contig 23701 bp, 9 predicted proteins | sample 071ome_33_FD_179983 | JGI IMG/M metagenome (GOLD analysis project Ga0255768, IMG submission 179983) | Coastal salt marsh microbial communities from the Groves Creek Marsh, Skidaway Island, Georgia - 071412AT metaG (version 2) | ecosystem: Environmental > Aquatic > Marine > Intertidal zone > Salt...
AGTCTCTATTTTTTCGGGGCGCCTGTACCGGTCATCAAAATCTTGACTTAATGTTTCTAACTTCATTTCAAAGTGCGACCACAGCCCTCAAGCTAGCTCATGAAATCAGACAGATTACATCAGGCAATCCTAATCCGGAGCAGGAACAGTATAAATATAGCTGTCTGTCAGGTGAGAGCCGTTCCAACCCCCAAAGATTATAATGTCATTACCAACCGCTGCAGCCGCATGATCTCTACGGGGAGTAGCTCCACTCTCCCCTTCAACCCAGCTATCCGAACGAAAATCATAAATAAACAATCGATCTGTAAACTGTCCATTGTCCAGAGATCCACCATGGACAATCATTCTGTTCCCTACTACAACCGCAATGTGAGCACGTAAAGCAACTCCAAGCGCAGTTTTAGATTCCCACACATTATTGACCGGATCATAGGCATCCAGTGTATCCAAAGCCTGGGGACTCTCCTGAGAACCCGTCTCTCCCCCAAAGACATACATTTTTGAATTGTACATTACAGCCGAATGGTAGCGTCTGGCTGTGGTGGCTGCGGCACCCGTTATCCATTCCTTCAAGGTAAAGTCATAGATATCCATGGTATTCAGAAAACCACTGGTACCTTCACCACCAAAATTGATGAACTTGTCTTCATACAAGACTCCCGTATGACCTGCTCTTGGCGTACCACCTGATTTGGGAGCGCCAGTGTTCTGATCCCTCCAGATGTCAAAGACCAGATCATAGACCCCAAAGGCATTCAGGTATTGATTCTGGTACAAACCACCCCAGTGAAGGATATTATTTCCTACCAAAACCGAGCTGTGATACAAGCGGGGGAGAACCCCAATCTCGGTATTTGGTGTACCTACGGACCAGGGGTTAATCGCTGCGAGTCCAGAAGCTGTATCAAACACATGCTGGGTATTCAAAGGGTCTCGACTGACGCCCTCTCCCGACCAAATGATTAGTTGGGTTGTTGAACCCAAATCTCGGGCAACAAATCTGGCTTTGGTATGAGGTGGTACAGAACTGAAGAAGATAGAACGCCAATTTCCCTGGTTGTTCAACACCAATGGCAAACTTTCGCTGGCTTCGCCCAATAACTCACCATCTGATGGAGTAATTCGAAGTTTCAGAGTCGATGTTGTCACGGGAAGCGAACTGTAACTATTCCAGATGATTCGAAAACTCACATTGGATTGCAGACCAACTGCCTCCCTGTCCAAATGTAAGGGGTCAATGAATACCCATGTCTTCCCGTTATCAGCTGAGTATTCAAAAGCCAGTTGCATCAAGTCACCATCAATATCTACAGCCTTAATATTCATCCCGATCTGATCTTTATAACCCCCAGGTGGTTGAGTGTCCAGAGTAACATCAACGATTGAAGGAGTAGAATTGCTGCTCGAGGAGACTGCGAACAGATCCATCGTATTAAATACGCTGTCGCTGCTGCCCCTGCCTCCCCATATTGCCAGTGAACCGTCTTTCAGTATAGCTGAACCATCCCGCCGGGCGCGGCCTCCTGAAGTACCGCTTTTCCAGCTATCCTGAGCGATATCATAAACATCAACCGAGTTAAGCGAACCCAGCTCATTGAGCCCTCCCCAGTTGTAGAGCTTGTTATCATAAGCCACCTGATGAAAGCTCTCTCTGGCTCGTCCACCTGAACTTAAGGTGCTCCAGACATCATTTCTGATGTCATAGACATCCAACTGGTTCATCCGAATTCCCAGATTGTTTACCCCTCCCCAAACATACATTTTTCCATCGACAGCACTTGCCTTGTGACGGGCTCTAGGAGTCAAAGAGTTGTTTCCTACAGTCCATTGAGCCGTCTTGAAGTCAAAAATATCCAGGGTATTGAGAGGATTGCCCGATTGATCAAAACCCCCGAAATAATAAGCCTTACCATCTACTAAAACTGCACTGTGATGACTTCTGGACGTTCCTCCGGAAAGACCGGTAGACCAAAGATTTTGATCCGATGGCAAATCAAGAATATCCATGACCCCATCCAGACCACTTGAATTTCTCCCGAGCAATTGGAAGAGTTTTGCATTGGCAAGAAAAAGAGTGGAATTCTCTCTCGGGTTTCCTTCAAGAAAACCCGTAATCCAACTATTTGAAGCTATATCATAAACATCCAGGTCATTGCTTGCCCCGCTGGCACTTCTTCCTCCCCAGAAATAGAGTCGCCCCTCAAACAAGCTTCCCCTGGCCCTGGAACGAGCTAAACCACCCTGAGGCCCCTGAGACCACATCCTGCTCTTCAGGTTATAAATATCCATGGAATTGATGAGATTGGAGCTGCTGTCCTGACCACCCCAGACGATGAATTCCTCATCGGAGATTGCACTGCCGGCTCCCACTCTGGATGTACCACCACTTACCCCATTACTCCAAAAGCTCAAATCGATCGAGTCCATGGTATTGAGGTCTTGCTGAACCCGATTTCGCCCTCCCCAGACATACATGGTAGAATTGTGAATCACTGCTGTGTGATCCGCCCGGATAGCATCTGCTTCGCTATCCCCCGGATAGGCAAATCGGGCCTCCGGTCCCTTCAACCAGCGATTTCGCCGAATATCATAGATGTCCATAGTATCAAACTTGCCCAGACCCTCCAGAGTGCTACCTCCGTAGAAGAAAATCTTGTCATCGTATACTACAGCGCTGTGCCCGGTACGAGCTTTCCCACCACTGGGTCCCGCAGTCCAGGTATTGGAATTGATGTCATAAATGGAAAGGGAGCTAATGATGTTGGTAGGATTTGTTTGTCCTCCCCACACATAGATCTTACCTTCATGATAAGCCGCCGCAGCCTTATACCTGGGCACGATTTCGGGAGCCAGATTCTGAGTAGATTTGGAAACTGTGTTGTATACCTGGACTGCTCTTGTGGTGAGCCCGGAACTGGTTATACCCCCAACAAAATATATATTCTGGGCATCGCAAATACCGGTGTGATAAGCCCTCGGGATGCCGACGGACTGACTGGTTGCAAACCTCTGCGAAGCCTGAGGTTCGTTGATCTTGTAAATTTCAATAACGGAAATTGGATTGGGTTCCCCGACGATCAATCCTCCCCAGTAGTAAATTCCTGTAACCAGTGTATTCGGTCCCGTAGAAATCAAACATCCACTGGCACCACTTCGCGGATTCCCTCCCACAATATCTTGTATCCAGCGCTCTTCTGAAAAGTCATAAACATCCACCCGGTTTTTATTAGCTCCTGCTGCAATCCCCCCCCAGACAAACATTCGATTGCCGTCGAGTACAGCCAGATGTTCGGCTCTTGCTTCACCACCGGAAATTGATCTCTGCCAGGGGTTCAAATTCAATATCTCCAGCTTGTTTAAAGCTTGAGAACTCGAGTTCATCCCTCCCCAGCTCAAGGCTTTTCCGGTCTCTTCTTCCAGTAAATGAAGATTAAAGTCCCGCTTGGCTGTTCCACCGGGTATGAACTCGTTCCAGCTACCATCTCGAGTATCATAATATTGAACTGTGTTAGTGAGATTGGAACTTGAATCAATACCAGCTAGCTGATAGATACGTTCTTGATACACAACTGCCTCATGGAAAGCTTTTCCAGTGGCATTCGTCTGTGTCCCTGCACTCCAGGTTCCTGAGCTGATATTGTAGATACTCAAGGAACTTGTCACGACTCCATTGCTGTCCACTCCCCCAAAAAGAAAAGCCCGGTCACCCAAAACAGCTGAGGAGGCGCCTTCTCGCAGCGTGAAAGGAAAAGGCGCTGTATGGAGACGAACTCCATCAACTGAGTTTACACCTGACTTGGGAAGAAACAAATCAAGAGTGTTGAGATTGAGATCGGCCTGATCTGATCCTCCCCAAAACAAGACTTTATCCTGAATAAATTCACTGGTGTGAAAAGCCCTGGATCTACCGCCTGATGGTCCTCGCTCCCATTGGTCAGTGCCCGGGTCATAGATATCGATTGTGTTGAGTCTTTCAAATCTAAGATCTCCGTTTTCTTCAAAACCAGTGCTCCCGCCCCAGAAGTAAATCTTACCCTGTATAGCATGACCCGTATGATAGGCACGAGCAGTTCCTCCTGCCGTCTTGTCGGTCCAATTGTCAGTTTGTGGGTCGTAAACCTGAAGGGAGTTCAACAGCCCCTGGCGACCAATTCCTCCGGAAACATACAATTTATCCTGATAAACGACGCAGGCCATTCCCCCTCGATTGACCGACATGGATGCTCCTGCAGACCATTGATTGTTCTCGATATCGTAGATATTTAGAGAGCTTAAGTAGTTGTTGGCGTTGTTCTTTCCTCCAACAAAGTATAGACGCTTGGCTATTTTCCCCCCGCAATGCAGAGTTCTCGCAGTCCCACCTGGCGCAAAATGCTCATTCTGTCCATTGAGAAAGTTATACCGAGATAGCGCAGCCGTGGTACCGCCACTGGCATCCAGACCAGCCCAATAGTACAGGTAATGCTCATCGACCAGCCCAACGGCGTCATTTCGCGATCTTGTTAGAAATGGTGACCCAAACCACTGTCCCAGGGAGACATCATAGTAGTCAACATCCTTGAGGGTGTTCTGTCCATTGTCCGAGCCACCAAATACATAAAACTTACCATCATAGGATCCGCTGAAAGCTCCGGTTCTTGACCGGCTTCCTGCAGTTCCTTCCAACCATTGAATTCCATTCCCCGGAATCTGAAACACATCCATACTGTTCAGCTTGCTGCCCGAGTTTTCGCCACCCCAGTGATAAATCTTGGAGCCATACTCCAGACTGGCGTGAAAGGCTCTGCTCGTGCCGCCGGAGACAGCTTCGCTCCAGAGGTCTTTTTCGAAGTCGTACAAGTCCACCGAATTCAGGTCAGTCGAGCCATTGTTTCCACCCCAAACCACCATTCGACTGCCGGCAAAAACAGCATCATGTCCAAAGCGCTTTCTACCTCCTGCTTTTCCAGAGGACCAGGTAGAGCCTCCCGGCAATTCCGGAGAATAAATTTCAAACGGTGAAAAACTGTTGTTAGTATCCAGACCTCCATGGATAAAAAATCGGCTTTGATCAGCAACCATCGTAAAATCTGAGCGAGCAGTGCCTGCTGTAGAAATTGAACTCCAGCTATCTGTCATAAAATCATAAACATCAAAGCTGTTGAGCTTGCTTCCCGATTGATTAACTCCTCCCCAAACAATCATTTGCGAATTAAACAGCACTACATGATGTTTACGTCGAGCTGTTCCTCCCGAACTGCCTTTGAACCATACATTGGATTCAATATCATAGATGTCCAGCTGATTGGTCACAGCGCTCATTGCCGCATTGGAGCCACCCCAGATGTAAAGACGACCTTCATAGGCCAGACAACTGTGAGAAATGTGCTCTCCCCCACCGCCTGTCCTTTGAAACCACTGATTGGAAAAAGGATCATAGACATCCAGATCGCGCACATAGCCAGATCCGTTGCGACCCCCGGTCAGATAGATCTTTCCCTGGTAGAGACAGCTGGCATGATCCAAACGATCCTGGGGAGCTATCTGCCCTGTAGACCAGCTTGCGCTGGCAATACTGTAAAGATCCACGGTGTTTGTGGCATTCGAGCTTGCATCCTGTCCACCTGCTGCAACCAGAACACCATCCACTTGATCCATACTAAAGTTCTTTCTTGCTCGACCACCAGATCCAAGATTGGACCACTGTCTGGTATGAATATCGTACAGCTCCATATTTGTATTCAGGACCGTATCTTCCCCTCCCCAAACATAGAGTTTGGAATGATGCAAAGCCATTTGATGGGATTTACGGTTAAACAGCGGTGAGCTTCCAGCCTGAATTCCGGCTACTTGTGATTGAGTATCCCCACTGGTTTGGCGATCCTGTGCCTGTACTTGTGGGTCAACCAAAACTACTTCAGTACGCTCTCTTCGAAGATCTTTCCCACCAAACAAATAGAGCTGATTGCTGATTACTCTGGAAGCACCGGAGGAGAGCAAAAGTTGATGGTCTTCACGAGTACTCCAACTGTTGTTTCCTATGGAATAAATCTCCAGGTTTTCCTGTAATTCACCCTGGGTATCCTTAACTCCTCCAACTGCCAGAACTGAGTCTCCAAGCTGCTCGAAATTATGATTCGCTCGCGGGCTTGGTGAGGAAGCCAAAGCAGTGAAGGTCTTGCTTGCAAAGTTGAATCGAAGCAAATCATTGAGGGTACTTGAGTTGTTCATTCCTCCGTGCAGATACACATCAGATCCATTATAGCTGGAAGCAAGAGCTTTCCTGGGAGTCAATGCCGACACACAGGGTGATGAACCTTGAATTGTCTGGGGACAGGACTGAAGTTGTGAGCCCACGAAGTCCCAATATAAAACTTCTGTACTGAGACCTGCCGGTCCTTCTCCTCCAAAGAAAAAGATCGAATTACCATGCAATACGGAGACGTGCTGGGCCAGTGAAATCGTAAAACCTGCTGGTGTAGAGTTGAGTACTGCAAAGTCACTAAGGCGTATGGAGTCCACGGCGCTGACAAAGTTCCCACCCTGATCTCTACCTCCCAGAAGATACAGAACTGAACTCTGGATATGACTCGAGTATCCACTTCGCTTCAGTATACTGGTACTTAAGGGATGGCTTGAAAAGGACTTACCTAGCCCATTATAGGAGTACAGGAAGCTTGTTGTATAACTGGAACCTTGTGAAGGAATAAGATAAGCGAGATCTCCTTCAGCGTTTAACTTTCCCGATTGAAGAGTTTGTGGAGCCCTTTCAAGTTCAGCCTGGGCTCTATTTTGATTTCTGTAGGGAGCTCTTAAAACATCAAAGTTAGAGACAAGCCCCTCGGAGTTCGACCCTCCGAAGAGATAAAAGGACTCGTCTTGTGCCACACTGGAGTGAAATCTTCTCGCAGTTCCACCACTTCCACCATCTAACCAGTTGTTTGTTTTCAAATGGAAGACATCTACAGTATTCAAATCAACATTATTCCAGCCACCCCAAAAATAGATTTTGTCTCCAAAGACCTCTGCGGTGTGCTCGAGGCGGGCGCGACCACCTACGCCCAAAGAGCTCCATTGATTGGAACTGAGATCATAAACATCCATTGAATTGAGAACATCAGTTCCATTCAGCCCTCCCCAGAAGTAAATCCTGCCCTGGAAGAGACTTGCCGAATGATCACCTCTGGCTGTTCCTCCCGAAAGAGCTGTCTGCCATTGATTGCTTTCAATATCGTAGACGTCCAGGGTATTCATTTCACCCTGAAACCCAAAACCACCCCAAACATAAATTTTTCCATTGTAGAGAGTAGCGGAATGTCCTCTTCTGGCAGTGGGAGAAAAAGCAGCTTCACTCCAGCTTTGCTCGTTAATATCAAAAACATCAAGAGTTGCTAGTCGGGAGAAAGCTCCCTCCCCACCAAAAAAGTAAATCTTTCCTGAAAAAACTGAAGCTGTGTGATGTTTTCGAGCTGTACCGCCAGATTTTCCCCGACTCCAGACTCCTGATCTCAAATCATAAATATCCATGGTATTAAGAAGCTCTCCACTTGTGCTTTCACCTCCCCAGACGTACATCTTCCCATCAAACAACACCGCCGTATGTCCACTCCTGATGTTTTGCTGAGCGAGTGCTGAGACAAAATGATCATTGGCTAAAGAAAACGGTGTGGACTGAATCGCATATCCACCGGCAAAACCATCATTGGGAACAACTCGAATGACAATGTTCTGCCATTCTTCACTAATATCTTCCAGAGACTTCCACAAAAACTTCTGATTCATCCCGGGTCTTCGAGAAACCAGATTCACAGTTGCACTGGAGCTTTGAAAGCTCTGGGCTCCATCCATACTGAATTGAAAATCAAAATCCAGAACATCGCCATCCTGATCGAAGGAGTCGTACTGAATCTCAATGTCATTATTGCGCCCGGTTATGCTAACAATCTGGGTGAAGGGAATAGAATTTCCATTGCGAAGTATAAAAGCAGCAGAAGTGGTCTTGATCACCCCTCCCCGTCCACCATCATCCAGGACCAGTCGGATATAGGCTGAAGGGATTGTCGACGATACTTCAGGACTCATTCCCTGACATTCACTGGCAGAGTCGGGGCATCCAAAACTGTACCAGGTCAGTCTTGAGGAGTTGGCTGCTGATACAATATCCGATGCTCCAACAAGGTTTTGAGCCGTTGTGAAACTCGCTCCACCATCCACGCTGTACTCGAGACCTACGCTAATCTCATCCCCCACATTGGAGTCTTGAGCATCAAACTCGATGCTGACCTTGTGCCGATCCCCTGCAACATCGAGGCGGGAAACCTGAGGCGCCTGGTTGCCTTGCCTGTTTTGCAAAAATATCAAGCTCGATAGCTCAGAAGTACTCACACCGGCTTTCCCATCCGATGCACTCAATCGAAGGAATATCTTCTTGTCTAAATCATCAAAAGAAAGTAGTGAGTTCCAGTTAATCTGATGAACCCCGTTACCAAGGGAAGTCATTTGCGGGGAAAACTCTCTTGATTGCAAGGGAGTGTAGACATCATCGAATTCTTCCAATGCGTCTACGGAGATGCTGACTGGGTCATTGTCTGCATCATTGAGAGCGAATTCAAGCTGAAGTGTTTCATAACCGCCCGTTATATTAAGATTCGAGATTTGCGGGACCTGATTCCCAAAGCTTGAGACGCTGGAATTTTCGGGTGTAAAAACCAGGAGAGTTGAACTTAAGGCAGGTGGTGAAGTGAAGCCGGCCCAAGCGTAAATTTTATTGTTGAAAGCACTCGCTCCTCCAGCGAAGTACAGTTTATTAATTTGTGGACCTTGTCTAAACTCTTTGGTTCTCCAGTCAAAGATATCAATAAAGCTTGGAAGATCAGAGCTGGAAACGGTGAGCAGACCGGACTCGCTTGTCACAACTTGCGCCCCACCCAGTGAATAAATCTTCTCATCAATAAGAATAGAGTCATGAAAAGCTCTGGCCTGACCGCCAAATGGCCCCTCTTTCCACTGCTTTGTATTGTAATCAAACAGGAAACTGCGGTTGCTTACACCTGAACTTGTTAAGCCAGGAATACCACCCCAGGTCCAGAGAGTATCTTCTACAACAACAGCACTGTGTCCAAAGCGCGCTTCTCCACCTGAAGGAAAGGCAATCCAGCTATTCGTGCTCGTATCAAAACACTCCATGGAGTTCACCGATACAAGTCCCGCAATTCCCCCATAGGCGCAAACTTTGTTTCCATGCACTACCAAAGTGTGATTGCTTCGCGATGTTAAACTTGCCGGACCAAAGGACCAGGTATCGCTAGCGACATCATAAATATCAAGCCAGTTCACATCTTTTGTGCAAAGTTGATCCGTGCAACTGGTCAGATCAACTCCCCCATGAATATAGATTTTTGAGTTGTGCAGGACTCCCTTTGCACCTTCCCTTGGCCTTGGTGAACTTGCCAGAACAGTGCTGCCTTGAGGATTGACTGGATCGTATCGAAACAAGGTCGAAGAAGGAGTCAGAACATTGTCTATATCAGTTCTCCCACCCCAAAAGTAGAGATACTGGGAATCACTGACCACAACGGGATACGCTTTTGCTGTATGAACTCCCCCTTCATCCTGGCTGCTCCCGCCATTTCCCAAAAAGATTGGAGAAGAACTGGCAAGATAGGAATACTCCTTCCCGTCAAAAGCCCGCGCTTTCAATTGAACGCCATTTGTAGTGAAGGGTATGGTGAGCTGACTGTACCAGGTCAAACGCAAGGTGTCAGGAGTCGATCTTTGGAGGATTTTGCCGAAAAGATGGGAGCGAGGAATCTGCTTTAAGACTCCATCTGGCAAACTGTAAAAAAGCTCGAGATCAATCTTGTCGTTTTCCTGATCACTCACAAACAATTCAAGCTCCACAGGGCCGGTTGAACCATTTGTAGAAACGAAACTCAAAACCGGGCGGGCATTCCCGTTGAACAGCTCAAAAGGTCTGGAAACCAATCCGGAAACTCCGTTCAAACGATTGTCATTAGCTACCAACTTGACCCGTGCAGCAGGATAATCCTGCATGTGATTCACATTGCTGTTTGCCTTGATTCGAAGCACACCATTCTCACCAGGCTCAAAAAAAACTGGGCTCAGATTCACAAAACCCTGCTCGGCTGCGGGTGAAAAATAGAGCTCGTAATCGATACTGGAGAATTCATTGTCAGAGTCCTGCACAAGGACAGTCCAGTCCAGACGTCCATCGCTCACCCTGACAGTGCTTGTGGTAGAAAGTACCGGAGCCTGATTTTCCAGGTTATCAATTGAGAATACCTCGCTAATCCCAAAGATTTCAGGCAAGCCCTTTTGATCATTAATTCTCAAACGCAAGCGAACCCCATTGGTTCGATCCTGATAATCCAGCAGTGAATTCCAAATCAAAGTTCCAATTTGATTGGAGCTTGAGCTTGCAATTCCAGAGAAATCTGCGCTCACACCATTCTTGTTTGTATTGCGCCGATGAATCGGAAGCACTGAACGCCCCAGACCCAATTCACCGCTAGCTACAATGTACAACTTGCTCAAAGCTGGATCTGACACAATGATTCGCCCGCGTGCATCCATACTTAGCTGCGCTGTGGAGCTGATATCGGAAAAGGGAACTGACCAATGTTCTTGTCCATTCAGATCAAGGGCGTGCAGACCAGAAGACTCACTGAGGAGATAGATGCGCGAACTTGCTCCCATAAGCGAGTCCAGCCAGGGACCCTCGAAATCCAGGGCATAACTGGTATGAATCCCGTCTTCCATACTTAGCTTTACCAGAGCATCAGATGCTGGAATGATCACGTTTAGTTCACCATCCATAACCATGGGACCAGTTTCCAGTCCCTCATCCAGTCTGAGAACTCGAAGTGGACTTCCCGAGATGCTGTGAAAGTGAAAACTTGAATCGGAGAGGTCTTGCACCAAGAGCCTTTGAGAGTCTGGAAAAGCCAGTTCATCAATGAACTTGGCGCTCAAAGCAACACTCACGGGAGCTGACTCGAGATTGTTATAAATCCACAGATGAGGATCAATGTCAGTTTGATAAACATAGAGACGGTTTTGAGTATCACAGCTCATTCGAACTTCGCCAATCTCGTGAAGAGCCAGGTTATCCAAAAGATTGAGACTGGAGTCAAGTTCCAGCAATCGTTCACTGCCAGCACAGAAAACTCTGCTTGCACTACATTGTATACAGCTCATCACAGAGGCAGGAAGGTTGACTCTCTCAAGCAGATTCAAATTGGCTTCGAGGTGCAATATTCTGGTTCCATTCTCAATGAGAAGATAGCTACCATCCTGTAGCAACAAGGGAGAGTCGTTGTTCTTTTCGACTGTACTGCTCAAGGGTAGACTCCAGCGAAGAGAGAGATCGCTGCTTCTCACTTCCATCTGGTTTTCACTCAGAAAATAAGTCTGGCCCTGCCCACCAATCCTGAGCGCCGTCAGTGGTTTTTGAGCCATCATGTCCAAGGTTTGAACCTGAGTAGAACTTGTGGTCACGAGTGAGGAATTGGGTGCCTGGTAATTGATCAGGGTTCCAGATACATTCGTAGTGGGCGTCCAGCTAATTCCTGAGTTCAGCGAATATTCGAGATCCAGATTCAAAGGATCCTTATCCACATCCTGAATGAGAAAGGAGAGAGCAATCTGTGCGCTTGTTCCTTGTACCTTCAGTTCTTTCACCCGGGGTCGACCGTTAAAGATAGACAAGCGACTGGTGATTGAGGAACTGCCCTGCGAATAAGAATCAACAGCGGTGATTCGTACAAGTACAGAAGTATTGTCTATACTTAGATCTTCACTGGAGCGCCAAATTAATTGAGCCCGGGTGGTTGGAACCTGAGCCGATTCGCCTCCAGTCAGTGAGTCAGAAAACTGATATCGAGCTCCATTGTCCAGTGAATACTCAAAGAGAATCTGATGAAGTACGTCTGCATCAGAATCACTCAGTTCAAATTGAAGGGCAATATCAGCGCTGGAGCCGACAACATTTAAATTTTGTAGATTGGGAGTTGAAGGACTTGAGGAAGGTATCGATTCATTCCCGAGAATAGCTTCCACAGACCTTTGCTTCACGGAGTTTCGTGCCAATCCACCTACGCGATAAAATCGATTGCGAAAAACCGCGCAACTGTGGTTCCTGTAACCCTGGTTGAGCTCCTGGACTCGTTGAGTAGAACCCTTTGTTAAATTCAGGCGATCAAGTGTTGAGATGACCTCTGCAAAAGGCGATTCACCCCCCAGTAGATAAACGCTGTTATCCACAACACTTGCACAAAAACCCACCCTGCCCCCCAGATTCCAGTCCTGGGCAACAATTGTTTGAGTCTCTGGATGATAAACAAATGCATTGGAGCTAAGTGTACCCAACCCTCCCAAAAAATAGACTTGATTGTTTACAAGGACGGCTTGAGCCGAGATTCTAGAATCAGGTGCGCTGGCAATCTCTTCCCATTGACCACTTGCAAAATCATAAGCGATCAGTGAAGTTAAAAAAATCGAGCCTGTTCCACCCAGACCTCCAAAAATATACAGCCTGGAGTCGTATACAATTGCACTGTGAAAGGCACGGGGAGTGGGTAAAGTAGCTATAACAGAAGCTTGTAAACTAACGGGATCAATCTCAACCAACTCAGACTTGAGATTCTGACTGGAATCCCTTCCTCCACTAAGATAGATCTTTTCCCCATAAGAATTGAGTTGGTGACCTTCAAGGGCAAAGAGACTGTTTGTAGTGCTTCGAAAACGCCCGTCACCGAGATTCAGAACGTCAAGCTTGTTGATCAATCCTGAATTTGACTCTCCCCCGAGAATGAAAAGCTCGGTACTCACAATCAGACTTGCATGTGAGGAACGTTCCAGGGGCATATCTTGCAGTCTAACTATGCTGTTTTTATGCTCAGCCTTGACGATGTAGGATCGGCCGCTTTGTAAAGTGTCAAACTCGGGATAAAACGGGTAGTTCGTGTTTCCGGAAGCCCGGGCAACTTCGAATCGATTACTTTGCTCATTCCAGGACCAGAGTAACGCGACTTCAGGATGATTCTCGAAGAATTCTGCGCTACTTTGTCCCTTGCCACTTACCCAGTGAAATCCGGGACTGTAGTACTGAGGAGCCTGAGCAGATACCGATGAATTTTGCGTTGTTGCATTCTGAGTATAGATCCAGGCACCATCGAAATTGACGATTCTGGTCAACTCCTCTACGCTGGCCTGACTCGAACTTAGTATCTCACTGCGCTTTTGAGAATTTCTAGTACTGAATTTCCATCGACTGCGATCATAAACCCAAAGGACTTCCACCTCAGGGTTTTGGTCAAAGTACTCGGAACTGGTTTGATTCATTCCAGCCAGAGATACAAGTTTCCAGTGGGCAGCCTCTAGGCATGGGACTGTAGAGAGAACAAGGAACACAAAGAGGCTGCAAAGACTATATTTTGTCATAAGAATTGAGGGACAGCATACCAGAACTACTATGCAGGAGTCAGTCTTGTATCCAAATTCCCGAAGTAATTCCACAGAAAAGTTGCTAAGATACCCTAAGATTGTTTAGTAGGGATATTCTAGGCAAAGTTTGAGCTACCTAATTCTTTTCGTCCTTGTTTTTATTTTTTCCCTGGGATCAGCCTGGTACCTGTTTCTCAGGAAAAAGCCCTCTCTTTCCAAGAAAGAAATCGAAGAACTGGTCACACAAATAGAACAGGATCACTATATGGTGAAGCACACCTGTGGAAAAATGACCCCTGTACGCAAGCGATTTGTGGTTTCTCAAAGCTTTGAATGCATCCATTGCAATAAGGTGGTGATTCCTAAAGAAGTGAGGTGTCCCCGGTGCAATTGTCTGGTGAAACTCAAGAATCACACTCCCCTGTTTCACAATCCTTTGACTTGCAAGGCCTGTAAAAAAAGATTCGAGCTTCCGGGTAGCATGCGACTCAATGAGAGTCGTGAGCTGAGCTAAGGAGAACTAGTTCGTAAGGACTGCCTTCAGGATAGAAGCACGATTCAAAAAAGGATTCACTTGATCCCAAACCGTATTAGCCTCTGAATTTTCAATCTCTTTGAGAAGAGAAGACTTGAGCTCAGCTTCTTCTGTTCCCTGGAGTTGGCCTAGAACTTTTACCAGTTCCCGCTTCATGGAACGATCGAGTTTCGCAACAATGGTTCCCTTCCACTGGCTGGCTTCCATGTCCAGAAAACCGTGAACAACGTCTCTGGAAACTCCTGCCTGTTCAAGACTCAGGAAGAAATCAGCTTCTGTATCCAGGTCGATGGCTTCCACGTAAGCCCTGGTACTGTCTGTCTGGGCTGCAAGTTCCGCTTCTACTCTTGTCAGAAGTAGATCCTTAAACCCCTTCTCTTTTTGAATGAAAGCCTGAAACTTTTTGAGAAGACTTGATCCACTGTCTACTGCCTTTAGTGCTATATAAGCCTTTTGATCATAGTCCCAGGTATAACGAACCTGTCGGTTTCGCAGAAATACATCCGTATTCACGTTCTGACCCCGAATGACCCATTTTTCACGGTCAAGATCAGAGGGCGTCATGATCAAACCATTGCTCAGGACACGAAATTCATCGCCTTTCTCACTGATTAGTTGCTGCCCGGACAATTGAACCTTGTCATTATCGCTGATAAAGATGACGGTGAACCCGTTGTTATCCTTGATTCTTCCAATATTGTAAATTTTGTTCTCACCAATGTCCCACAGACCACGATAACCATCCAAATCAACAAAGTCGTAGCGAATATGGGCTTCCATATCAAAAGGCTCACCTTTGCCTTTCTCCACCTTCATCTGGACATATTCCCCATTCTTGTAGAGCTCGATATTTTCAAGATCCTCCACCAGATACATTCGATGATAAGGCTGCCCCAGTGACTCTCGCTTGTAAAAGTCATGAGATCGTTCTTTGGCTATACTTCGAGCCTGCTCCAAGTCGATCTTTCCTGCGAGAAAACTTGTAAAGGTCTGGATTGCTTTGAAAAGACGTTTCTCAACCAAACTTCTGCGAAGATTTTTCATCATGTCCGAACGTTCAAACTTGGTCGTACCCCAGCTCCCGATGAAACTTCCTATTCCACCGAACAGGGAGGCTATCATCACACCACCAACCATGGCAGGTAATCCACCACTAACCAACACTGCACCGGCAACAACCGAACCAAGATAAGCTCCAGTAAAGCCTGTCACCGCAGACACGACTTTCGTCAGAGGCTGTTTTCTCCAGCTATCCCACATGTCATTCAGGGCAAATTTTCTCTCGGTGAGCCAGTTTTTGATCTTACTCTCTGATCTTTGGTAGGTCAGACTATTGTATTGGGGACGCACAGTAATTTTGTTTCGATTTCCGCCAATCACTGCTGTGTCATTGTAGCCACGCGCACCTACAATGATGCTGTCAACGGCGAGTTGCGCTACCAATCCGTAAGCCAAACCAGAACCTACACTCTTCAAGAATCCTTTCAAGGTAAACTGGGTTCCCTCTCCAACACCTACCAGACCCAGCTTCTTCGCCAGGCTTTCACTTTGGTTTACATTGATTCCCATGCGAGTTGCCTTGAAAATCTTTTTCCCCAGGGTGTCTGCCTTCACATCCAGTTTGTTCAGCATATAGCCAAAAAAGCTCTTTGACTTTAGGATCCGGTCATAAACCATGTCGAAACGGGCATTGAAAAATGAATAGAAGTGTCGACTCGCCATCGCTCCCATGTAATTGGGCAGCAAGCTGTGCGAAACCGTGTTGTTGTACTGCAGAGGATCCAGGGCCAGGATCTTGTCCTTCATGGTAGTCACATCCAGACCGTCATAGATTCCCATGGAAACCATCGTTCCAATCACTGTCATCAGGAAGAAGTTGGCCTCGGACTTCATGAAGGTCTTCACACCTGGCGCGGTTTTTTGAATCGCCTGTCGGATCTTCGAAGAGATTTGAAGTTTGTCCAAACTTTGATTTACAGACTGCAGTTGTTTGGGAGACATGGAGTTCACAACCTGCCTGGCAGTTTGCAGAGACTTCACCGCCTCCGGCTTCTTCATCTTGCCGAGCAATGACTCCTTTAAAAATTTTGCAGATTCAAAACCAAGAAAGGTTTGAACAATTCCGATTTCCCCATCGAGCACCCGAAGTCCAATCTGCTTGATTGGGCGCATAATTGTAGATTGCTCTACGCGCAGGGTTGGGTTCCCTTCGAATGTTTCTGTCTGGGAACTGTCAATGATTTCCTGGACTTGGTCCGGAGTCAGATTGGCTGCCTTGGACGAGAAGTTCCGAGTAACCCGGTTTCCCATGTCCGAAAACCAGCGGTACTCTTTCTTGGAGTTTTCAGGGCTGGAATCTTCGGCTGCGGTGGTCTCAAAGAGAGGAATGAATAGAGTTAAGGTGTACAAGAAGAGTGTCAACCACGCACTTTTTTTGTATATAACCATTTCTTCTTCCTTAAATTCCTACCAAGAACTACGCAAGAGCTGCTCCAAGGTTTCACAAATCGGAAAAAAAGGCTGACATTTGTCCATCCTGATTCAATTTTTTTGTCACTCTTTTCAATCTTGACACTTCATCGATTTCAGAACTACGCAAAAAGCCAAACTGAAATTCAGCAGCCAATTCACGGGATTTTTCAGTGCTTGGTTATTCTTGATTCAAGTTTTCGCAAGAGAATTTTCCTAACAATCAATCTCGATTCTATTGATGCTAACTCTTTCAGTGGTTTATGGAAAGCGCATCAAGTTTTCTGAGATTGCCTCAATTGGAATTCAAGCTGTGGAACCAAATGGCAGTTTTCACTGTCTTGATTGCAAGGTCCCTGAGAAAGCAGTTATACTTCAGGGTGATTATTAACCTTGGTTTTTAACCAGGCCGTGAAAACTGATTTTAACTGATTGGCAGCCTCATGAATCGAATGTTTCTTCTCATCAAAAAACTTGTGTATGTGCTTTCACTTGGTGTCTTTCTCATGTCCCCTGCAGCAGAGAAGGAGGAGCTTTTAACCCCCAAGGTAAAGGCTTTGCGAGAGTTGGTGGAAGTCATGATTCATCCCAGAATGGTCAAGAGTCTCAGACAGGAGTTTCTGGTGAAAATTCGCTCTGGATTAACCATGAGTAATCGAAGTATTTTTGAAGAGCTTCTTGCCGAGTCAGAATCAAGCAACAAAGGCAAGCTGATCAGTGAGTATGAGAAGATCGAGCGCAAGATGAACAAAGATCTGGTAACAGATTTTGATTCGAAAGTGGATATGCGCAAGATTCTCATCGAGATTCATGAAGAGATCTACAAGAATTCCTTTACCCGCTATGAGATAGAAAAGATTCTGGAGTTTATGAAGAGTCCCGTCGGTAAAAAGTACCTGCGTCTATCAAGAAAAATCACTGAGCAGATTCAGCAAAAAGCCGTTGAGCGACTTTACCCACTCGCAATGGACGTGAGTGCTACCAGCCAGGATGAGCTGAGAAAGTCTGTAATGCAGCTGTTTCAGGATGATGTCGACTCAGAGATGGAGTAAAAAACCATCCTCACAAAGCCCATCACTCTTTAGTGAGGTGACTTGAGTGATCGCAGTTGGCATGTTCCCCGGAATGACTGGATCGGCCACAGTGATCATGAGCTAGATCAGCTTTAGAGTCAGAGCTCGATTTTGCCCCTGCACGATCAAAGATAGTTCCGTAACGCTCTTCGAGTTCAATTCTTGTGGATTGTACACAGCCTCCTGCTGGAGGTCCTGTCACATGTTCCTTAGGATCCAGCCCTGCAAGAGTCTTCTCAAAACGTTGCTTTACAGGAGCTATACTGGCTCGCTGGTCGCTCGCTGCTTGGGCCAACTCCGGGGATAGGTCCGTCTTCAAATTGTAGTTACACCCACTCATCAGCTTGAAGCACTCCTGTTTCCCACAAAACGGACAGAAGACCGTGGGTGCTTCGTTCATGGAGTGGGAAAGCTCGAAGACCTTTTCACAGGCTTTGCATTTGTAATCATACAGAGGCATTCTTGGCTCTCAGGAGTAGATTTGATCCAGTTCTCGAGCCAAAGCCATCGCATCCACCGGGATTGTATCCGGGTCTCTGGGTGTTGTACCCGAACCACAGGCGGCCATGAAACCACCCGGATGAAAAAACCATTCGTCTCCGTTGAACTGTTTGAGATAATCCTGCAGGCGTTGCTCATCCAGCCTCAAGTCATCCACCATGCGAATCATTCCAATTCCCATTTTGGGATCTCGGTACAAATAAATTTTGGGAACTTGTCTATTCTGCTCAGCAGCCATTTTACTTAAAACTGCCTGACCAAAGTCAGCAGCTGCCCTGGGGACAACTCCCAGACATACGCCTACACAACCGACCAAATGAAACTCACAAGACTGCAAAACCTCTTCACAAACCTTTTCCACCGCTAACTGGTGATCGTAAAGCACAGACAAAACTTCTTCCCCGTATTTGGAGTTAATAAATTCGTCCCCACCTTCGCTATACCTGGTCTTGTAGGCCGAAAAAAGATGAGTCAAACCCACTTTCTCAATTAATTCGTGTTTCGCACCCAAAATAGCCTTGGTCGCGCTTCCGGTGCTGTCATCTCCGTCTACCCATTTGCAAATAGGATCAACAGCCTTTCTACGAAGATCAGAAATGTCAGGCAGAAAGACTTCAATCACAAATCTCAGGGCAGAAGAAAAAGTACCATCCGCCTCTTGATAACCCTTCACCGCATGTTCATGAATGACGTCCAGACCAATTTCTCCCGCTTCACCGTCGATCTTGAGATCGTTGTTCGGTTGGAAATCAAAGGGCGCATCCACTTTGGCTACATGTCGAAGGAACCACTGGGTTGCCGCGTCATCAAGATGTGAGAATTGGTGAAACACCAATTTTGGAGCTTTGGAGATCTTCTCTTGCCACTCAATAGGATCAAAGTCTTCTGTCATTCCGCTCATACGTCAATCACTTCGTTTACTTCAGGAATTGCTTCTTTCAATCGCATTTCAATTCCCATCTTCAGAGTCATGGTAGAACTTGGGCAACCTGCACAAGCTCCCATCATTCTAAGATAAACGATCCCATCTTCAAAGCCCTTATAAACAATATCTCCACCATCCATGGCGACGGCTGGTCGAACTTCTTCATCAATGATCTTCTTGATCTGCTTCTCAACTTCACCCAATTCTGAGTCATCAGGCTCTTCCATTTTGGATTCATGAACTACAGGGTCTCCCGACTTGAGATGATCAGTAATGGTGTCAATGATGTCATCTTCGTAGCTGTTCCAGTCCTGACTGGTGCCCTTGGTGACTGTGATGAAATTCTTGCCCAGATACACCCCTTCTATATCCTTGATCATAAAGAGTTTCAAAGCCAAAGGAGATCTTTCCTGAGCTTCTTCCTGGCTGATAAAGTCGTAGGTTCGCTTCCCCAACTCCTGATTTACGAGAAACTTCAAAGTGTTCGGATTGGGTGTTATCTCGGAATATACATTGATTTCTGAACTCATAATTACTCCTGTGAATATTTGGATTGTGATTTTAAATCATTGGCTGGATGAAAATCAGAAATATAAATTGATGACATAGTCCAGCAAAAGGATACTCATTCATATTGTACTAAAGTGGAGCTTCTGTTTCTGCATTCAAGACTTACGCGTCCCATTCTGAAGCACTCTTTTTGGATTCCTACGGCTCAACTTCAGGTTCTCACTGTTCCAATTTTTTTGAGAGTAAGCCAACAACTCTAGTATGTAATCCTTGCGATCAATCGCATTAATCAAGAAGGTCAATTTTGCGATCAAGCACTGTAATCAAGAAGGCTCCCGATGAGATCAAGCACATAAATCAGGAAGTCCCCCTTTTGCCATCAAGCTCATAAATCAGGAAGACCCACTTTGCGATCTATCACATAATTCGAGTAGGTCCCCTTTCAGTTCTCGTTATACATATTATTCACTATTTCATTCACTATTGTTGAACTTCAATCACCTTGATCAGATTTTTTGAGCTTTTTTGGAATCGAACAACAAGAACTTATCCGAATCAGATTTGAACGGGAGGAATTATGAACACAAAGATATTATTCAAAACTGTTTCCATGACCTTGGTCAGCTGTACACTGGTAAGTGCCTATGAGACATCCCAAACAGGCATGGCACGCCTCAACAGAATCCGAAGCACTTTGGCGCAGATTACTCAGCGTGTCAAAGAGAAGCAAAGTCAGCCTGAGCAATACTCTTCCAGCTCTTATGATCGTGCTTATTCCACCCCTCAAAACTCAAGAGCTCAAATGAACAATGTCTCTGACCAGAGCTATAATCAATCTTACACAGAAGGCCCCAAATACCAAAGTACCGCTCCCTTGTCTTCACAGGGTGGCAAAGCCTGGTCCTCCTCTGCTACCCAAAATAGCAGAGCCTCTGTCTCTTCCAACCCTTTCTACGATGCACCAGTCTCTGCCTCCACACATGTGAGATCTGGCGAAAGCCTTCCTGCTCAAGTTCATCCAGCGCAAGCTGCGAAGAATAGAGTTCCTGCCATGCATACACCAAGTTCACACTCAAACTCTGGTAATCGTGAATCAAATACTGCTCAGGTAAAACCTATGCAGCAGGCCTACGCTCCACAAGCATCCGTTGCAAGTCCCTCCAAAGCACATTCAAGACCTGCGCAAAGTCATGACTCCGGTAGCGAAAAAGTGAACACAGTGATCAATACCAAGGTGATTGACCGTCTCGACAAATGCCAAACCATTGCGCCCTACCTGGATGCAAAAGGTGAAAAGGGTGAAAAAGCACAGTCGCTTTACGAGCGATTTTGCTTTGATTTGGTAGAAGATCTGGCACTCGTTCACAATCTGGACAGCTTCTACGCAGTCCACGGGAAGTTCCTTGCTAACAAAGGTAGACATGTGGATGCGAATCGCTACTTTACGCGACTCTATCAATTATTTCCGGAACAATTAGAGTCCAATCTTCTCTATATTCGAAATCTTAATGATTTGGGACAGAACAAGATGGCCAGTGAAATGCTTGGTTTCATTCAGAGTCAATTCGCTACTCGCTCCCTTAGTCAGGAGGAACATACAAAGCTCACTGAACTTGCTCACTTCGTTGACATGTCACGCCAGAGTCCGTAAAAAGTCAGTTTGATCAAAAACAGAATCCCGGCTGAATCTTCAAAGGAACACCGGCAAGGCTCCAACTAGTAAACTTCAATGAAAAGACTGACCTGAAAGATACACTCGCCCTCTCTTTGAAGCTCTACATTGCCGTTTTTCACTTCTACTTTCTTGGAATCGATCTCACCTCGGTAAAGCAAGATACTCTCACCCATATCAATGGACGAGCGTCCCTGTAGCTTTCGAAAAATATTCTCCACATTGTCTTCGAGCAAGACAGTCTCACCATGTTCGAGCGAAACATCCACGCCTTAAATGATTTTTGCAGTGAGCTCCAGACCCCCCACAGATTTTTTTGCCTCTTTGGATTCAAAAAATAATGAGAATTCTAAACAAGGATTGGTTCATGAGTCGCGATTCAAGCAGTCTTCAAGCAGCTTTTCAAGAATCTGTAAAATAGCGCTATTGCAATGTCTGCAATCCCTAACACAGCCAACAAACATTGAAACATAAAAAGGTAAAATAACAGGGACATCAGTTGGCTCATCGTTCGATTGTGGGAACTCTCCAGCCTTCCATAGTCTTTTTGGTTGAGCTCTTTAATGAACTCAGGCACAGGATTGGGACCATTCCATTCACCTGGAAAGCTCCCGTGATTGATGCACCACACATTCATGTGCTCATCTGCTCTGTAATTACTCCCCTTGGTAAATGTTCCATCTATACCAGGGTCAGAAGGAGGAGACTGCAAATACTTGTTTTTGACGAGTGTCTCCACCGACAGACTAGCCAATTGCTCACCAGTCGCCTGAGTATCTATTTTATACATCTCAAGGGCAGCCTGAAAACTCTTCAACTGAGACAAACAGACACGCTTGACCCCACGCCCTCCAGTTTGCCGAAAATTGGGTACAATAACTGAAAGCAAAGCCAGTAAAAATCCAAAACCAAAAGCCGCAATCAGATACTTTTTCAACGCAATTTCAGGAGACTTCAATCCATGAAAACAAAGCCGCAACCCTCTTCCCGACAGGTAGCACAAAAGCCCGTAAACCAAGGCAGCCAATAACAACATCAAAACAGACATCTTCAATCCCAGCTTAAGTCTTGTTCACTGCTCTTTGCAAGAAACTCAACATGACTTTTCGATGATCAGCATGACTCAGTTGTAGACTCCAACTTGCCTTAACCAAGTTTTACTAACAATCTCGGTAATACCTGATTTCTGAAAATTCATAAGTCCGCTATGACTGGAGAAACGGAATTAATAAAAATGATGGAGAAACGGATAGTAGTGATATAGCAAATATCTTGATTGTCCCTTTTGAGAGGAGTCTTCGCTTGATAGTGGTAGGGTATCTATACATGGAAAAACTAGTGAACAAATCCAGGGTGGATTTACCCAAAATTGCGATATTAGCGAAACCCACTATCATTATGAATATTACTCCGACTACTTCCAAGGTAACGAGAACTTGTTCGCGTATTTCAATTCGATAGAGATAGCAGAGTGCGTTTGCTACACAAAGCCATACTATGGACAATACAAGTTTGTAAAATATAGAAGCATACAATGCTCTGCCCGACTCAGGCATGATCTGGCTAGTTAGATTTAGTGTGTAGACTGAATTACAGTTCGGACAATAGAGAGTCGACTCCTCTTGACTAAAGTGTTTCCCATGAGCATTGCAACACAGACAGTGCTCAGAGTACCCATCGGGCAGTGGAGGCAGCCTGTCATCTGCTTCCTCATCTCCAACCCTTGAAGTACCGTTCTCCTGAGTCCCTACCTCAAATTCTTCTTGTTGTTGATTACTAGCTTGCGCTATTTCAAGAACCCTTTCATGTTGAATAATTTTACGTCTTCGAGTCACACGAAATATGGTACCTATAACGCCAAACAGTCCTAGCCACAGACCAGCTGAAGTGAGCTTAAAACTGAATTCATCAAGTGCTTCACCTCGGTACCGTCTATTTCGAAACTCTCTTGCCTTGAACTCGATTGAACTTACCTTCAGACCTAGCTTTCTTCTGCCAATTTCGGGAACACTTTGCAAAATGAGAGCTTCAAGAGCTTTCAGTCGTCTGTCAGACTTTTCTGGATTTTCGATCCAATCCTCATCAACTGATACTGACAAATTAGCGTTCTTTGCGTTTGAGTAAAGGTCACATTGAATCCTGTTTCTTGGCACATACATGTTTACTGCGTCATAGATGTCTTCACAGAAGCTGTCCAGGTTCGATTCTGTTTTGATAGGCGATTTAGACAGGTTCCTTGTTGCTATGAATTTCATACCGAAGACTAGTATTGCCTAGAATCATCGAGGAAAGACTATTTATCGCAGCGATTTCCTTATCCAGGAAATGTAGTGGTAAAGCTGATGTCAGGTAGATACAACGGACCCAAAAACGGGTTCAATTCCCGGACCAAAAAGAATCCTGCAACTAGCGCAATCCAGCGAAGCGAGCGATTGCAAGAAGCCTCCCCAAGCTCTTAACACGAAGTCCAATCAAAAAAGAAGCCTGTAACTAGCGCAAATCGCGAAGCCAATTTGCAAGAAGACCCCCCTCTACTCTCTACACGGAGTCCCACCCAAAGTCACCTGTAA
>Ga0255768_10001554_pt1 | contig 23592 bp, 22 predicted proteins | sample 071ome_33_FD_179983 | JGI IMG/M metagenome (GOLD analysis project Ga0255768, IMG submission 179983) | Coastal salt marsh microbial communities from the Groves Creek Marsh, Skidaway Island, Georgia - 071412AT metaG (version 2) | ecosystem: Environmental > Aquatic > Marine > Intertidal zone >...
GTGCCATATCAGGTAAGGAGCCAAAATACATGAGTGACGTAAAAAAGGTCGTTCTCGCTTATTCCGGTGGTCTGGATACTTCTGTAATTGCTAAATGGTTGTCTGAAGAATACAACTGTGAAGTGGTTACTTTTACTGCAGATCTAGGTCAGGGTGAAGAAGTTGAACCAGCGCGTGCGAAAGCAGAAGCGCTAGGTATTAAAGAAATTTACATTGACGACCTTCGTGAAGAGTTCGCTCGTGATTTTGTATTCCCAATGTTCCGTGCAAATGCCGTTTATGAAGGTGAGTACTTGCTAGGTACGTCCATCGCTCGTCCTTTGATCTCCAAGCGTTTGATTGAGATTGCTAACGAAACAGGTGCTGATGCGATTTCTCATGGTGCGACTGGTAAAGGTAACGATCAGGTACGTTTTGAACTAGGTGCATATGCACTTAAGCCAGGTGTTAAAGTGATCGCTCCATGGCGTGAGTGGGATCTGAACTCTCGTGAGAAGTTGATGGCTTACTGCGAGAAGCACAACATCGCGGTTGAGCAGAAGAAAGGTAAGAAGTCTCCATATTCAATGGACGCTAACTTGCTTCACATTTCTTACGAAGGTGGCATTCTGGAAGATCCATACGCTGAGCCAGAAGAAGATATGTGGTTGTGGACAGTTTCTCCGGAAAATGCCCCTGACAAGCCGACGTACATCGAGCTGACTTATGAAAAAGGTGATGTTGTTGCAATCGATGGTGTAGCGAAGACGCCAGCTCAGGTTATGGAAGAGTTGAACAAAATTGCTGGTGATAACGGTATCGGTCGTGCTGACATCGTTGAGAACCGTTATGTAGGTATGAAGTCTCGTGGTTGTTATGAAACGCCAGCAGGTACGGTACTGCTTCGTGCACACCGTGCAATCGAATCATTGACTTTGGATCGTGATGCAGCACATACCAAAGACGAACTGATGCCTAAGTACGCTGAACTTGTGTATAACGGTTACTGGTGGTCTCCAGAGCGTAAGATGCTTCAGGCCGCGATCGATGCGACTCAGGAATACGTAAACGGTACTGTACGTCTTAAGCTTTACAAGGGTAATGTGGTGGTTGTGGGTCGTAAGTCTGACAACTCTCTGTTCGATGAAAGCATTGCGACATTTGAAGATGATGCAGGCGCATACGATCAGAAAGATGCAGAAGGTTTCATTCGCTTGAACTCTCTACGTCTTCGTATTGCGGCAAGCAAAGGTCGTAACATGCTGGATGACTAATCCTCAGCGTTAAGACTTTGCCAGGAAGCCTCCTTTATGGAGGCTTTTTTTATGCCAAAGAAAAGTGATTCGAACCTCGAAATTATGATGTACTGAACTATAGTGCATAAAGACGGAGGAAAAATCTTTGGTATCATTTAAAAGTAACATCATTGCAACCCTGGAGAAATTAAGAGTAAGGAATCAAATTCGATTGATTATCCTGCTTTCTTTCATTGGCTTGCTTACTTCAGTTCTAGTCCTGTCTTTACTGGGTGTTACTCTCAATAACTATATTCACTTGCAAGAACGACTATTGAATGCAGAACGTAAATTGGCTGATGTGCGTTTCGATCATGCCGTTATTCAAGGCAATATGCAGGAATTTATCCGTCGTCCGTCGCCTATCAAGGCAAGGGAATTTCAGCAAAAAATTACCTCGTTGAAAACGAATGCACTGGATCTAAGAGCCTTTGTGAATGAGACCTCGGTAGAGATTTCAGAAGATAAAGTCCTTGCCCAGCTCAATAACTACAATCAGAGCTTTGACATCCTGTGGGATAAATTTCAGCTGTTGGGATTGGGTTTGGATCAAGGGTTGCAAAGGGATTTGAATGTAAATGCTGAACGACTTAAGCGCGAATTGAAAGAGTATGAGAATCAAACGCTTGAGATTGCCTTGCTGGACATTCGTCAAAACGAAAAAAATTATTTCCTTACCAATATGCCCATCATGTTGGTGGAGATGAAGCGTTTGTATGACCGTTTCAAGCGTCAGCTGAAGCAAAGTGATCTTCCCGAAGAGGATAAGAATGCCGTAAGTGAAATGATTGAGGGCTATTACGAGATCTTTGTGCAAGCTTCTTATGTTAATGCCGATGTTCAGCAAGCCAAACTAGATCTAGAAGCGCGTCATCAGACCTTTGCATCCAATCTGGAGGCATGGATCAACGAACTGAGGAATGAACTGTTTGAATTAAAGGCGGATGCCAAAGATCAGATAAATACCTTTATGGTGGTACTGATGAGTTCTGCGGTTCTTTTGGCTCTGGCGGTCTTTTTCTCCGGGCGTTTCATTACTTACACCATTACTCGACCAATTACGGAACTGGTTAGAAGTTTACAAGGACTGGCTCAAGGCAATCGTCAGTTGGATATTCCTTTTACCGACCTCGACAATGAAATTGGTCAAATCGCTCAGGCGGCGGAAGTGTTTAAAGAGAGCTTGTACGAGGCTGAGAAAGGTGCGGTGGCTGAAGCCAAGCGGCAAGCGCTTGAAGAAAGTAATCAAGAGCTTGAGATTAAGGTCAAGGAGCGCACAGAAGAGTTAGCCGATCGGAATGATGCGCTTAACGATGCCGTAGAAAAATTGAAAGTGGCTCAGGACGAGTTACTGGAGCGGGAAAAACTGGCGGCTCTGGGGTCTTTGGTGGCAGGTGTATCTCATGAGTTGAATACACCTTTGGGCAATGCCTTGACCGTGCTTACTTCCATCAGTGACGAAAGTAATCAAATAACGGCAGCGCTTGAGTCTGGTGAAATAACCCAAAGCCAGCTGAAAACCTATTTGGAGTATTCTCAGTCAGGGCTGAGTCTTGCTGAGAAAAATCTTTCACGTGCCGGCTCTTTAGTAAAAAACTTTAAGCAGGTTGCAGTCGATCAGACCAGTGAAAGCCGGCGGGAATTTGATCTAAAAGAAGTGACCGATGAGATTGTTGAAACCCTTAAACCCAGTTACAAACATCAGAACTTTGAATTCATCACCGACATACCGGATAACATTGTGCTTGATAGTTATCCGGGGCCTTATGGCCAGGTGATTAGTAATTTGATTAATAATGCCTGCCTGCATGGTTTTGATAGGCGGCCCTATGGGTCCATTCGTATTTCAGCCAAGAGGAATACCGAGGGGGTCTGTATTGTAGTCAGTGATGATGGTGTTGGGATGCCAGAGAACATTCAACAGCGTATCTTTGAGCCCTTCTATACCACCAAACTAGGACAGGGCGGCAGTGGTTTGGGCATGAACATCGTTTACAACATGGTGACAGGCATTCTGGGTGGTAAGATCCAGATTTTCAGTAAGGAAAAACAAGGTACGCAAATCGAATTGAAACTGCCGATGACCGCTCCTAATTCAAGTGATGATACTGCGATGGCGTTTGGACAAGATTGAAAAAGCACTTGTTCAGTGTTTGATTCACCTTAACGTTTGCTACCAGCGTCCTTTCCTTTAAAATAGCCGCTTCTGAAATTAAGTGGTTAATTCATGAGCTCTCCAGATAAACAATCAGACAAGGCTGATCAAATTTATTCAACGCCTCAAGAGCGTATTGGTGACTTCGTCTTTGACGATAATGTTGCCAAAGTATTTGAGGATATGATCTCTCGTTCTGCGCCCGGCTATAGCACCATTGTTTCCCATATCGGTGTGATGGCTCGACATTTCGTTCAACCCAACACAAAAATCTATGATTTGGGGTGTTCATTAGGTGCCTGCTCTTTGGTGGTCAATCAAATGGTAGAGGTGCCAGGCTGTGAACTTGTTGCGGTGGATAACTCCGAAGCCATGGTGTCACGTTGCACGGAAAATCTGGAGAAGGCAGGCCACCGTTTTCCTATTACTGTAAGCCAGGCTGATATTCTGGATCTGGACATATCAAATGCTTCTCTGGTGATTCTTAATTTCACTTTGCAGTTTATCGATCAGGAATTACGTGAAGCCCTGATGAAGAGAATCTATGACGGTCTGGTAGATGGTGGGGTTTTGGTTCTTTCCGAGAAACTCGCCTTTAGTCAGTCTCATGAGCAGGATTTAATGACCACACTCCATCACGATTTTAAACGCGCGAATGGTTACAGCGACTTGGAAATTGCCCAGAAGCGCGCTGCCATTGAGAATGTGTTGATTCCTGAGTCGAATGGTGAGCATATTTGTCGACTTGAAAAAGTAGGTTTCTCTCATGTCTATTCCTGGTTCCGTTGTTTAAACTTCGCTTCTTTTCTTGCTGTTAAATAGTGCATTCCGTTTGTTATGAAAATTGCTTTTGATGATCTGTTAGAACTTCTTCCTGAAACGCCCATATCCCGTTTAGCCAATGGGCTACCTGACAAAATTGATTATGGTTTATCTGTTCAGCGGTGGGCTAACTTGAAGAAGTGGATGCCGATTGTGGAAAATCTACCCGATTATGGACCGCTGGATTTTGATCTCAATGCTCATGATTTGGCGATTGGTAAAAACCATAATCTCAGTGATCAACAACGAGAAGAACTGAAGGAACAGCTTGAGGCCTTCATTCCATGGCGCAAGGGGCCCTTCAGTCTGTTAGGCATAGATATTGATACAGAATGGCGTTCGGACTGGAAATGGGATCGAGTGAGCCCTCATATCAGTCCGTTGAAATATCGAAATGTGCTGGATGTGGGCTGTGGAAGTGGATACCACTGCTGGCGCATGATTGGCGAAGGCGCCAATATGGTCATCGGAATTGAACCTTCTCCTCTGTCTAACATGCAATATTGGGTGATGCGTCATTTTATTGGGGCTAATAATTTCTACATGTTACCCCTGACACTTGAAGAAATGCCTGACAATGTTGCTGGTTTCGACACCGTTTTCTCGATGGGTGTGCTCTACCACAGACGTTCACCAATTGATCATCTGTATCAATTAAAAGCCTGTATGAAACAGGGCAGTGAACTGGTTCTGGAAACCCTGGTGGTCGAAGCCCCGGAAGGAACAAACCCTGAAGGTTACAGTCTTGTTCCGGATGATCGATATGCTCAAATGCGTAACGTATGGTTTCTGCCAACCGTTGAAACCTTGATGAACTGGATGAAACGGGTAGGGTTCAAAGACATCAAGGTTGTAGATGTGAATCAAACGTCTCTGGAAGAGCAACGAACAACGGATTGGATGCGCTTTCATTCATTGGAAGCGTTTCTTGATCCAAACGATGTGAAAAAAACGTTGGAAGGGTATCAGGCTCCGACCAGGGCAACTCTGGTGGCTCAGCTTTAGGTTCGTAATTGACTGAATTAACTTATAAAGAATATCAACTTATAAAAATATGATGAGGAAGATCTATGTCTTCAGGTCGTGGTTTAGCGTATCAAGTAGTACCGGTGACGGCGTTTGAACAGAACTGTTCGGTGATTTGGTGTGAAACAACCAAGAAAGCAGCCGTGGTTGATCCGGGCGGGGATTTACCTAAGATCCTTAAAGCGATTGAAGAACGTGGTTTAACCCTTGATAAGATTCTTCTTACTCATTGCCACATTGATCATGCAGGTGCTACCGCAGATTTAGCTGAGCAATCCCAAGCACCGATTGTTGGTCCTCAAAAAGAAGAGCAGTTCTGGATTGATATGTTGCCTCAACAAAGCATGATGTTTGGTTTTCCTGCTGCAAAACAGTTTACGCCGGATCAATGGCTTGAGCAGGGTGATACCGTTCAGTTAGGTGATCAGTATCTGGAAGTACGTCATTGTCCGGGGCATACACCTGGACATGTTGTATTTATCCATCACCCGTCGAAACTGGCAATTGTCGGTGATGTGCTGTTTAACGGTTCAATTGGGCGTACAGATTTTCCGAAAGGTGATATGAATACCTTGGTCAATTCGATTCATCAGCAATTATGGTCTCTGGAAGATGATTATGAGTTCATAGCAGGGCATGGACCGAATTCAACCATTGGCTTTGAGAAGCAGCATAATCCTTTTGTAGCGAGTAAAAACGGTTAAGCGACTGCACTCACAACGACTGCATTCAAAAGGGCAAGGCTCGCTTATTCAGTGATTTTCTTTATGGGAATAACCGCTGCTCTTTGCTGGAATCCTTTATACAAGCCGACAAACAGAATCTTGGACGTTGCCAGAATAGGTAACGCCAGGATTGTGCCTACAATGCCAAACATACTGCCAAAAATAATCACCCCGATGATGACAACGAAAGGGTGGAGGTCGACGGCATTGGCAATGATGGTGGGGATGACCACCAGGTTATCAAAGATAAACGCCACACCGACGACGGCTACTGCTGCCCAGACATAATAAATATCAAAAGGCTGAATGCTCATTGCGACCATCATCGGTGGCATTAAAGCTAGCACTGGGCCTAAATAGGGGATAATGCCAAACAACCCGGCAAAAATCCCCAGCATGATGGCAGATTCAAAGCCGGCTATAGCGAAACCCGTCGTAGCCACAGTCGCTAGAAGACTTGTCTGGATAATGACACCTTTGATGTATTCCTGCAGCTGCTTAGCCACGCGATAATAGATGGACCAGCCCATTTCAAAGTATTCGTTTGGCAGCAGAGAGAGGAGTCTGTTTCTTGAGGACTTGTAGTCTCTGAGCAGGAAGAAAACGATGAAGGGAACGAGTAAGAGTGTTCCTGAGATATCCAGAAGAATATTTGATCCACGAATGATTACGTCCAGATTCAATTCGGTTCCGGCGCCATGAATGAACTGATTGATGCTGGTTTCATCCACCTGGATACCTGCTTTTTCGATCAAGTATTGAAGCTGATTGATCCACTCAAACAATGTGCCTTTTAAAATGCTGAATTTATTTTGGGCTTCAACAATGGCATCCAATAGTTTTGGAAAACCAATCATGGTTAACAGAATACTCGTGCAAACTAAAACGCAAAGAATGATCGATGCTGAGTTTGAAGGGCTTAAGCCGCGCCCTGTCATCTGGTTACCCACAGGCTCCAGCAGGGCATACAAGGTAAATGAAACAAGTAATGCAAAGATAACGGGTTTAAATAGCCAGGCCGTTGTGACCAGCAATCCTGTAATCAGCAGGAATACGGCACAGGCTTGAACCGATGGACGAAAAAGTCAGTTAGCCATTGGATGATCCCTCGGGTGTTTGAGAGGATGTATCGGCTGCGGAACCTTGATCGGAAGATACGGCTTCTGATGGCAGCACCTTACTGATGGCTTCGTTACTCAGTCGTAATCGTGTTGCTAAAATCCCTGCAAGATTCCGCATCAGGCGTGCCCCATCCATTGGGTAGCGATCGGTCAGTTCATCGAGATTCTGACGCAGGAAGAAAACTAGCTCAGTAGGGCCTTTGGCAATCGCGTTCGCCGTTCTTGGTTCATCGACGACCAAAGCCACTTCACCAAAAAAATCGCCAGCTTCCAGTTCTGCCAGAGTCTTATGATGAGAGGTGATGGTGACCTGACCTGATAGAATTAAGGCTGAGCCTATACCTGTCTCACCTTGTCTAAAGATGGTTTCGCCATCTTGGTAGCTTCTCTGATGCATGTCTGGAACCAGGGTTTGACAATGCTTTCGTGAAATCTTCTGGAATAAAGGCGTCTTAAGCCAAAGGTCTGCAATACGCTCATCAAACTTGGATTGTTTTCTGAAAAAATTATGCCAGAACGGGCTTTTCGATGTATCCATAAAGAAAGAACGCTCCGTGTGTGAGGTCGACTGTTTAGCTAGTTAATCAGATAAATGTTTACAAACCGTTTCCGATAAAATGTTCTTTATGGGTGTCTTCTGTGTTTTTCAGCCACTGGTTTAGTTCTGCAGGAACCTTACTATTCGGGTGTAACTGGCGTCGGAAAATTCGGAGGCTATCGATTAACTGGAAGATGCTGTCCTGAACAAGAGCGCCAATTTCCATGATTAAGTCATCATCTGACTCTGCCATTTTCAGTGTACTATTTCCTCGTAAGGAATCGATACCTGCGTTAATCATCGACAGATTGATTGACTTAAGTCGAGAATTTAGATGTTGTGGTGCAGGCGTCGATAAAAATGGGTTCTTTAAGTTTTTGCAGATTTTTAAACCACTAGCAATGGTTGCCACAAGTTGATCATATTCTTTTCGAACGGTTTTACCATCTCTGGGAAAATCAAAGTCTGTAGAGGCTTTAAACCAGCTTTCAATGATTTTGATCAGGCATTTGGCTGCATCATCATTTAACTGTTCTCCCATATGGGTTTTGAGGACAGTCATTGTGTAATGGAAGCCGTGTCGAGTGTAAATACTGATGGCGCATTCCGTAGCGGCCAGAATCTGACTGGCTAGCGATAGGCTTTGTTCTGTTTTAGCCGAAGGGTAACCGCTGCCATCTAAATGTTCATGATGTTCTAGAACCATTCTGGCAATGCCTTGTTGATATTCTGGAAAGTGCTTTAGGATCCGGTGCATGATGATAGGGTGAGAGGCAATGTGTTTTTCTTGTTCGGGAGTGAACAGCGTTTCTCTGTTTTCAAGATCATTGCCTAGGTGCATCATGCCTAAATCATGAAGTATGGCGGCAGTTGCCAGATCATCACACTCAATGCGCGGTAATTGCATCATATCAGCAACACAGATACAGGCATAAGTTACTAACAAAGAGTGTTCAAAGAGTTGCGGTTTTTGTTTCTTACACACCGTGAGCTTGTTTCTTGTGCTTGTATTGAGTCTAAGACGGGCAAGGCTTCGTATTGGCATATCCCTGTCATGAAGAAAATCCAGGGAGCTTTTAAAGTGCGGGTGATCTGCCAGATAGGTTTGCATCAGATCCATTAAAGCGGAGCCATCAAGTGCTTCTTCAATTTCAATCACCTGATCAACGTCTTTGGAGATCGAATGTTGTTGTAGCCTGTTCAGAAGCTTTTTGTTAATGCTGGCCCCTTTTGGCAACAGCATAACGCCCGTGGCACTGACAATGTCTTCACTGGCAATAACAGTATCTGTTTCGCCTAAGTCAGTTACGTGCCCTAAATATTGATCTTGCTGTGTGGTCATCAAGGTCCCTTTCAATAAGTGATGGCCTGAAATCAATTCTATCTATCAATATAGTGCATTTATTGATCTGTGGTATTCCCATTGCAATTCCTGATAATTTTATATACTGTATTTGTTTACAGTATTTTGATGGGGAGGTAGGGCGAATGATTCAGTCCATGAAAGGTCGGGGCGCATCCACTAATCCAGTGAATCGATTTCATAATTTAATTTCTGTAATGGATGAGACGGAATATGAGATGGTTCAGGCTCCTTGTACGGAGGTTTATGAGCAATCGGCTAAAACACTCATATCCAAGAATACTTCACCGGACGTTCCTCATGAACAATCGGTAAATCCCTATGCTGGCTGTGAGCATGGTTGTGTCTATTGCTATGCAAGACCTACCCATGCCTATCATGATTTATCTCCCGGATTAGACTTTGAAACAAAATTGATTGCCAAAACCAATGCAGCGGAGCTTCTGGAAAAAGAAATCTCTGCTCCTTCCTATAAGTGCAAGCCGATTCTGCTAGGGGCTAATACAGATCCTTATCAGCCGATAGAGAAAAACTATGAATTGACTCGTCAATTATTAGAGTTGTGCTTGAAAAAGAATCAACCAGTGAGCCTGATTACCAAAAGCACGCTTATTGAGCGGGATTTGGATGTGCTTTCTGAGCTAGCCTCCAAGGGCCTTAGTTCGGTAAGAATGTCTATTACGACCTTGGATAACGATTTGAAACGAAAGCTCGAACCGAGAACGGCTTCAGGTCACTCAAGATTGAAGGTTCTATCTAAACTGGTGGCTGAGGGCGTTCCAACCGGTGTTCTGGTTGCTCCCGTGATCCCTTCAATTAATGACCATGAGATTGAAGGGATTCTGTCGGCAAGTAAGTCAGCTGGTGCAATGAGTGCTAACTATATTTTGTTGAGACTACCCCGCGAAGTGAAAGATATGTTCCAAGAATGGTTAACCCTTCATTACCCTCAACGCGCCAAGCATGTACTGAGTTTAATTGAGCAAAGTAGAGGGGGACGACTATACAACCCCTCCTTTAATCAACGAATGACAGGAGAGGGTGTGTTTGCCGAGATGATTGCAAAGCGTTTCGTGAATGCTTGTCGGCGGGAAGGGGTGAAAATCGATACGTCTGAAAAACTTAATTGTTCTTTATTTTCGGTACATGCCTCGAACCATCAAATGAGCCTTTTTTAATTCATAGTTAAAACTAATGGCGTTGTTATTTATAATTAATTTTTTGTTTTTATTGCGTTGTCACATACTAGATTCATCAAATCAAATGACTGGATGAGGAATCTACTATGAAACGCATTACTATTTTTGGTCGTGAAGGTTGTGGTTTTTGTAAGCGAGCTAAAGAACTGTGTGAACTGAAAGGCCTTGAGTACTTATATATAGATATTCATAAAGAAGGCATCAGTAAAGCGGACCTTGAAAAGACAGTGGGTAAACCTGTCGAAACGGTACCTCAGGTCTTCCATGGTAGTGATCATATTGGTGGCTTCACTGAGCTGGATGTGTTTGTACAAGAATCCATAGCAGCATAACACCCAAAATCGTAATGATTTCAAACGCCTGTTTATCGGGCGTTTTTTGTTTTTAGGGCATAGCGTTTATTTCTGTCTAATCTAGTAAGTATATGGTTGGATAGGTATTGACTGTGTTGTACAAATTTCTTTCCGTTGTTGCCTTACTCTTAGTGACCTTGTACGTTCACTCTTTATCTTCTGAGAACTCCTATGGATCGGAATCTCAAAAGGGACTCAAACCCTATAAATTAACCGTGGCAATGATGCCCAGCAGTGGAGTGCAACGCTCTGCTTATTACAGGATGCTTTCAGCGTTCGAAGCCCATTCTCAAGATGTTGAAGTACATGTCCGTGCGTATGAACATGAAAACTATAAGGAAAATATTGAGCAGTATCTCGAAGGTGGGCCTGGCGTTGGTGAAGTGTTTTTCTGGTTTGGTGGAAATCGGCTTCAATCTTTAATTCAAAAGAACTTAATTACCAATTTAACGGAGGTTTGGCAAAAAGAGCATTGGTCAGATCGCTTCACGACCGCTGCAATCAGTGCTGTTTCACGGAATGATCAAGTTCATGCGCTCCCTTTGAATTATTATCAGTGGGGTATCTATTATCGAAAATCCATGTTTGAACAACATAACCTTGTTCCACCGTTAAAATGGAAGGATTTACTGTATGCGTGTGAGATTTTAGCCAAACATGGGACGCCTATGTTTGCGATTGGCAGTCAAAGCCCCTGGGCAGTGGCAAGCTGGTTCGATTATCTAAATTTGAGATTGAATGGACTTGAAGCGCATAGAGAGATTACCTCCGGGAAGGCCTCCTATGCGACAGTGAAAGTGCAGAAGGTATTCGAGTATTGGCAAGAGGCTATTGATGCGGGTTGTTTCATAGAGGGGCGTCAGAAACTTAGTTGGAAAGAAGCCTTGCCTTTAATGTATTACAAAAAAGCGGCCGCAGTTTTGATGGGAAATTTTTTCGTATCGAATGTCCCTGATTCAGTCAAGGAAGATTTAGTTTTTTCGCCTTTCCCTGTGATTGATCCGCAGATGCCGATCTATGAAGACGCGCCTGTTGATGTTCTGGTTGTTGCTAGGTCGGCTATGAATAATCCAGCGGTTAAGAAACTTTTGGCATATCTGAGTGAATCGGATGTTCTAATTGATATGAACGAAAGCATTAATAAATTAACGCCTTTTAAAGAAGAGTTAGAGATGACTGATCGCTTTATTCAGGCAGGGGACCAGTTGCTCAAGCAAGCGCAAGGGGTAGCTCAGTTTTATGATCGTGATACTCGGCCGGATATGGCGACACCGGCTATGGATCTTATGGTGATGTTTTTAAATCAGGAACTTACCAAGGATGAGGTTCAGCACACATTAGAAGCCTATAGAAAAAAGGTCTATGGCAAGATAGATACTCCCTGAGCTCTTTACTCCCTAGAACTTTCTAAAGTCGTACGCTTGAATTATCAAATAATGACCATAGATAGGGCTATAATGATTTCTTCTCCGCACGATGCGGTCATCCTCTACTATTGAGAAAAAATATGTCAATTGCGAACCAAAAAGTTGTGACCATGGATTTTAAAGTTTCAGACACTAAAGGTCAGGTGTTGGATACGTCTGAAGGTGCTGAGCCATTAGTATATTTGCACGGTGCAAGTAACATTATCCCAGGTCTTGAAGCAGCGCTTGAAGGAAAGGCTGTTGGTGACAATGTAAAGGTGGAAGTGGCAGCAGCTGAAGCTTATGGTGAGTATCATGAGCAAATGGTTCAACAAGTTCCTATGGCAGCTTTCGAGGGTGTAGATAAAGTTGAATCTGGTATGGCGTTTCATGCTGAATCTCCAGATGGTCACCCGATTCAAATCATTGTGACAGGCGTTGAAGGTGATATGGTTACTGTTGACGGTAACCACCCTCTAGCGGGCAAAGATCTTGTGTTTGAAGTGACCATCAAAGATGTAAGAGATGCATCTGCTGATGAACTGGAACATGGTCATGTTCACGGTCCTGGTTGTAACCACTAGAGCCAACCTAATGGAGAATAGTTTTGTCTAATTCGGGTATTGCAGCTGTCTTGAGTTTGATCCTTCCAGGAGTAGGTCAGATTTATAACGGACATTTCTGGCGTGGGATCTTTTGGCTAATTATCACGCCGGGCTTTTGGATTGGTTCTGGAGGATTTTTAGGCTGGGTTTGCCATTTGATTTCTTCCTATACGGCCTACCAAAAAGCTAAAGAAAAAGCCTTACTGGAATTAATGGACGCAGAATCTACTGAATAGTGGTAAAACTTTTTCCATTTGAAATAAAAAGGCTGCTCTCTGACGAGAGCAGCCTTTTTATTTGCGTGCTAGAAAATAGCTTTCTAGATGCGGTCTCGGTGTAGCTGAAATTTCAGGTTTGAGCTGGTTACAGTACTCGTGCCTGTGTAGAAGAAAGACAATAACCAGATTGCTTGTACACCCAAGATTACTTCAGGTGACCATAGGAAGGTTAAGCCGGCTAGAAGATCAGCTTTCGCCGCTTCAGGTGCAGGATAGAAGCTTGTGAAGATAGCGGTATAGATTACAGCTACTACCGTCATGATTTGGTAAGGAGAAACCTTGTTGCCGCCTCTGTGGTCAGCGCGAAGAGTTTCAGAATACAGTCTCCAGAACTGAGTGAAGGTTAATGTTGTCATCAATGCAAAGAAATAGAAGCCTTCAAGGAATGCGATCAGACCCATTAATCCGCATAATACATAGAGAACAGACGTAATTGCTTGAATCGGTAAAACTCGTACACCGTGCAGTTCTGAAGCGTAACAGGCTTTCCGGGTTTCACCTGAAAAACTGAAGCTCATAGGTCCGAAGACTTTTTGTACCCAGTTTGGTAATTCTTCCATACGCTTACCGTAGCAGCAGCCAAAGCTAACGCAGGCTAGACGACCAAGACCTTCCCCGAAACTATAAGCAACTGAAATAGCCGCAAGAGTAGGAATAAGGGAAAGCTCACCATATTTGTTTAGGAAGCTGTTTGCACCTTCGATAAGCAAAGGTGCTGCAATGATGCCTACGAAAGTAGCGCCACCAATGGTGAATGTGTGGCTTTTGCCTTCCACAATACGTGCAACTAATCGTGCAGAAGGAAGGCAAAGTGCCAACAGTGCACTGATAACGATTGCTGTAAGCACCAGTGAGTTTCCTACCGATTCCATCATCATAACAAACAATAAAACGCCGATGGCCAGAGAGGTTGCTGTAAACACACCGTAATAAGTTAGGTTAAGTCCTACCCAATCCCCGTTTTCGTCTTTCTTGAAGGGAATAGTGGCGAGAAACTGCCAGCGTTCTTTGGTTAGCACTTTGAACATCCATCCCTGGAATGCAAGAAGGCAAACGCCAAGTGATAATACAAATATAAGATTCATCTTAATTACCTCCAGTAACTATTGAACTCTTTGATTTTGCAGGTGTTGCAATCAAGGATCGGACAGCAACATCTGTTTCAATTAGGGGTTGATTAAACGCAGAACTGAAACGGTTTTGAGCTTTCTGATGATTCAGGTTTGAAATAATTTGCTCTGAAAAATCAATGCGGTTCTTTTGGAAGATCAATACATCAGTACTGCTTCCCGGGTGATAAAGGCTTTTTGGCTGGCCTTTTTTAAGGAACATACCAGGTTCGATAGCAACGGGATTGTCGTATTCTCGCTCGCTGTAGCATTGCTCGATTTCACCAATCATTAAGGCAACAACTTCGATCATTGCTACCATTCCAACGTTTGAGCCTCCAGGTACGTTGGTGTCGATGACGGTAACGACACGACGGTTTTTGGAATAAGGAGTCACGACTTTTACGATGGCACCCGGGTTGCAAGAATGAAAGTGACCATCCAATTCATAGATATCTACAACCTTTCCAGAAACCGGTACGTGGTTGTAGTGGTATTTATCCGGGGTCAGTCGGAAGATAGCAAAATCACCTTGATCGAAGGTGGCTAACCAGCGTTGTTTGTCTGTACCTAGTAGCTCTTCAAAGTTAAAGAATTTGTCTTTAATTTGAAGTTGAGAATCTGTGTTGAAAGAGCCAATCAGAATGCGGGAGTCTGCAGGTGATAAAATCGCTTCGGCTTCATTTGGCTGAGGTCGACATTCCCAGTATTTGATTTTTCGTTCAAAAATACGGCGTGCAGTGGTGAAAGATTCTGGTGGGTCGACACATTCATCAAGGTTAACACCGCATTGCTTCAGGAACTTTTTGTTGCCCAACAAGCGAGTTGTTAAGGCCATGTCAAAGTTCAGGTGGGCCAATAATTTTGAACTATGTGCTCCGGTGAGCGCTTTAAACAGGTTTGGTGCTCGTTCTCTGGCTGAGCTATAAAGCCATTGAACAATGCGGTCTGCAAATAAGGTTTCATCAACAATATTGCAATCTTTGTCTATATATTGATGGTTTAACATGTTTGTACGTTTTCCTGATCTTTTATAATTTTTCTTGAACTTTTGTTCGGTTCAATGGATTCAAGATTTGATTTTGATGCCCTTGATTCAGCGGTGAGTTCGCAATCCAGATGGATGATGATTGCGACCAGAGAGCGAATTTGCGTGCTTGAAATGGTTTCTGAAACCAGATGCTGTTTTGCCTGATCTAGCCAATCAATTAATGGGATTTCGATGTTTAGCGATTGTTTAAGTGTTTGAATCTCTTCTGGAGTACAAAGCGATATTTGATCAATGACCGAGTCCATTGCTTCTGCGATGTGCTGAAGTCTAAGTTCGGTTCTATAGTACTCTTCGGCCTTCTGATTAAAGCGTTTACTGCTGAGTTTGATCGGATCTTGATGTTTCTCTTCACGAAGGATTTCAGAGACCAGTTTTTCTGAAACCGCTTGTTCTTGATTTAAACGCATCTCAAGGTCGGAGATTGTTTCCTCTAATCCGAGGCTTTCAATCAAGTCTGCACCTTCTGTTTTGATAAAGGTGAAGAGGCCTTCTCGATAATCTTCCAGCTTAACTACGTTAAAGCCTTTATTGCGTCGACTCTTCTTCACTTTTTTGGCGGATAACAGGAGTGTTTGCATAAAGCTGTTTTGTGAGTTTTGCTTGATGGAAAACTTCTTAAGATCTGCTGCTGCAGTAAAGAAAATCTGGCGACGTTCACTTTCAATCTCAGGTGTATCAGGAATATCCTGATGAGAGACTTTGCCTTCCGCGATCAGCTTATAAGCCAATGCCTGGATCAGAAGCTGCAAGTTGACCGCTTGCCCCATGTCTTTTTGAATGCTGTGGAACAACGAGTAATGGCGGCCTTCAAATCCGCAGTAACCCATTTTTTGGAATTCGCGGAGTTTGAAGAGTAGGTACATCGACATGTTTTTGTCGAAGATGCCCATTTTGTCGAGGTCTTCTTTTAGCAGATCCTGATTGCCGAGTTTTCCATCCAAAGCCGCGTGTGCTTCAGTGCTTAACAGTGCTGCAGGATAATCAATCAGGCGAAAATCTGGTACGAAATCACCCTTTAGACCGAGGGATGAACTGACAGTTTGATCGACAAAGTTCGGACCAAATGGCGTGATTGGGCGACCGATAAATTTGATCTTGGCTTTGTTTTTCCAGCGTCGCCAGAACATTCGCAAGTGGGTGAAGTCGAGCTCATGAGGTAAGAAACCAAGCACTGTCTCCGGATGGAATTGCTCAAAATCAATTCGGTACGGCGCGGCCGTGTATGTCCCAACAAATAAAGGAAGAAAATGTTCTGTGATCTTGATAACAAGGTCGCCCAGCAGCTTCTCATGCGCCTCGTTGAAACCGTTATTAGGATCTTCCAGAGCATTTTGAATTTTTTTACTACCAAGGCTGATGTGTGTGCCATTGTTTGCCAAGCTAATGTTGGATGTGTTTGGTAAAATCACCAGATTGGAGTTGATAATCCCAGCGTCTCTAAGTTTGGCAACAGCATTAAGGTGCGAACGGCTAAGCACTTGATGGCAAAGAGCCATATAGGCGTGCTTTTCTTCTCCTTTGTCCCAACCGGACAGGCAAGGGCTCATGAATAACTCACGGTAGAAGTTATCCGAGATGCAGTCGTTTAGGTGTTTCTGACGACTAGGAGGATGAGGTGAGAAGAAGATAAGCGCTTTCTGATGGAAGCTTTCTAATCCAAAGTGTTTATTGGCGTACTCTGTTAATAAATGCGTGAACAAGAAACGATGAGATGTTTCCCGGGATAACTGTTTTCCGAGTCCTTGTTCTTTTGAAAGATTCAGAACCTTAAAAGAATGCGTTTCAGGTGAGGTGTTATCGTTGGAGAAGTTATCCAACAATTTCATACCTTCTTCGCGAATATAGTTTGGAAGCTCATGCTTCTCTGCAACGACATCTGCCAGTGAGAGACGAACTAGATAACTGATTGGTACACGAACCCAGGGTTGATCGTCTTGCATGAACAGGAAGTTAGATGAATCTCCGCGTTGACGATTCTCTTCAGACTTCTTGTCAGCTTTTAGATCATAGTTGAAGATATTCAGGCTGTTGCTGTTGAGCTTTTCAAGAGGAAAGCGAACCCAGCTGTTCTCCCAGACACCTGTCTCATTGTCGAGGTATTCATTAAGTTGCTCTACGGCCGTATCAGGTACTTCACCTGTTTCTGAACGACGGACGACATTGGCGTAATAGGATGAGTTCTTAATGGTGCAAGGTAAGTCTACATGATTCTTATCGCCAATCACTGCTACTTGTAGTTCGGTTTCCGAGCCTGCAGTTATGTCGGTTTCTGAAAAAGGAAAAGTAGAGGGATCTTCGGGATTTATTCCGAGTAATTCACAACTGATCTGTTCGTTGATTGTTTCTGCGATCGATTCGTTTGGTGAATCTTGAGAAAGGGTTAGATTGGATTCGATTAGGCTGCTATTGAATGATTCTGTGTTTATCGCCTTGTTCTTATTTAGCAGATCGATAACCGATTTGTCTTGGCTTCTGGACATAATTTGCCCGACTCCTATTTCTGTTTTATTAGGATTCTATGGCGCTTATGTGTATGAAATTTGTACGTTTGTTGAACAGGATGTGACTGTTTGATGGCGAAATTATTACAGTCGATTATCGAGTTATGAGGAAATTCTATGAAAAGCCCTTAATAATTAAGGGGATAAGAGAAAGGCCTCTGCTGAAGTTAGCAGAGGCAGAAAGAAAGGCGTTAGTCTGCAGGAGTAATTCGAGCAGATTTGATGATGTTTTCTTTTACCTGAAGGATTTCAATGTAATATCCATCAAATTTTAAACTCAGATTCGAATCTGGAATGTACTCCAGATACTCGATAATGAGCCCGTTGATGGTCTTGGGCCCTTCAGTTGGAAGTGTCCATCCCAACGCTTTATTGATCTCGCGAATAGCTGCCGTACCATCAATGATGTAAGAACCATCTGCTTGGGGAGTGATGTCTTTGCTGAAGTTAGCCATGTCCGTGGTAAATTCACCAACGATCTCTTCCAGAATATCTTCAAGAGTTACGATGCCAATCACGTCTCCATATTCGTCCACCACAATACCGATGCGACGTTTTTCTTTCTGGAAGTTAAACATCTGGGTATGAAGAGGGGTGCTTTCCGGCACGAAATAAGGTTCACGAGTAGCCTGCATGATCATGGATTTGGTCAGTTCATTTTCATTTAGGAAGCGGTTGATGCTTCTAAGGTGAACGATACCGACCACTTTGTTGATGTCTGATTTGTACACTGGCATACGGGTATGCTGGCTGTGACGAATCTGATCGACTATCTCACTGATTTCCAGATCAAGGTCGATGCCAACAACTTCGTTTCGAGGCACCATGATGTCATCTACCGTGACTTTCTCAAGATCGATGATGGATACCAACATGTCTTTGTATCTAGGTGAGATACGTTGGCTGGATTCAAATAGTACAGTTCGCAATTCTTCCTTGCTCAATGCATCGCTGCCGTTTCCATCTGTTTTAATGCCGAGCAGGGTAAGTAGGGAGTTGGTAATAAGGTTGAGCAGCCAAATCACTGGATACAGAATTTTAAGGAGTACCGCCAATACAAATGAAGCTGGGAAGGCGATACGTTCCGGGTGCAGTGCAGCGATAGTTTTTGGGGTTACTTCAGCAAAGATTAGTACCACGACAGTTAGAGCCATTGTCGCAATAGCGATACCAGCATCACCCCAGAGTTGTACTGCAATCAATGTTGCAATCGCCGACGCTAAAATATTTACAAAGTTGTTCCCAACCAGGATGACACTGATCAGTTTATCGGGTGTTTTGAGTAACTTTTCTGCGTTTTTGGCGCCCCGGTTTCCACTTTTAGCTAAATGCTTAAGGCGATAACGGTTGAGGGACATCATGCCTGTTTCAGAGCTGGAAAAAAATGCAGATAGGATGATGAGAAACACAAGAAATGCACTAAGAAGTGCTATGGGGTAATCGTTCAAGGAGTTTATGACCTACAAGACTAATTTGTACGAATTGTTAAGCACAATGAAGGCTTCGTCAAGTGACTTTACGTCAGCAATTTAATTAAGAACCAACGGGTGTTTGAAGGATCAACTCAAGCACGACTTTGCTGCCAAAATAACCTAGCAGAAGTAGAGCCCATCCACCCAGTGTCCAGCGTACTGCTTTCTTACCTCTCCAGCCGTAAAGTTGGTGTCCTAGTAGTAATGTACCGAGCACGATCCAGGCTGCGATTGAAAGTACTGTTTTATGAACTAAGTGTTGTTCGAATAAGTCTTCTACAAAAATGACGCCTGCGACCATAGCACCACTAAGAATAATGAAGCCAGTCCACAGCATATTGAACAGTAGATGCTCCATTGTTTGCAGTGGTGGCAACGCTTTAATCAGTTTCCAGCTGTTATGTCTTTGTTTCAGTTTATTGTTAAGAATAAGCAGTAAGATGGCTTGTAGTGCCGCAACGCTGAAGAATGCATAAGCAGTAATCGAAAGAATAATATGCGCAGTCAGGCCAGGCGATAGGTGTTCAATAGAGGGTTCTGTTGAGCCTTGAGAAATAACGGACCAAAGAAGTGCCAGGGCTGCTATTGGTGTTATACCAATAAAAAGGCTCTTTACAGGTTTTTTGAAACTGTTAAGGAAGACCATGAGTCCAATTAATGCCGCAACCAGGGAAGAAATATTGTCGATGCTAATGTCAGGGCCAAAGTCTGTTCGTATGCTGGAAACACAAATCAGGAAGTGAGCGGCAATGGCAATACCTAAAATAGATCGTTCAGATGTTTCAGGTAAGGCTGATTTTCCATTGAGGATTCGTAGCTGAGAAATGGCCACTATAAAATAAATTGTTGAAACGATAATGGCTGCACCAAGTTCCCACATATTCGTTCATTAATCCCTGTAAACAGATGCTTGGCTGGACTTCGTGAATAAGATACGAAAGTTGATTATTTCCTTGTTTTTCGGGTGAAAACCCAAAAAGCACAGATAGTTTGTCACAGATATTGGTTTTATAGAAGTGTCTGGATAGCTTATCAGTAGGAGAATCAGTTAGAATTGTATTCAAATATTAATTAGGTGTGGTTTTGGTGAGTGCAAGTTAGAGCCAAGCCCCAAGAATTTAGTCGTTAAGTTTAGGTAGACACAGATTCATGTTTGAAAATTTATCCGATCGTTTAACGGACTCCCTCAAACACATCACCGGTCAGGCAAAACTGACCGAAGACAATATTAAAGGCACTCTGCGTGAAGTTCGTCTTGCGTTATTAGAAGCTGACGTGGCGTTGATTGTTGTTAAAGATTTTATTGGTAAAGTTAAAGAGCGAGCCATTGGCCTGGATGTTTCCCAACATCTGAATCCAGGACAGGAATTTGTAAAGATTGTTCAGGAAGAGTTGGAAGCCTTAATGGGCGAGGCCAACGAAGATCTTAATCTTAATGCTCAGCCGCCAGCCGTAATTATGATGGCGGGTCTACAGGGGGCAGGTAAAACGACCACTGTAGGTAAACTGGGTAAGCTTCTTAAGGAGCGAAACAAGAAGAAGGTTTTGGTGACGTCTGCGGATGTTTATCGCCCGGCGGCGATTAAACAGCTGGAAACGCTTGCTAATGATCTTGAGCTTGAATTTCATCCGAGTACCAGTGATCAGGATCCAGTCGACATTGCCAATGCAGCGATTGCTGATGCGCGTCGTAAACAAGCTGATGTGGTGATTGTCGATACCGCGGGTCGTCTTCATGTTGATGAAGAGATGATGGGTGAGATTAAGCGCCTTCACGCTGCTATTAACCCGGTTGAGACGTTATTTGTTGTTGATGCCATGACGGGTCAGGATGCTGCCAATACGGCTAAAGCATTTAACGATGCCTTACCGTTGAGTGGTGTGATTCTGACAAAAGTGGATGGTGATGCTCGTGGTGGTGCTGCATTATCTGTTCGTCAGATTACGGGTAAACCGATTAAATTCTTGGGTGTGGGTGAAAAGACAGATGCGCTTGAAGCATTCCACCCGGATCGTATGGCCTCTCGAATTCTTGGTATGGGTGATGTTCTGTCGCTTATCGAGGAAGCAGAGCGCAAGATCGATAAGCAAAAGGCAGAAAAGTTTGCCAAGAAGATCAAGAAAGGCAAAGGCTTTAACCTTGAAGACTTCCGTGATCAGCTTCAACAGATGAAAAATATGGGTGGCATGACCAGTTTGCTGGATAAGCTGCCAGGTATGGGGAATATTTCCCAACTAGCAGGTGATCACCTGAATGAGAAAATGTTTGTACAGATGGAGTCAATTATCAATTCAATGACTCCACATGAGCGTCGTTTCCCCGATGTGATTAATAACTCTCGCAAGAAGCGCATTGCTGCGGGTTCAGGTACTTCTCTTCAAGATATTAATCGTTTGCTAAAACAGCATAAGCAAATGCAGAAAATGATGAAGAAGTTCAGTAAGAAGGGTGCTATCTCAAACATGATGCGTGGAATGGGCGGTATGTTTGGAGGTGGAGGTGGCCCAGGTGGCGGTATGCCTCCAGGCGGTGGTTTACCACCGGGTATGGGTGGCGGTGGAATGCCTCCTAAGTTCTAGAAAGGGAAGCTATCCCATGTATTGATTGCACTTTCTGGATACTTTTATTTTCTTGCTTAATAGGTCGTGATCTTCTTAGATTTCGACCTTTTTAACGTCTTGTATAAAGATGTTTCTTTTGTTTTGTAGTTCGCGTAGAATACGCGCACTAATTTTACTGGGTATTTCAGGCTTGCTAAGTTTGATTTGCCTTAAAACCAATGGTAGGTGATATCAAAGCCTCCCGCAGATAAAGGATCGAAACTTATGGTAGTAATTCGATTAGCACGCAGCGGTTCTAAAAAACGCCCTTTCTATCACATTTCAGTAGCTGACTCACGTAATGCGCGTGACGGTCGCTTTATCGAGCGGGTAGGGTTCTTCAATCCAATCGCTCGTGGTCAAGAAGAGCGTCTACGTATCGACAACGAACGTGTTGACTACTGGGTATCTAAAGGTGCTCAGCTTTCTGACCGCGTTGCTAAGCTAATTAAAGACGCTAAGTAATAAGCGCTTTATACAGCTAAGCATTAACTAAGTAAGTTTTGGTACCAGACTGATAATTCCGAATGACTGATAACACTGAACAACCTAATTCTGTAAAGAAGGTAAAGCTCGGAAAAATTACCGGCGTATTTGGTGTTAAGGGATGGGTAAAGGTGTATTCCTATACCGATCCGATGGAAGGAATTTTTCAATATCAGCCTTGGTATATCAACCATAACAATCAAAAGCTGGTTGTTGAGGTTGAAAATGGTCAACGTCACGGCAAAGGCATTATTGCCAAGCTAGTTGGCTATGATGATCGTGATCAGGCGGCAGTATTGGCTGGAAGCATGATTCAAGTGACTTCCGAAGAATTGCCTGAGTTAGATGATGGTGAGTATTACTGGCATCAGCTGGAAAAACTGAAAGTAATCAGTGTTGCAGTTGAAGATGAAGAGCCTGTGTTATTAGGTAAGGTTGCGTACCTTACTGAAACAGGTTCCAACGATGTGTTGGTAGTCAAACCTTGTGCTGGAAGTATCGATAAGCGAGAGCGTTGGGTGCCTTATTTGCCTGATCTCTATGTTTTGAATGTCGATCTTGAAGCGCAAACGATCACAGTAGACTGGGATCCTGAGTTTTAGGCTGATGAGTAAGTGGATTGGAGTAGTATCTCTGTTCCCTGAAATGTTTTCAGCTGTTACTGAACATGGGGTGACCAGAAGGGCATGTGAACGCGACTTGTTAAAAGTCGAAACCTGGAATCCTAGAGATTTCACTCATGACCGACACAGAACAGTAGATGACCGGCCTTATGGCGGTGGTCCTGGCATGCTGATGAAAGTACAGCCTTTGCAAGATGCAATTCTTGCAGCAAAAAGTGCAGCAGCTAAAGAAGCAACGCCTGGAGAAGCAAAGGTTATCTATATGTCGCCACAAGGGCGACCATTGGATCAGGAAGGGGTTAAGTACCTCGCTTCATTAGACAAGCTGATAATTGTAGCGGGTCGATATGAAGGCATTGACGAACGGGTGATAAAAACCGAGGTTGATGAAGAATGGTCCATAGGCGATTATGTGTTGAGCGGCGGCGAATTAGCTGCAATGGTAATGATCGATACGGTAACACGTATGATACCAGGCGCACTTGGTCACGAGTTGTCAGCGGAAGAAGATTCTTTTGCGACAGGTTTGTTGGATTGCCCGCACTACACAAGGCCGGAAGAGATTAACGGTCTGACAGTACCAGATGTATTACTTAGTGGAAATCACGAAGCCATCCGCAAGTGGCGCTTAAAGCAAGCGCTTGGCAGGACATGGCAAAGGCGGCCTGAGTTACTTGACCAGCAAGAGCTGGATAAAGAACAGCAGGCGTTATTAGAAGAGTTTGTACGTGAGTCGGAAGAACCCGGCCACGAGTAAGTAGGAGTTGTGTCATGAGTGGCAAAAACCCAATTATTCAACAAATTGAAAACGAGCAAATGAGCAAAGAACTACCAGCGTTTGGCCCAGGCGACACTGTAGTAGTTCAGGTAAAAGTTAAAGAAGG
>Ga0255768_10001571_pt1 | contig 23499 bp, 27 predicted proteins | sample 071ome_33_FD_179983 | JGI IMG/M metagenome (GOLD analysis project Ga0255768, IMG submission 179983) | Coastal salt marsh microbial communities from the Groves Creek Marsh, Skidaway Island, Georgia - 071412AT metaG (version 2) | ecosystem: Environmental > Aquatic > Marine > Intertidal zone >...
GATGTTCACCGTCATCATCTTTGTTATCTTCACACTCTCTGTAATGTATTTCGGATGAACCACGCTGACCACTCAACCTACGAACACATTATTCACATGTTACTTTGCTGTATTGCTGGTCTAGGTATCGGCACCCTCGCAGTCTGGGGATATAATAAAATTAAAGACGGTAGAAATCACAATCCATAATGAAATCCCACGATTTGCATAAGCAACTCAGAGAGAGAATCCATGAATTACATCTTGCACATCTCTTTGAGGAACCTTGTCCCATCTATGAACCAGATTGGGATGATTCATTGTGGGATTGTCGTTTAACTTACGACCACGAAGATGATGAAGAAACTTAATTGCTTCACAGAAGAATGTTGCATATACTCAAACCATTAAATGATGTTAATGACCCCACCTGGAGTATCATCTTCTCCTTACTTCTTCTTCTGGCAGGGGTCCTTTACATAGTTGTCTACATAATACGTATGGCAATGAATGAATTTGACGATGCAGATGAAAACCCTGGGGAGAGTCATCATCATTGATGATTTTCTTCAACGTGATGAAATTGAGAGACTGGATAATTACCTCACAATGTTTAAGCATTGGGAGATGATTTATGATAAACCAGGCGAAGAGAGAAACTCTTGGTCTCTTGGTAAGCTATACACACCACCAGAATTTGGTGCAACTGAGTATATGCTTATTGAAATGTTCAAGGAAAGACTTCCTAGTATGAACATTCCCAAGTTTCACCGTGTTCTGTACAACTGCTTTAGATACGGAGATTCAGCGCAGTTGCATATTGACGGTAATAGTGAAGACGCTGTAAGTTTTATGGTGTATGGTAATAAGATGTGGGATTTCTCCTGGGGCGGAGAGACTGTCTTTATTGAAGATGAAGAGATTGGTGCAGCAGTCATTCCCAAACCAGGCAGGTTGGTTATCTTTCCTGGTTCTATGATTCATGGTGGTAGAGCACCTAACAAGTTCCACCAGGGAGTTGGTAGATTTAGCATCGTATTCCAGAATCACCCAGAGATTGACAGACAATGAGTAATAACGAGCAGTATCTTGGTAACCCCAATCTAAAGAAGGCAAATACTACAATTGATTTTACTCCTGAGCAGGTTGAGGAGTTTATCAAATGTAGTGAAGACCCCGTGTATTTCGTAGAGAATTACATCAAGATTGTGTCTCTTGACGAAGGTCTCGTACCATTTGAGATGTACGACTTTCAAAAGAATATGTTGAATCGGTTCCATAACAATCGATTCAATATTGCAAAGTTACCTCGGCAGTCTGGTAAGTCAACTACTGTTGTCTCATATCTGCTGCATTATGCTCTGTTCAACTCAAACGTCAACGTAGCAATCCTCGCTAACAAAGCAGCGACTGCTAGAGAGATGTTACAACGTCTGCAACTATCATATGAAAACCTCCCCAAGTGGCTCCAGCAAGGAATCCTCCAATGGAACAGAGGTAGTCTGGAATTGGAAAATGGAAGTAAAATCCTGGCTGCATCTACTTCTGCTAGTGCCGTCAGGGGTATGTCTTTTAACGTCATTTTTCTGGACGAATTCGCGTTCATTCCGAATCATATCGCTGACCAGTTCTTTAGTTCTGTTTATCCTACTATTTCATCTGGTAAATCTACCAAGGTAATCATCATCTCCACGCCTCACGGCATGAACATGTTCTACAAGTTGTGGCATGATGCGGAACGCCAGAAGAATGAATATGTTGCAACAGAGGTTCACTGGTCTGAAGTACCAGGGAGAGATGCTGCATGGAAAGAACAAACTATCAGGAACACATCAGAAGCACAGTTCAAGGTTGAGTTTGAGTGTGAGTTCCTTGGTTCTGTTGACACACTGATTAGTCCTAGTAAGTTGCGGACGATGGTTTATGAAGAACCTCTGGTACGCAATAAAGGTTTAGATATTTTTGAGAAGGTGAAAGAAGGGCACTCTTATGTAATATGTGCCGACGTTGCTCGTGGTGTTGCTAACGACTATTCCGCATTTGTTGTGGTAGATACAACGTCCTTCCCGTATCAGTTAGTTGCTAAGTATAGGAGTAATACAATCAAACCAATGATGTTCCCCAACATCATTGTAGATGTGGCAAAAAATTACAATCATGCTTACATTCTAGTTGAAGTGAATGATGTTGGTGGTCAGGTAGCAGACATCATTCAATTTGATTTGGAGTATGATAACCTGTTGATGTCTTCTATGCGTGGTCGCGCAGGACAGGTTGTAGGTCAAGGATTCTCTGGCGGCAAGGTGCAACTTGGTGTCAAAATGTCTACCGCAGTTAAGAAGGTTGGATGCTCTAACCTCAAGGCAGTTATTGAAGAAGATAAACTTGTAATTAAAGATTATGATATTATTTCAGAGCTAACTACTTTCATTGAAAAAGGTCAAACATTCCAAGCAGAAGAGGGATGTAATGATGACCTTGCAATGTGTTTGGTTATTTTCTCTTGGTTGACGATGCAACCATACTTCAAAGAGTTGCATGATGATGATATTCGTCAGAGAATTTTTGAGGACCAGAGAGAGTCGATTGAAGAAGACATGGCTCCCTTTGGATTCATTGATGACGGATTAAGTGCGGATAGTTTTGTGGAAGGTGGAGATGTCTGGCACACAGACGAGTATGGAGACCGCGCCTACATGTGGGAATACCGTTAGGTAAAGTTTCAAAATAATAAATAACTATAGAAATCCACAACAACAAATTGTAGGAGAAAAAGTAACATGGCAGTTTCGCAACTATCGCCAGGTGTAGTCGTTCAGGAAAGGGATTTCACTACAGTATCTACCGCTGCTGTAGCAAATGTCGGTGCTCTCGCCGCCCCGTTTGAACGCGGACCTGTAGAAGAAATCGTTGAAATTTCCAATGAGAGGAATCTTGTTGCGAAATTTGGCAAACCAAATAATGACAACTATGAAGCATGGTTCACCGCTGCTCAGTTTCTGAGCTATGGTGGTACTCTTAAAACCATTCGTACTGATGCAGCTTCTTTGAAGAATGCTATCAGTGCTTATGATGCAGCAGCAAACGCTGGTGCAGGTAACGCAGTTAAGATTAAAAACCTGCAAGAGTATGAGACCACATATGAAACCAGTAACACAAACGCATGGGAGTATGCAGTAAGAACTCCTGGAACCTATGGCAATAGCGTTCGCGTTTATGTTACCGATGCTGGTCCCGATTGGAAAGCACACGTCACTCCTGACGCAACCGTAACCGCAGAACCTCTGTTCCCCCTGGACCATGAGCTTACAGCATCTGGTTCTGGTGGTACTACTGCAACTGGTAAGGTATATAAGTATAGCGTTATCCTGACTCTGGATAATGTTGTTGGTACATTCAAAGTTACTGGAGATGCCAGCATCGACGAGACAAACGTCAATGATGGTTCTAGTGACTTCACTGGCATCAGCGTTCGTTCGTATGATGCTGCTAATAAGAAGTTGGAAGTCTTCTTCGACACTTCTGCTGCTCAGGCAGTTCACCCCTTTGCACACGTTATCGAAGCAACTGACGTTATCAGTCAGTCTCTGTCTAACGTTGTATCTGCTTCTGCAACCATCACAGGTGTTGAGCGTATTCTGTATATCAAGCAGGATGATGCTTCCACTGGCAACTTTGCTGTTAGCGACGCCCTGACGGATGACCAGATTGATGCAGTTACTCCTCTGACCGCTGCTAACATCGTCGCAATCGACACAATCGTTAGCGAGTACGACACCAGAGAGTATGCACCTGGCGCTCGTTGGGCATCTGTTGCTGGTCGTCCTGGCACTACTCGTTTTGTTGAGCAAAAGGGTGGCGTTGATGACGAACTGCACATCCTGGTCATTGACTTCGATGGTAAACTGACAGGTACTCCTGGTACTCTCCTTGAGAAGTTCCTCGGCGTATCGAAAGCACTCGATGCTAAAACCACGATTGGCGAAGATAACTACTACGCTCGTGTTCTGAAGGAGAAGTCTTCATATCTTTATCAGGGTTCTCATGAAACAGCTGTTATGCAAGTTGGTGCTACCTTGACCGCTGGTCAGTGGGGCGAAGCTGCAGCAAACAGAACCTTCAACATCCTCCGTAATGCCGATGGTATTAACATCGATGTTACTGGTGCTCGGATGCTTGATTCCTGGAACTCTGCAACTGTCAAGTATGAGTTTGGTGGCGGTGCTGATACTGTAAGCAACACCACTGCAAACTTCTCGACAGCATATGACCTGATTGCCGACCCCGAGTCCCAGAACGTTGACTTCATTCTGTGTGGTCCTTCTGGTGCTGATAACTCCTCGGCAGCTGCTAAGGCAAACATCGTTCTGAACATTGCTTCGGCACGTAAGGATTGTCTGGCATTTGTTTCTCCGATGAGAAGCAACATCATCGGTCGTACCGATACCACCGAAATCACCAATAAGATTGTCGAATTCTTCGATGCTCTGCCTGGTACTTCTTACGGTGTATTCGATGCTGGTTACAAGTACATCTACGATAAGTACAATGATGTCTATCGTTATGTACCTTGCAACGGTGACATTGCAGGTCTCTGCCTTGAGACTGGTAACGTTGCTGACCCCTGGTTCTCTCCCGCAGGTTTCGCTCGCGGTGTTATGAGAAATGCAATCAAACTGGCATATTCCCCGAACAAAACTCAGCGTGACAAACTGTACGCTGCACGGGTTAACCCCATCGTTTCGTTCCCTGGTCAAGGCGTAGTTCTGTTTGGTGACAAGACTGCACAAGGTTTCGCTTCTGCATTCGACCGCATCAACGTACGTCGTCTCTTCCTGACTATCGAGCGCGTTATCAAAACGGCAGCACGTTCACAACTGTTCGAGCAAAACGACGAGACTTCTCGTACACTGTTCCGTAACATTGTTGAGCCTTATCTCCGTGATGTCCAAGGTCGTCGTGGTGTAACTGACTTCCTCGTCAAGTGCGATGAAGACAACAACCCGCCCGATTCCGTTGACCGTGGTGAGTTCTACGCAGAAATCTACGTTAAGCCCACCCGCACCATCAACTTTATCACCCTGACCTTCACCGCAACCAGAACTGGCGTAGCCTTCTCTGAAATTGCGTCTTAATCTAAATAGTTTCATACAGGAGCATAAAGAACAATGGCAGTAAGAGGCACTCTAGATGATTTTAAGGCGAGAGTACAGGCGGACTTTGCACGTCCTAATCTATTCCAAGTAGACCTTACTTTCCCCCAGTCCATCATCACTAACACTGGTCTCACTGAACTCGGAAAGTTTACTGTAAGGGCAGCGAACCTGCCCTCCTCCACAATGGGGGTAATCGAAGTTCCTTTCCGTGGTCGTGTACTAAAAATTGCAGGCGACAGAACATTCGAGCCTTGGACCATCACAGTCATGAACGACAGCAAGTTCTCCCTGAGAACTGCATTTGAAGTTTGGTTGGAAGCAATTCAAGCATCTAACGAGAACTTCACTGCTGCTTCAGGTCTTGGAGATGACCAGGATGCAACTGGTTACTTCTCCGACATGATGGTTCACCAACTTTCCCGCGACGTTAAGGACGGCGAGAATCCTAAGACCCTCAAGTCTTATAAATTCTATAACGTCTTCCCGAGCAATATCTCCGCAATCGACCTTGACTTCGGCAGCAATGACGCAATTCAAGAGTTCACTGTAGAGCTGCAGGTCCAGTACTGGACTCCCGCAGAGGAGTGATTTCTAACCTGATAAATAATATCAGGAACAGACACTGGTTTTAGAATGTCGCAACTATTTGGTTTCTCTATTGAGAGAGCGAAGAAGGTTCCAAAGGGACCTTCTTTTGTTCAAAAAGACAACCTCGACGGGTCATACCCCGTTGCTGGAGGTGGTCACTATGGTTATGCAATCGATTTGGATGGTACTATCCGAAACGAATGGGAACTTATCTCCCGTTATCGGGAAATGATTATGCAACCAGAGTGTGACGCAGCAGTTGACGATATTGTAAACGAAGCAATCTTTGGTAATCTGGACGACGTTCCCGTACAAGTGGAACTGTCCAACCTTAAAGTATCTGATAAAATCAAGAAGATGATTCGTGAGGAGTTCAATCACGTATTGACTCTTCTTGATTTTGATAACAGATGTTATGAAATCTTCCGTCGCTGGTATGTTGACGGGAGACTTTTTTATCATAAGGTTATTGACCCGAAGAACCCTGGCGATGGTATGACGGAACTCCGTTATATTGACCCCAGAAAAATTCGTAAGATTACTGAAATTGAATCTAAACCAAACCGTGCTGTCGCAGATGGTCAAAGTATTAACGATGCATTGACCGCAAGAACTGCAGAGTATTATCTGTACAACCCCAAAGGTCTGAAGTCTTCTAGTACTCAAGGCGTTCAGTCACAAGGCATTAGAGTTGCCGCCGATTCCATTTCATATACTCATAGTGGAATCATGGATTTGAATAAGAACATGGTTCTTTCTCATCTCCATAAAGCAATCAAAGCAGTAAACCAACTGCGGATGATTGAAGACTCTCTTGTCATCTATCGTTTGAGCAGAGCACCCGAGCGTAGAATTTTCTACATTGATGTGGGTAACCTGCCTAAGCAAAAAGCGGAGCAATATCTCCGTGAAGTTATGGGTCGCTATCGTAACAAGTTGGTTTACGATGCAAGCACTGGTGAAATCAAGGACGACAAAAAGTTCATGTCCATGATGGAAGATTTCTGGCTTCCTCGCCGTGAAGGTGGTAGGGGTACAGAAATCACTACGCTTCCTGGTGGTCAGAACCTTGGCGAACTTGAAGATGTTAAGTATTTTCAGAAGAAACTGTTCAAGGCACTTAACGTTCCTGTAAGTAGAATTGAAACTGAGAACACTTTTAACATTGGTCGTGCTGCGGAAATTACCCGCGATGAAGTTAAGTTCCAGAAGTTCATCGCCCGTCTCCGTAAGCGTTTCTCAGAATTGTTCCTTGACCTTCTCAAGACTCAGTTGGTACTGAAAGGTATCGTATCGATTGAAGACTGGGATGAGATGAAGGAACAGATTCAGTTCGACTATGTTGCGGACTCGTACTATAACGAACTGAAGCAAATCGAAATCATGAACGAGCGTATGGGTGTTGTCAATCAACTTGACCCCTACGTTGGTAAGTACTTCTCTGTTGAATATCTGCGGAAGCAAATTCTGAAGCAGACTGACGGAGAGTTTGAAGAAATTGACGAACAGATTCAACGCGAAATTGAAGAAGGGATTATTCAAGACCCTGCTGCAATGGAAGACCCAATGATGGGAATGGCACCTGAGGCAGAAGCACCTGCTGCGGAACCTAACCCTGAAGAGGACGTTGATGAAGAAGACCGCAGAATGGCGGAATTCTAAGTCTATAAATATATTATAGTTCGACTGGTTTTGTAATGAGTGACACAGAGCTTAATAATGATGTTGATGATAGTCAGGTAGAAGGTGGTGTTGAAGAACCCACCTTTTCTGCCGCCGATATCGTTGATGCAATTTTTGATGATAATCGTGTAGCAACTTTGCAACGCGCTACCGATGTGATGCAACAGAAAGCTTTCGACGCTGTACAGCAAAAGAAGGTTGAGTTTGCAGGGGAGTGGGGATTTAATCTCGACCAAACCGCGCAAGCAGTTGCAGACGAGTTGACGGACGAACTGCCTGATAATACCGACATCCCAGGTACTGAACCTGAGGAACAAGAAACAGAGGAACCAACCGATGAAACTTATAGCTGAAGAAATTACAGACGTTCAATTTATTACTGAAGAGAACGAAGGTAAGAAATCTCATTTTATTGAGGGCATTTTCCTGCAGGGTGAAATCACCAACCGCAACAACCGCATGTACCCTGTAAATGTACTTGCTCGGGAAGTTGCTAAATATGATGAGAACTTTATCAGCAAAGGTCGCGCACTTGGAGAACTGGGTCATCCCGATGGTCCAACTCTGAACCTCGACCGCGTTTCACACAAAATTACATCGCTCAAGCAAGAAGGTAATAACTTCATCGGCAGAGCGAAGATTCTTGAGACCCCTATGGGAAAAATCGCCAAGAATCTCCTTGATGAAGGTGTAAAACTTGGCGTGTCCTCCCGTGGAATGGGTTCCATCTCCACGAAAGAGGGTGTCTCTATTGTCGGTGAAGACTTCATGTTGGCAACGGCTGCAGACATCGTTGCTGACCCTTCTGCTCCTGATGCATTTGTTGAGGGAATTATGGAAGGAAGGGAATGGGTGTGGGATAACGGCATCCTGAAGGAAGCACAAGTTGCAAAAATCAAACAAGAACTTGATGAAGCAACTTTAATCAACCTTCAGGAGCGCAAGATTTCCGCGTTCAAGTCATTCCTACAAAGTTTGTAATGTATAAATAATCATAGAAAAGCTAATGCTATCTAACGGAGAGACCAAAATGTCCGAAACCCTTGACAAAGAGTTTGAGGCACACATGTCCGAAGAAGCAGTTTCAGAAGAAGCCGCTACAGGTGTTGCCGCAATCAAAAAGGGCGCTAAGCCCGCTGAGAAAATGGATTCGTCGGGTGCTAATCATACCAGCATCGGCGGTAGTGACTCTGATTCTATGGAAGGAGCTAAGGGTACTAAGAACCTGGGGTCTGCAGCTGCAGCACCCGTAAAGACTGAGGGTGACAAGACCCTTAAGACTAAGCCTTCCGCCGCATCCGCAAAGATGGAGGAGACAGAAAGTGACCAAGAAGAAACAATCACTGAGTCCGAGTACGACTTTAGTGAAGATGTTGACGCTCTTGTCGCTGGTGAAGAACTCTCCGAAGAATTTAGAGACAAAGCACGCACAATCTTTGAAGCAGCAGTAACTTCCCGTGTTAACGAAGAAGTCGCTGTCATTCAAGAAGCATTGGAAGCGTCTTTCGACCAAGAAGTCGTTAAACTCAAAACAGAATTGACCGAGAAGGTCGAAGACTACCTGTCTTATGCTGTTGCAACATGGATGGAAGAGAATGCTCTCGCCATCGAGCACGGCATTAAGAACGAAATGGCAGAGTCTTTCTTCTCTGGTCTAAAGAGCCTTTTCATTGAACACAACTTTGGTGTTCCTGAAGAGAAGTTCAACCTGCTTGATGGCATGGTTGAGCAGATTGATGAAATGGAACAAAAACTCAACGAGCAAATCGAAGCAAACGTTGGTCTTCATAAGGAGATTGGCGTCTACGTAAGAGATGGGATTGTGAATGAATGTGCTTCTGGTCTCACAGAGACTCAAAAAGAGAAGCTGTTTAAGTTAGCTGAGGGTGTTGAGTTTGAAAGTGAAGAAGATTTTAGAAATAAAATCGATACTATCAAAGCGTCGTACTTCAACCGTAAGGTTCAAGAGTCAACGACTGCTGACCCAACCGAAGATGCACAACCTTTGGTAGAAGAAACCGCCAACTATTCTGCTTCGATGAATAAGTACGTCGATGCAATTGCTCGTTGGTCTGGTAATTGATTATTCTAGTTAATACTACAACTCTAAGGAAAAGTTAAATGTCTAACATCAAACAACTCCAAGAGAAGTGGGCACCCGTCCTGAACCATGAGTCCGTTGACCAAATCACCGATTCTCATAAGCGTGGCGTAATTGCTCAACTTCTGGAAAACCAAGAACGCGCTTCTGTCGAAGAAGCACAAATGCTGACTGAGGCACCCACCAACAGCCTGGGTGGCACAGGTTATAGCGGCAGCAGCACTCCTACTGGTCCTGTTGCTGGTTTCGACCCCGTACTCATCAGCCTCATCCGCCGCTCGATGCCTAAGCTGATTGCTTATGACATCGCAGGCGTTCAACCGATGACTGGTCCTACTGGCCTCATCTTCGCAATGCGCTCCAACTACGGCACCGAGCGGAACCCCGCTGCTGCTGGTTACGACGAGGCATTCTTCAACGAGCCCAACGCTGGCTTCTCTGGTGGTTCTGGCACTGGCTATGACCCTGGCGCTTCTTCGTCTGCTAACAACGATGCTGAGGGTAACAACCCCGCTGTTCTTAACGACGGCACCCCTGGCACCTATGAGCTGACTGGCGATGCACAAGGCATGGCAACTGCCACCGCTGAGGCACTGGGCGAGACTGGTACTGAATTCCGCGAAATGGGTTTCAGCATCGAGAAGGTCACTGTGACCGCTAAGTCTCGTGCGCTGAAAGCTGAGTACAGCCTTGAGCTGGCTCAAGACCTGAAAGCAATCCATGGTCTGGATGCTGAAGGCGAACTGAGCAACATCCTCAGCACCGAAATCCTCGCTGAAATCAACCGCGAAGTCGTTCGTACCATCTACGTTAACGCTGTCGCTGGTGCTCAGAACAACACCGCTACCGCTGGTATCTTTGACCTCGACGTTGACTCCAACGGTCGCTGGAGCGTTGAGAAGTTCAAGGGTCTGCTGTTCCAAATCGAGCGCGATGCTAACGCAATCGGTCAGCAAACTCGTCGCGGGAAGGGCAACATCCTCATCTGCTCTGCTGACGTTGCTTCGGCACTTGGCATGGCTGGTGTCCTGGATTACACCCCCGCTCTGAACGGCAACAACGGTCTCGCAGGCGTTGATGATACCTCCAGCACCCTGGTTGGTACTCTGAACGGCAAGATTAAGGTCTATGTTGACCCCTACTCTGCTAACGTTGCTGACAAGCACTTCTATGTCATGGGTTATAAGGGTTCTTCCCCTTACGACGCAGGTCTGTTCTACTGCCCCTACGTCCCCCTGCAGCAAGTTCGTGCTATCGACCCCAACACCTTCCAACCGAAGATTGGCTTCAAGACCCGCTACGGCATGGTCTCGAACCCCTTCGCACAGGGTCTCACCCAAGGCAGCGGCGCTCTCACCGCAAACACCAACCGCTACTATCGTCGCGTACAGGTTGCAAACCTCATGTGATATCGGTTCACATACCATCAAGGGACCTTCGGGTCCCTTTTTTTATGCTATACTAGGACCATGAACAAACCCAACTGGCAACACCACTCCAAGAAGGAGCAAAAACGAAAACTCAAACCCCAGGCATTGCGACAAGCAAAGGCACGCCGTCAAGCACTTAAGAAGCGTCTCCAAAACGGGGGCGCTTCTTTTTGGGTTCCTTTATAAATAATATACCGTGTGAAGGAAGTGTAGGGGGTTTTCGGACCCCCTATTTTTTTACCTAAATATCAATAGGTTAGGAGGAACAATGGCTAACTCACCAGTAGATAAAGGTAAAGACTTTATCAAGTCTGGGATGACTCTCATCACAGATTTTGCTTCTGAGAAGTATCTGAAGATGGCAGCAGACAAAAAGAAAAAGAAAGATACTAAGTAACCATGGCATCTAACTGGTACGAAGAACAACTAACAAATAGAAACTTTCTATCACCGATTGGATTTAAGTTTGTACTGCAGAGAGCACCTAAGGTTGCTTTCTTAGCACAGTCTGCATCTATCCCTCGCATTGGCGTGGGTGAAATTGCTATTCCAACAAGAGGTCTTCTTTCGTATCCGATTGATGGTAATGCCCAGTATGATAATTTTTCTATGAATTTCTTGGTAGATGAGAACTTAGAAAACTATTTGCAACTCCAAAACTGGATTCGTGCTTTGGGTACGCCAGACTCTCTTGGTGAAAGACGTGTATGGATTGATGAGAACGATACTACTAACGCAGGTATCGGAGGTACAGACTTTCAAACACTAACCTCAGACGCAACTCTGCAGGTACTTAACAACAACTTCCGTTCAAACTTTGATGTTGTGTTCAAGAACTTGTTCCCAACTTCTCTGAGTACACTGCAGTTTGACGTTACAAACACAGACAACAATTACTTCACCGCAGAAGTAGAGTTTGCGTATTCAATTTACGAAATCAGACAACCAAATAAACAAGCTCGCAGAAAGGAGTAACATGAAACTTCGTGATGATGCTAAAGTTGAATATACATTCGAGCATCAATGGGGTGGTGAAGACACTTGGTACACAAAATCTAAACGTTGGGCGAACAACCAAAAGTTCCCCATCAATCATCTCGCACTAGGATTTATTGAATGGTTGCGAGAGAAATGGGTCGATGGTAAAGTAGATTTGGAAATGGCGTCTGTTGATAAACAGGCGGAAAAAATAGTAACTCAATGGGAAAAAGATGAGCGACAACCAATCGTGGAGGAACGAGTATCTGACGTGGAAGGGCTCCCAACTCTCCGAATATCAGCGCCGTTTGTTGACGGAGGGTCCGAAGTGCCTGAGTCAAGCATGGGCACTGGGAGCAATGAAAAGGGAGTGGACACTGAAGTACGGGAACGAGCACCACTGACACCAGACCCCTGGGATTATAGTGGGGATTGGAACGACTGGGCAATTGGTTTTTATTATGAATCTAGAACAAATACAAGAAATGTGGAAAAGGGACAGTCAGATTGACTCTGACCTCCTCTGTCAAGAATCCACAAAGATTCCATCACTTCACATGAAGTATATGGAATTGTACACTACGTTTGCTCTCATGAAGAGAGAGAACGAATCAAAACTCAAGACACTTACCCGCGACAAATGGCTCTACTACAAGGGTAAGGCACCAGCAAAACTGTATGCAGAGATGCCATTTGACTATAAGTTGACATCTAAAGATGAAGTTGACATGTTCATCGAAGCAGATGAAGAGGTTCAAAAGACGCGCCTTAAGGTCGGATACATAGAAGAGACACTCTCGTATCTCGATAGCGTTTTACGACAAATCAACAATCGCACGTACCAAATTAAAAACGCTATTGAGTGGGAGAAATTTAAGAATGGTTTCTAATGAGCGTATCAATCAAGAAGAAGAACGAAGTATTTCTGAGGGTAACGTGTGAACCTCATGTGGGGTACGAATTAGCAGATTACTTTTGCTTTGATGTACCCCAAGCAAAGTTCATGAAAGGAAACCCACGCTATAGAAAGTGGGATGGAAAAATCAGATTGTATTCTCCTGGAACGGGAGAAATATATGTCGGTCTATACCCGTACCTCGTCGAGTGGTTGAAGGAACGTGGGTACGAGTATAGTATCGAAGACTGTAAATTCTTTGGTTCTCCGACAGATGAGAACGAAATGATTACACCTGAGGGTGTTGCTGGATTCATTCGTTCTCTAAATCTGCCGCATAAAGTCCGCCCGTATCAGTACATGGCGGTGTATGAGGCACTGCGGTATAACCGCAGACTCTTACTATCACCTACAGCGTCTGGCAAGTCCTTGATGATTTACTCTCTTGTCAGATATCACGTCAACTCTGATAGAAACGTTCTAATCGTCGTCCCTACTACCTCTCTTGTCGAGCAGATGTACAAGGACTTTGAGGAATACGGATGGATGGCGTCCGAATATTGCCATAAAATATATGCGGGGCAAGAAAAATACACGAAGCATCAGGTAGTAATTACCACTTGGCAATCTATCTACAAGGAACCTCGAAAGTGGTTTGATAGGTTTGACGTTGTTATCGGTGACGAGGCGCACCAATTCAAAGCTAAATCTCTTACTTCTTTGATGGGGAAACTGCATGAGTGTAAGTATCGAGTTGGATTCACAGGAACACTAGATGGTTTGGAAACCAATCAACTTGTTTTGGAAGGTTTGTTTGGTAAGTGCAGTCAAGTCACACGAACAAAAGATTTAATGAAGGAAGGTCACGTCGCTGACCTGAAGGTAAAGATATTACTATTGAAACATGAATATCAAGCGTTCTCATCTTATCAGGATGAAATGGAGTACATCACATCACACGATGGACGAAATAAATTCATCCGTAATCTTGCAGCAGATTTACCAGGGAACACTCTCATCCTCTTTAACTATGTAGAACGCCACGGACTGCCTCTTTACGAGATGATAAATAGTTCCACAGAAAGACCAACGTATCTTGTATACGGTGGTGTTGACGTTGAGGAGCGAGAGGAAATCAGAGCTCTCACAGAACAAGCAAGCAATGCAATTATCGTTGCTTCATACGGCACGTTTTCAACGGGCATCAACATTAAGAACTTACATAACGTTATTTTTGCCTCTCCTTCTAAGTCCAGAGTGAGGAACCTTCAATCTATAGGTCGTGTTCTAAGGAAAGGAAAAAATAAATCCAAAGCTACTCTCTATGATATTGCTGATGACATCTCTCGCGGTGGACGACGCAATTTTACTTTAGGTCATCTGCTTGAGAGGATTAAAGTATACAATGAGGAAAACTTTGATTATGAAATCATAGACGTAAAACTAAGGTAACTTATGCTTAATTACGTAAGACACGACGAAGAATTTTACTGCATTATTAAACTATCAACAGGTATTGACATTTTAACCAAAGCATTGGTTAGTTTTGACGATGACCTACAAGATTCTGTTGTCTTTATTACTGACCCAGTTGAAGTTGCAGTATTTACTAAGGAAGTGAGTGAAGAGAAGGCTGTCAAAGGTATGGGGTTCACCCGCTGGATGCAGTTCTCTGACGAAGACTTCTTTATCCTCAGACAGAAAGACATTCTGACAATGGCAGAACTCAGTCCTGAGATGAGGATGATGTATCAACTGTACATCAACGGTCAAGACCCAAAGGACCTTGATAATGATGAAGCAAGGGTTGACCCCGACAAAGAGATGGGGTCTCTTGGAAAAGTTGAAGACGCTCGTCGTCTCTTTGAGAAACTCTTCAAGAAATAAAAGCTAAGTTGCCCTTGAACCCTTACAGAGTTATTCTACTAATAATTTGATATCTTGTCAAGTTGACAAATCATTATCATTATGATACAGTATGGATAATCATGAAATCATAACATGACATATACTCCTATGCCTGCTAAAAAGAAACAACATTATGTTGACAACAAGAAGTTCTTGGATGAACTGGTCAGGTATAAGGAGCATGTGGAAATTGCAGAGATAAGAGGTAAACCCAAACCCCGTGTAAACAATTACATCGGTGATTGCTTCCTGAAGATTGCAACTCACCTTTCATACAGACCTAACTTCATCAACTACATGTATAAGGATGACATGATTTGTGATGGAGTAGAAAACTGTATTCAATACATTGACAACTTCAATCCTGAGAAGTCGAAGAATCCTTTTGCATACTTCACTCAGATTGTATACTACGCTTTCCTCCGTCGCATCGCTAAGGAGAAGCGTCAAATGGACATTAAAGATAAAATTATTGAACGCAGCGGATACGAGCAGGTGTTTTCCGTTGACGGCGAAGGCAGTTCGGACTATAATAGCATCAAGTATCGCATCGAGTCGAACTCCAGAAGTTATTAATGACCGAAACAAAACCTGAGATTAAACTTTCTACTTCGTTTGGTGGCACCACAGAGAAAGAAATTCCTGAAGATGTAGAGTGGATTGATGATGCATTCTACATTATAAAGACTCGTTTCGGTCTTCATACCAGTGTTCTAAAAAACCCCTTGGGACAGCACTTTATTACTGGACTTGGGTATAATGATGTCCTCACCACAACCCGTTGGCATCTTAAAGCTTTGCAAGAAGGTAACCTCGATGATTACACTCGTGTGGTAAATAGTGGTGTAGTTGGAGGTAAACTCTAATGGCAAAAGATGGACTGGAAGAACTTCAAGAATCAATTGAACGAGACAACTCGTGCAGTGATGACAATGAGCGCGGTTATTGGCGCAAAAGACTTCGTGATTTAGAACAGGGTAAGAATGAAAATCCTTCTGATAACTGACCAGCACTTCGGTGTACGGAATGACCACCTTGCATTCGTAGAAAAGTATAAGCAATTCTATAGTAAAGTTGTCATTCCTTTTATTAAGGCATACAATATTGATACTGTCATTGCCCTTGGAGATACTTTCGACAAGCGCAAGAGTATCAACTTCAATTCTCTTGATGCAGCAAAGGATATGTGGTTCACCCCTCTACAAGAGATGGGTGTAAAACTGCATATGCTCGTGGGTAATCATGACATCTACTTCAAGAATACCCTGAGAATCAATGCTCCTAAACAACTATTGGGAGAGTACGACAACATCACCATCCATGATGAGCCTACTGAGCTTGTCCTTGATGACCTTCGTGTACTTCTTCTTCCTTGGATATGTGATTCAAACCGAGATGCCACCTTCCGAAAAATCAACTCTAGTACTGCTAGGGTCTGCTTTGGCCATCTTGAGCTTAACGGGTTTGAGAGTATCCCTGGATTTACAATGAAGGGTGCTCTAGACCCTAGCATCTTCTCGAAGTTTGATAAAGTGTTCTCTGGACACTTCCACTTCAAATCTACCAAAGGCAACGTTCATTACCTTGGTAACCCATATCAACTATATTGGAATGACTACGGTGCCAAGAGGGGATTCCATGTTTTAGATACCGAGAATCTTAATACAACCTTCTACAATAATCCGTTCCCGACATTCCATAAAATCTTTTACAATGATGAGACAACTCTTCCCCCCGAAGAGGAACTTGCTAACTGCTATGTCAAACTGATTGTCGAAGAGAAAAATAACTACGAACGTTTTGACCACACAGTCAGAACTCTGCAAGAGTTTCCTATTGCAGACTTGAAGATTGTTGAGGATATTACTGCTGAGTTAGAGTGTGATGAGGTGATAGAAACCGAAGATACCTTGACCATGCTTGAGTCATACATAGATGAGAGCGAGTTCAAAGTCAATAAAGACAACATCAAATCTCTAATTAAGACGTTGTATCTAGAAGCATGTACGTACTCATAGACAAAATTTCTGGCGGTGTTTATGCTGTAAAGAATGAAGAGAAACGCCGCTGCGTACAAATGTGGGAACAACGAGAAGACGCAGAAAGATATTACGAGCTCTTGCAAGCAGAAGATTATAGTGCTAAACTAGAAATTGCTGAGGTCAACGAAGAGTTGGTCTCTCAGAACTGTGCAATGAATGGATATTTTTATACCATTATTCCAGCAGACGAACTACTGATTCCCCCAAGAGATGATTAAATTTGAAACCATTCGTTGGAAAAACTTCCTTTCCACTGGCGACCAGTTCACTGAAGTTTTTCTGACAAAGCGTAGTTCAACTTTGATTGTAGGCACTAACGGCGCGGGCAAGAGTACCATTCTTGACGCGCTTTGTTTTGTCTTGTTCAATAAACCATTTCGCAAGATTAACAAGCCACAACTGGTAAACTCTATCAATGGTAAGGGTACTGTTGTTGAGGTTGAGTTTGTTGCGGGTGGTAAGAAGTATATGATTCGCCGTGGAATCAAACCAGGCATTTTTGAAATCTACGAGAACGATAAACTGGTTGACCAAGATGCAGCAAACAGAGACTATCAGAAGCACCTGGAACAGAATGTTCTTAAACTAAACTATAAGTCTTTTACTCAGGTTGTTATCCTAGGAAGCAGTACATTTGTCCCCTTTATGCAACTTCCTGCTGCTAGTCGCAGGGAAGTTATTGAAGACCTACTGGACATTAATGTGTTTTCAATCATGAACACTCTCCTCAAAGATAGGATGACAGACCTCAAACAGAGAGAGAATGATTGTCAACATATGTTGCATCTTTCTGAAGAGAAACTTAAACTTCAACAAAGTAATATTAAGAATCTCGAACTTGTTAACGAAGATAGGGTTAATGAAAAACTTTTGAAAGTAAAAACCAACGAAGATAAAATAAAAGATAACCAACAACGTTGTACTGGGTTTGATACTGAGATTGGGCAACTACAATCTACCATTGCTAATGTGGATTCCCTGACAACAAAACTAGATTCACTCAAAGAAATCAAGTTTAAGTTGAATGATAAGAGTTCTTCTGTTGACCGCGACATAAAGTTTTTTGAGAAGAATGCGACTTGTCCTGTGTGTACTCAGGACCTCAGTGATTCATTCCGAGAAGATAAAACAACCAAACTATCTACTAAGAAGATAGAACTGAATAATGCCCTTGAAGAACTATCTACAACCACTGATAGTGTTGTTGACCAACTGACAGAAATCAAGAAGACAACCCAACTCATTACTGCTCTGCAGAAAGATAAGGGTACTCTTGAGCGTGATATTGTAAAACTGGAGTTTGATAATCTACAGCTCAACAAAGATATCATTGACCTTCAGACTAACACTCCCAAGATTGCCGAGGAGAAAGAAAAGTATGAAGCACTCTCTAAGGAGTATTCTGATACCAAGAAGAATTGTGCAGAAGTTTCTAAGCAGGGCGATGAGTTCAAAGTTGTGTCTAGTTTGCTGAAAGATACTGGAATCAAAAGTTTGATTATCAAAAAGTACATTCCTGTTGTCAACAAACTCATCAACAAGTATCTTCATAGCATGGACTTCTATGTCAACTTCACCCTTGACGAAAACTTCAATGAAAAAATCATGTCCCGCTCTCGGGACAACTTCACCTATTCTTCTTTTTCTGAGGGTGAAAAGCAGAAAATTGATTTGGCGCTTTTGTTTACTTGGAGGGAAGTCGCTCGTCTTAAGAACTCTGCCGCTACGAACCTCCTGATTCTGGATGAAGTCTTTGACAGTTCTTTGGACGATTCTTCTACAAGTGAACTTCTCAAGATTCTGAACGGCATGGGACAAGACTCTAATATCTTTGTCATCTCTCACAAGGGTGAGATTCTGGTGGATAGATTCCAGCGTACGCTGCAGTTTGAGAAAATCAATGACTTCTCCAAGCTCACGGTGGACAAATAAATAACTGTCCGCCCCTTGCGCGGAGTGCCCCATTGCTGCTATAATACGTGGGTAACCGACAGAGAGACATGCAGGTCAACACCGAAGTCAAAGGCACTCTTGCTAAGTTGCTTGCGACCGAAAACCTGAATGTTGAGCACCGTAAAATTACGACTGCTTACTTCGATACCGAACGTCGGATTCTCGCGCTTCCTATCTGGAAGCAGGTTACTGGAGATGTGTATGACCTCCTTGTGGGACATGAGGTTGGTCATGCACTGTACACTCCTAATGAGGATTATAGTTCTGCTCCTAAGGACTTCGTAAACGTCCTAGAGGATGCTCGTGTAGAACGTAAGATGAAGGTGACCTATCCTGGTCTCCGTAAGTCTTTCTACAAGGGTTATCAAGAACTCAACACTCGCGACTTCTTCGGTACTCTTTCCGAAGATACTTCTAAACTTGCTTTGATTGACCGTATCAATCTTCACTTCAAGGTTGGTCTACTGGACGGTGTGTCTATTCCTTTTTCTGAGGATGAACTTAAGTGGGTTGAACTGACTGAAAAGACTGAAACTTTTCAGGACGTTGTTGAACTTGCCAAGCAACTGTATGCTGAGGCAAGCAAGCGAGAAGAGGAGAAAGATTCTTTCCCTGAGACTCCCTATAATAATTCTGAATCTGGTGAGGAGACAGAGGAGAAAGAAGACAAAGAGTATAGTCCTCAGTCCAGCAATGAATCTGGTGAAGAGTCTGGCGAAAGCATGACTCATGAAGAGATGCTGGAAGAAGCAGAAAAGCGTGAGCAGGAAAATGAAGGTGGTGAGTCTTTCGATGAGACTGAATCTATCACCGATAAAGCATGGAGAGATAATCAAGAACTGCTTGTCGATGACAACGCAAAGGAGTGGCTGTACATCAGTACTCCTGAACCCATTCTTGATAGCATTATCCATTCTTACAAGGTTGTAAACCACGACCTCGGTGCTTACTTCAGTGAGATTGAAAGTTCCAACTCTTATCAATGGACGATGGAACGCTACTTCAAGTTCAAAAAATCTGCTCAGAAATCTGTTAACTATCTGGTCAAGCAGTTTGAGATGAAGAAGTCTGCAGATGCATATCATCGTGCATCTACTTCTCGCACTGGTGTTCTGGACACCAATAAACTGCACCAGTACAAGTACAGCGAAGACCTGTTTAAGAAAGTTACTATCATTCCTGATGGTAAGAACCATGGTCTAATCATGCACATTGATTGGTCTGGTTCTATGGCAGGTTGCATTATGGATACCATGAAGCAACTGTACAATCTAATTTGGTTCTGTAGGAAAGTTTCCATTCCTTTCCGTGTCTTTGCTTTTGTCGGCGGACACAAGGATAATGGACTCCAAGTTCAGAAGGAAGAGGAGCGTGTACTTCGAGTAGACCCGACCTTCAAACTGTTTGAATTCTTCAGTTCCAAAATGTCCCCTCGTCTGCTTGACGAGCAAATGAAACTGGTCTGGGCACAGTGTTATTCTGTGTCCTCTGGTTTCCATCATCATGGTGGTCACTGGTTCTATGGTCTGGGTAGCACTCCTCTGGCAGAAGCAGTTATGTGTACTCCCTACATCGTCAAGCAATTTAAGCGAGAAGAGAACATCCAGAAAGTTAACGTTATATGTCTCACTGATGGTGAGGCAAATCCCCTCGCTGCCAGGATGACTAAATACAACGAAGAAGATACTTATGAATGCGGTCCTGTTTATCGCAATCGTCTTCTTTGCCACAGTATGAATAAAGTTTGGATTCTTCGTGACCGCAATAGCAGTTACTCTAAGAAGATTAATCAAAATCCATATGCTACAACCACCGAGATTGTAGATTTCTATCGTCAGATTACTGACTATAACTGGATTGGTATTCGTCTTTGCAGTAAGTCTGAACTAAACAACATGCTGCGTCGTGTCTTTGACTATGAATGTCCTGAGATGAATGTCTACCTTAAGCAGTGGGCTCAGAACAGGTTCTGTAAAATCGAAGACAGACTCGGATTCTCCACCATGTTTACGATGCCTAATTCTAACTTTGGTGGTGGTACTGAGAGCATTGATGTCAAACAGAAGGGTGATGCACCTACTAAAGCAGAACTACAACGTGCATTTAAGAAGCACATGAGTTCTAAGATGACAAACAAGACTCTCCTAAATGCGTTCGTGGAGCAAATCGTATGAGATGGTTAATCAAATACAACTGCCCTAAACAAGACCCAAATCTTTATAAGGAAAAGATTATGCTAGGGTCTAACCAAGCAAGGGTCTGTGAACAATTTTCAAAAGAACATCCTGGATGCTTCATTAAAGGGTTCCCCCGACCAGTAGGAGGGGGAACTGAGATTGGTGAACCGCCAAAATAAGTGTCCCAACCCCCTTGCTAAGGGGGTTTTTCAATGCTATAATTACGGAGTAATCGAAACAAACCATGCCTGCCAAGTCTCCTCTGACTACCGAGCAAGTCCGCGACTACATCCTGAGCAACAACGGTCCTGAGATTGGAGCGTCTGTTGTTTCTGATACTGCTGCACACTTTGGCGTCTCTGTACCTACCCTGTCCAAGCGCCTGGAGCAGTACAAAGTAGGACGTGGAAAGTGGAACCTCACTGTCAAAGAACGTCTTGAGCAGACCTATCAATCGTCTGCTGTTCCCGTACGGGAAACTCAGTGTTTTGTTCCTGATAAAGACGAGACTTTTGTCCCGTTCGGGAACTTCACCGACCTTAAAAAGGTTCTGCAGTCTCAGCGATTCTATCCTCTCTTCATCACTGGTCTCTCTGGTAACGGTAAGACTTTTGGCGTTGAGCAGGCATGCGCTCAACTGAAGCGTGAATTGATTCGTGTTAATATCACTATTGAGACTGATGAAGATGACCTTATCGGTGGTTTTAGGCTTGTTGATGGGAATACTGCATGGCACAACGGTCCCGTTATCGATGCCCTTGAGCGAGGAGCAGTGTTGCTCCTGGACGAAATCGACCTTGCTTCCAACAAAATCCTCTGCCTTCAGTCTATTCTAGAAGGCAAGGGTGTCTTCCTCAAGAAGATTGGACGCTACGTTCAACCCGCTCCTGGTTTTACTGTTGTTGCGACTGCCAATACCAAGGGTAAGGGCAGCGATGACGGTCGCTTCATCGGTACTAATGTACTGAACGAAGCGTTCTTGGAACGTTTTCCGATTACCTTTGAGCAATCGTACCCTACTGCTGCCACCGAAACTAAAATCCTCCTGCATGCCATGGGTAGGTTCGATTGTGAGGACAGTGAATTCGCTGACAACCTCGTCAAGTGGGCGGGTGTAATCCGTAAAACCTTCTTCGATGGTGGCGTCGATGAAGTGATTACAACCCGTCGCTTGGTTCATATCGTACAAGCGTACGGTATTTTTAGTGATAAACTTAAAGCAATCACCAATTGTGTAAATCGTTTTGATGAGGATACCAAGCAATCGTTCTTGGAACTCTACACTAAAGTTGATGCTGGTGAAGACCTTTCCGATGAATCTGAAAATGAAGTACAATGAAGAAGCACTGCTTGAAGAATTGAAGCAGTACATTCAAGGAACTTACAATCAGCATTACTCCACTGGCGATGCTGGTATCCAAACCCTTGATTTGATTGAATCCTGTGGAGATGGTGAAGCATTCTGTCGGAGTAACATCCTGAAGTATGCTTCCCGTTATGATAAGAAGGGTAGCGCACGGCGGGACATTATTAAAATCCTGCACTATGCACTTCTGCTGCTACACTTCAATGATAAAAATGCAACCCGTGAGGAGTATCCTAATCGATGACTGTTATTTCCCGCCGCACAATTGATGTCCTTAAGAACTTCTGTTCTATCAATAAGTCCATCGTTATCAAACCTGGCAACAAAGTTTCTACCCTGAGCATCAACAAGAACATTCTTGCTACTGCCAATGTAGAAGAAACCTTTGAGAGTGAGCTCGCTATCTATGACCTGAGTGCATTCCTCGGCGGTTTGAGTCTGTTTGAGGCACCCACCTTCAACACCACTAACAAGAACTTCGTTCTTATCTCTGATGTTGCTGGTAAGTCTAAAACCAAATATTTTTACTCCGACCCCGATATTATTACTCAAGCACCTGACCGTGACATTGACCTTCCCACTGAAGATGTCTCTTTCACCCTTAAGAGTCAAGACTTGGTTCAACTCCAACGTGCTGCTGCAGTGTACCGTGTAGAAGACCTGTGTGTGAATGGTGTAGATGGTAAGATTTCTCTCTGCGTCACTGACAAGAAGAATGAAACATCAAACACTTACTCCGTGCAAGTTGGAGAAACTGACAAAGAGTTTTGTCACTGCTTCAAAGTCGAAAATCTCAAACTGCTTCCTGGTGATTACAGTGTTACTATTAGTAATCCTTCAGTTGCGAGATTCGTCGGAGAAGACATCAAGTACTTTATCGCACTAGAGCCATGAAACAGTACCCCTATCAAATTACCTACACCCTGAACAGCACGGGGAATCGTCATCACTTCAAGAAAGTCATGGCAGCATCTCAGAACGAGGCAAAGAAATTGTTTGAGGCAGACATGCCAACGGCAAAGTATATCTGTGCCATTGCACAACCACAAAACAAGTAATGAAACACATCCTTTTTACACTCAAAGAGTGTAACAAATCGTTCTTAGATGACGAAAGGTTTGTAAGGGATGTTGTTTACCAGGCATCAGTCAAATGTAAATCAACTTTATTAGCACTCAACTCACACAAGTTTGAACCTCAGGGTGTCACTTGTGTGGCAATGCTTGCTGAAAGTCATATCAGC
>Ga0255768_10001573_pt1 | contig 23486 bp, 17 predicted proteins | sample 071ome_33_FD_179983 | JGI IMG/M metagenome (GOLD analysis project Ga0255768, IMG submission 179983) | Coastal salt marsh microbial communities from the Groves Creek Marsh, Skidaway Island, Georgia - 071412AT metaG (version 2) | ecosystem: Environmental > Aquatic > Marine > Intertidal zone >...
GTTGTAAATGTGACGACACCGGGAGTGAAGTTGGAATCTTCCAATCAAGAAATTCTTGTGACGAACTCAAACCAATCAACTTCAACATGGGAAATTGCATTGACAAATACAGCTTTGTTGGCGACAAATGCATCAATAGAAACGGGCACTGTTCATTTCGTTGATTCAACAATCGATTTGGGTTGGTATGTCGGAACGGGTGTGTCAAATTTTTCTCTCAGTGGCCAAGAAAGTGTGACGCTCAATGTAACACTTGTTCATCCAAGTCCACCTAGTCCAGGCCTGTACGTCGTTGAATTGCTTGGTATTGATGTCGATAACGGGGTGACATATCCATATGAGGTTCACCTAAAAGTTCCTGAAATTGCAAAGGCAAGGCTTGAATTTGACTACCAAATCGTTCCAGTTGACCCAATCGATGAGACAAATATCACCGTCCGATTGCACAATGACGGAAATGCTCCAATAGGTTACGACCTCTTCCTTGAAGCACCTGCTGGATGGATAGCAGGCTTTTCGGATTTAGGCAGTGAAGCAGGGGCGATTTCTGGTTCTACTGGCCTCATTGACGCCGATAGTTATCGTGAGGTTTCACTCACATTTACTCCGCCGCAAATCATGACTGCAGCCCAAGCAGAACGAACAGTTGTTCTTACTGCGATTAGTCAAACTGAGCATCAAAAGTATGTGGAATTTGAAATCCCGATTCGAGTTACAGCAATCAAAGACATACAAGTCCAATTGGAAACATCATTGGGTACAATACGCCCCGATTCGTCGATCACAATGATGCTCAGCATTGAGAACTCCGGAAATCAGGACCTGTATCTCCTACCATCACTTGAGTTACCATCTGGTTGGACATCACAAACAACGCTTGAACCATTCACATTGGAATGGCAAGAGACAAAAAATATTCTTTTTTCACTTAAAGCAAATACAAATGCTAAATCAGGTCAAATTCAATTGAACTTGGATAACGGGTCGACACGATTTATGTGGAATCAAAATGTGAATGTCGAAGCGCTCCCTCAACCGACTGTTGATTTTGTCTCCCTTGAATATTCAGGGCAGACCTATGAAACATTGTCAGGGGGTGGTGCTCAACCGAGTGGAGTCGAACTTGTCTACACCTGGATTCTCAGCAACACAGGAGAAACCGTTTGGTCTCCTTCAACGCTCTTGAATCACGATCAAAATTTGGTGGGCGATTGCGACCAGGTCGGTGAAATCGGTATGAACGATATTGTTCCTGTCAAATGTCGAATTCTCATTCGATATGACGCTGAGCCGATGTCCCAACCGTCGTTTACCGTGACGTTTTCAGATGAAAATGCGAGTGCTGTTCGTACAGTCGGCCTCGTTGTTGCACCGGTTGAAAGTTATTCATGGACACTGAAATCCAAACCAGAATTTACAACAGGTGTTGAAGGAGCCATCGTTCTTGAATTGGAAAACACAGGTAATGTCGCCCTACAGCGCCGAATCACGATAGAGAACGTAGAAGATTGGGATATTTCAGTGGATGGGACGGATATACTCAATCTTGAACCAGGCCAAGATGTTGTCGTGCGATTGAATGTGATTTCTCACAAACCAAGCACGCGTGAAGTCACGTTTGAATTATCGGAAAGCGATGCAGATAGTCGCATTTTCCGAATCGATGTTGCCTCATTTGGTGAACCAGTTGGAAGTGGTGATGACGGGTTGGCTTCATCGGTTGTTGTGACGGGTATTTCATTCCTCATTTTCGGTTTGCTTGCCGCTGCAGGCGCATTGGTGTTGAAACAACGACGTCAACCGAATCCAAAACTTCCTCTCCCTCCACTTGGAGTTACATCACCTGCACCTCAAATGATGATGGCTCCACCAGTTCAACACATTCAGCCCCAAGCAATAGCAGCAACTCCAACACCTGTCCCTCAACCAACCCCACCACTCGTTGTTTGCTGGTTATGTCGTGATGGAATCGAAGGACCATCTCTCGCATGTGGCACTTGCGGAGCAAGGTATCACAATACAGACTCGTGCAAACCAAAATTCTCTGCAACATGTGAAAATTGCGACAACGCTTGTTCAAACTTTTTGCCTGTGATGTCGTGATGATTCGTGGTCAATTTGATTCGGTGAAGGCGAGGCTTTTGATAGGAGAACCTTCACCCATTTTCATGGGAGGAGCGAGAGCATTGTCGCCAATGTCAAAAATCCGTGCAATTGCACTGGTTGGTTTGCTTCTCTTTTCTGTACTGCCGCTGATGTCTTCACCAGTGATGGCTGAAGGAAGAGATGCTTCAATCACCGTGCAAGCTATCCCTACCTCGCTTGAAGTGAACCCTGGTGAAGCTGGTGAATACACCATCCGCGTGTACAATACCGGCTCTGACCCTATCACAGTTTCATTGTCAACAAATGAAGAGGCGACACAAGAGTGCAATGCATACAATTCAGTGATTCAACAAATCTCAGGCCAAATCGAATCAAATTCGTATGAAGAAACCTCTCTCAATATCTCGCTCAGTCAAGTGGCAGAGGGAAGTTGCGACACCACCATTACAGCCAATGCTCAACTTGTCCCTCCTGCTGTAGGCTCACCTGCCCAAGAATCAGTAACGGTGACAACTACCGCTGGTGATGGCTCTGGAAGTGCTCTCTTTGCCATTGATGTTACGATAAACAATCCAGATAGAAACTGGGATGGCGAAGAATCGCTCGACTACACAATAGAAATCGAAAATACTGGGCAATCAGACGCCAACGTCAATCTTGCCCTAAATGATGGAACTGGCTCAGGTTGTACTTCCTCTTCCGATATTACGGTAACACTCAGCGAAACAACATTGACCGTAGGTCAAGACGATACAGAAATTGTCACTGCAACGGTCGAAATTCCTGATGGTCAGGCCGCAGACAAGTACTGTTGGGAGATTGAAGCCGTCGTGACGAATGACCCCTCCCAAGAAGCAACTGATTCCGAAGATTTTTCCCTAAGTGTGCCTGAACTCCACACATGTGATGTTGTTCTGAGCAAAAATTCTGTGAGTGTTGACCCAGGGAAAGAAGGGTCATTCAAAGCCACTTTTTCGAACACAGGGAATGACGATTGGTCTCTTACAGCCGGAGGTGTTGGTGCAAAAGCTGCATGGATTGGAATGGACGAAGGTCAAGCCGCCTCAGGACTTCTCGAGTATGATAATGGCGAAGGTCAACGAGTCGTGGATATGATTGTGACACCAGATGATAGTGTCAATGCAGGCTCGGAAACAGTTGTCAGTATCGTTGGCAAAGAAGGAAACAGTGTCAAATGTTCTGCTGACCTTCGTATTATCGTTGGGCAATCTCGAGGAGCCAGCATTAGCGCTTCCACCACATTGCTACCAAACATTGAGCCAGGAACAAGTGGCATGATCACCGTCACAGTGCAAAACGAAGGTAACGGCGTCGACACCCTACGAGTCGCTTCATCAGCCCCGGAGAGTGGGTGGGCTATACGCCTTTCAGAATCCAGTGTAAGCGTGGGGTCGAAACATGGGTCTGATGACACAGCGAGTGTGGAAGTGACCGTTGATGTCCCAATCGATGCACTCGCTACCGACGAAATTCCAGTTACCATCAGCGTCTTACCGCAGAGTGGAGGGGCTGCGTATGACAGCGTTACATTCACTGTAACGGTTGCAGAAAACCATGCCATGGAAGCCACAGCGCTATCCACAGACCAAACTGGCCGCTCAGCAACAGAGGTTCGATTTCCTATCGAGGTTGAGAATCAAGGTAACGTACAAGACACGATGCGATTTGCGATGATGTCTCAAACAGCATCTCCTGCATGGGATACTCACTTTGAAACTGAGAGCGGCTCACCATTCACCGAGATTGATATATCCCCGAGGTCGACATTGACCGTGTATTTTGTCGTCAGCATCGATGGTGAAGAAGAACTCGAATACTCTAGATTCACCGTCCGTATCACAAACAAAGACGACCCGAATTCAGCGGATGACGATGAGGACGGGCTACCTGACAATCAACGTGAATTTACGTTCAGAGCCATCCTTTCGAACCGAAACTTTGCAATGGACGTTCGTTTTGATGAACCAGATTTATCTCCAAGGAGTAAATCTATCCTTCTTCCTCCTGATGGCACAATGACGCTCGGTCTTTGGATTCGAAATACGGGTGATGGCGCAGACCGAGCCGTCATCTCAACGAATGGCCTTGAAGGAATTGCAACCCGAACAGTGACGATGTACGGGTTGCCAGTGGACGATGAAATCGATGTACCGATAGGTTTTGGAATTTGGAATGCATCATCATCGTCTTTTGAAATGGATGGAACTGGTGAACCGATTACGGCGACCTCGAAAGCAGGCATTGAAAATAAAATGGTAGAAATCGGTAAGGTCGAAGGTTATACTGCTCGAGAGTATGAAGTGTTCGTCAATCTCACAATTCGAGTATCTTCCGGAGCAGAAAAAGGAGAGGGTGGCCTACTGGACTTGGTGGTAACAAGTGTCTCGAATGCAGCAAACCGCTCTGGTGCTTTGAGCGTTGCACTTGAAGTCAATATCATCCATGAACTTTCTATGGATCCCACAGATTTCGATCCTTCTAAAATCGACATTACATACGGAGAGCGTTCAACCTATGATGTTATGATTCGCAACACTGGAAATATTCGTTCAGAATATCGAATATTCACTTCAGAAGATCTTCGAGGATGGTCCGTTGTACTCGACGGTCCAAATGAGGATTGCAGCCTAGAAAATGGTGACCTCATCTGTTGGATTGAGCCAGGAGAAAGCATACCTATCGAAGTCTCAATTCGTCCACCATATCAATCTGAAATCGATGATATCTACAAATTTACACTCTCAGCAGAACCGGTTGAACTTGAGGAGATTGGACGAGAAAATATTGAATTCAAAGTGTCGGGAACATCTGCCGATAACCTCCTTGGTTTAGACGACCGCACGACGTTATCAATCATCGGAAGTGTGTTTGTTCTAGTGCTCGTTGGAAGCTTGCTTCTCCGAAGGCGACAAACATAGGACTGCGTTGAAGTTTAAACCTCCTTTGAACCCTCTTTAGCATGTGGTTGATGAACAACGCTTATTGAGGGTCCCCAAGTCCGAAAGGGTAAGAGCGTATGCTCTATTGGGTGAATGAAGTGGCTACATTCGATTCTGTACCTGCAGAGTATCTTTCAATCGGCATTCTAACCATCGTTGGAATTTTGATGCCTTTGACGAATTTTATCATCACTTGGGTTGTACGGCCTCGAGTTGATCCAGCCCGCCCGCACATCACCAAATCCTATTTGCTTGAGGGATATGAACGAGACCATAGTTTGTATCCTCGTCGATTGACGACGTTCGAATGCGGTAGTGAACCTGTCGGGGAAGCGATGATACAGTTCCACTTTCAATACTACTGGTATGCGATTATTTTCCTTGTGTTCGATGTTGCTTTCATGTTCCTTGTGTTAGGAGGTATGCTCGTCGGTGATGCAACTTCAGAAACACTATCTGCTGCGGAACGCAGTACTGCTGTCGAAGATGCCAAAGCAGCATCTCTTGTTCTTCTCGGATTTTTCACCATGGTTTCTCTTGGTGTTTGGTATGTTTTTCGCAAGCGAGGACGAATTTACATTTGAGGTGATATGATGGGAACGCAAGAAGAGAATTATGCTGCATTCAACAGTAAAGCATTGCTTGAAGTCGTTGGAGATGTGACCGATGAGGCCCTCAAAGCAACGAAAATCAAGCAATTTTTGAGCGTGCTCGCCGGACGATTTTTCAATTGGGCTGGTCGAAAATCGTTGTTCACACTTCACCTAGGTATCAAATGCTGTGCAATCGAGATGGCAGCAGCAGCAACCCCCCGTTTCGATGGAGACCGTTTCGGAGTTCTTTTCCGTTCATCACCTCGTCAATCTGACGTCCTTCTCGTCAACGGACCAATTTCAAAGAAATTTGCAGACAAAATCGTTCGACTTTGGGAACAAATGCCAGAGCCAAAATACTGCATCGCTATGGGCGAATGTGCCATCTCCGGTGGTCCTTACTTCCAGTCTTACAATATTCTCGAAGGTGTCGACACAGTCATCCCAGTCGATGTCTACATCCCAGGATGCCCTCCGCGACCCGAAGCACTCATCGACGGTTTCGGTTTGCTTCGTGAGAAAATCATTCGAATTGGTGCAGCACCTAGTTCAGGCCGTAAGAGCGAGAAGCCAGTGATTGTAGGGGAGGACTGAACATGGGAATGGCCATCACACTTGAACAAAATGTTGCAGCTGCAAACGATTGCGTTGACCGAATCGAGAAGCGATTTGGTGGCACCGGCATCACATCGTCGGTCGAACATCATTCGAACGCTCACAAGATGGCATTTGTTCGAATCACAACACCGCCACAACATTGGTCTGCCCTGGCAAAATGGCTACGATTTGATTTGGATGTGAACCATTGCTCAATGATTACAGGAACTCATTTCCCAGAAGGACCTTCGGATCGAGGTTGGGAAGTTGCCTATCATTTCATGCGTCAACCTGTGAAAAATCAAGCACCCCACACACACTGTGTTCATGTTGCTGAATCCCTCAAAGGTGACGATGTACCAATGGAATTCGAAGTCCTGATTCCTCTCGAGAATAACGACACACCCTCAGTACCCAGCGTGCAAAATATTTGGGTCGGGGCAGATTGGAATGAGAAGGAAACGTGGGATTTGGTCGGAATTCAATTCGAGGGTCATGAGAATATGCACCGGGTCCTCAACCCACACGACAGCCCTGAAGGGTTTCACCCACTCCAAAAACAACACAAAATCCGATATCATGACTACAATGAAATGTATGATGATGCACAAGGATTTGCTCGAAAACCAGCGGATGAGGGCCGCGTAAAGTAGGTGGTATCATGGCACAAATGTGGATTACAATGGGCCCTCAGCATCCGATGACCCATGGGTTGTGGACGCTTCGTGTCAAAGTCGACGGTGAAACTGTTGTCGACACAGAAGCTGAGTTAGGATACATTCACCGAGGCGTAGAGAAGATTTGTGAATCAAGAGATTTCACACAAGTCACGCCTTATTGCGACCGTCTTTGTTATGTGAGTGCGATGACATGGGCGAATTCGTACATCTATGCTGCGGAAGATTTACTCGAAGTTGAAGTCCCCGAACGAGCAGAATATATCCGACTTATTGCTGCAGAATGTCAACGTCTTGCCTCCCACCTCATGTGGTTGGGTGCATATGGTCCGGACATCGGCAGCCTGACACTCATGACATGGTGCATGCGAGACAGAGAAATGTTCCTTGACTTGCTTCAGGAACTAGGTGGTTCGAGAATGCATTACAATTATCCTCGTGTCGGTGGTGTCAAGCGTGATATCCCAGTTGGGTTTGCGGACAGACTGATTGCGAAAATCAAACTTTTTGAGAAGCGAATCGATGAATATGAGATGATGCTCGATGAATCGACAATTTGGCTTGTGCGACTTCAAGGTGTAGGTTATGCACAGGCTGAGGACATGGTCAATGCAGGTGTGACCGGACCAAACATTCGTGCAGCAGGCGTCAATTACGACGTTCGATGGGCCCATCCTTATTCTGTGTATGATCAAGTTGACTGGGAACCAGCAGTCGAGAAACCAACCTCGGTCAAAGGTGCGGACTGCTACGACAGATACAGAGTCAGAATGGAAGAAATGCGCCAATCATGCCGCATGATTCTCGATGCGATTGAGAAAATTCCAGGCGGGAAAAACACGAATTATGCCAACGGTGATGAAATGATCATTGCCAAGGCCCCAACACGTGCCCCGGAGGGTGCCACAGGGTTCAGCAACTACGAATGTACTCGTGGTGCCTCCCAATTCTACATTCAAGGTGGCGGCGATGGTCGCGGAAAGAACCCCTATCGGTTGTCGATTCGTTCACCGATGTTCATCACAATTCCATATGTTGCAAAAACAATGATTGGTTACAAAGTCGCTGACATTCCGGCGATTATGGGTAGTTTTGACCCATGTATCGGGGAGACAGACCGCTGAGGTGATATGGTGGATGATGCATACGACCTCCGAAAATTTCTATCCGGTCTTGTTGAAGATATTGTTCATTCAGCAGTTGAAGGCACGGCTCTCGAAGATAATGCAGATGCACTATCGTTTGGTTTGGGCACATTCCTCGTTGTGAATGTCGTCTTCTTGATGCTCTTCTTTTCGCAATTTGCTATCCTGTGGATTGAGCGAAAAGCTGTTGCTCGAATGCAGGACAGGTACGGAGCAACAACCGCTCTTCGTTCACTTTGGGTTGGAGAAAATGGTACAACTGCAGGTGAATGGTGGAACATGTTGCCCTTCGGCCTCGGAAAGCCAATCGGAGCAGTCCACAGTTGGCTCAACAAAAAATTCGGAAATCGAGATGAAAAATTCGCCACCGTCGACCGAGTGAACAATCGTTCATGGATGGGTTTCACGATTCTCCCCGGATTCTTCCAGAATGTAGCAGATGGTATGAAATTCCTTGTGAAAGAACACATGGTGCCTCAAAGAGCCGATAGACTCATCTTCGAGGTTTCACCGTTCCTTATCGTATCGTCGACTCTGTTGATTTTGGGTATGATTCCACTATCGAGCGGCATTTACGCAACGAACCCAGACCTTTCAATACTCTACGCCATTGCAATCTTTGGCATTGCACCAATTGGTGTATTTTTCGCTGGTTGGTCGTCCAACAACAAATACACGTTAATTGGCGGCATTCGATCTGCTGCTCAACTTACCGCTTATGAGATTCCTCTTCTCTTGACACTTCTTTCAGTCGCAATTCTCACTGGCACCTTCAATATCATCGAAAGCATTCACTTCCAACACTCAGCGGGTGTTTGGAACATTTTCCTCATGCCACTCGGTGCCGCTCTATTCCTTGTTACAATGATTGCAGAGGTCGAAAGGGTTCCATTCGACATGCCGGAGGCTGAAGCCGAACTTGTTGAAGGCTGGTGGACTGAATATGGCGGCATGCGATTCGGTATGCTGTTTATGGCAGAATACATTCGAACCTATGCTGCCTGTTTCTTGTTCACGCATTTCTTCCTCGGAGGATGGCATCTTCCATTCCACGGCACAATCGGAAGTATTGAACTGCTGGGCATTGGTGCTGCATATCAATTAATTCCGGGTGCGGGTGTAACACTCATCAAGTCATGGCTCGTGTTCCTCATCGTTTTCGTATGGGCACGATTTGCCCTCGCCCGTATTCGTACAGACCAAATTCTAGAGTTTGGATGGCGAATGCTCCTGCCACTCGCAGTCCTCCAAGTCATTCTAGCTATGGTGTACCGTTTGTACTTCTTTGACGCTAGCGGCATGGATGATTCTGTATCGGGCGGCATGGCTTGGGACCTGTTTGGTATCCCAATGCTTGTGCCAATTCTCACAACTCTCTTTTGGACAGGATTGTTCCTCGTCTATCTCAATGATGAAGGTAAATCAGCCAATGAAGAACGGATGTTCCATGTCTACACGGTGGAACCAGCAGGGACAGTTGTCCCAGGAACGGAGTGAGGTGAACAAATGCCAACGCACCCACATGCAAGACCAAATTTCAGAAACCTTTTTTGGTACCCATTTAAGATTACACTTATTACAGCATTGCGAACATTTCCGTTCTTAGGAAAGCGATTCGGAAAGAAGATGGGGGCCTATCATAACACTTCACACCCAGAATTCCTCGATGAAGGTAGTCGGGCACGTGCGAAAGCATCTGCTGTGATGAACGATGTTGAGAAACAAGAATTCGCACCGGACAGAGTGACATCAGACCTCAAACCGACACTTTGGAAACCTCAAACAGTTCAATATCCTTACGAGCGACTTGAAGACATGGAGCCATGGCTCTTCGTTCCAGGCAATTACAATGGTCGAATTGGTGTCATTTGGGAAACTTGTACTGCTTGTAAAATGTGTGTCAACATTTGTCCAAATGACTGTTTGCACATGACAACCGAACTCAGAGTCGATGTTCTCGACAGTGCAGAAGGAGAATATGGCGGATACGGTGTTGACCTCGAGGTTGGTAAATTTGCAGCAAAGAAACTCGACGATGTTGCAGAAGCTCAACTCGGTTTTAATCACGTCACAGCCCACGATGATGTTCCACAAGAATGGCGTTTCGGCGAAGTCCTCGACCTCTCCTCATCGACCGCAACAATTCGTTGGAACGATACAGGTTCCGAAGAAGTGGTTGAGCAAACCGACCTTCTTACAGCAGATGATCAAATCGTTTCAGGACGAATCGACATTGGCCGATGCATGTTTTGTGGTTTGTGCATGGAAGCATGCGGCTTTACTTCGTTTTTCATGACCAACGAATATGATGGAATGTCAGGATTTACTCGCCAAGATCTATGGTTCGACGCAAGTCGAACACGGGTCCTCCCCTCTGTTCATCAAGAAGCGGTTGACGAAGAACTTGCAAAGCGTGCTATCAAAGAACGCACCAAGCGTGAAAAGAAGGCAGCAAAGGAGGGGAACTGAGATGGACATAGCAACCACAGTTGAATCTGCAGTCTTCTTTTTGTTTGCCACCATCACAATTGTGGGTGCACTCGGTCTCATTTACGCCCAACGCGTTGCCCATTCCATGCTCTCGCTCATCTTCTGTTTCATGGCAGTGTCAGGAATATTCATCCTTATGGGTGCGGAGTTCCTTGCTGCAATCCAAATTCTCGTGTATCTAGCGAGTGTTGGTCTTGTCGTCTTGTTCGGCATCATGCTGACAAGAAGACAAATTCTAGAGGAGGATTTTGAATGAAATTTCTTTCTCTCATGACCCGAATGGGTCTTTTGGCCCTAGGTTTTATTTTAATCGCTACCGTAAGTGCCGACGCAGTTTGGCAAGAAGCAAGTGACGACGCACCTACAACATCGAAGTTAGCCGATGATCTCCTCAACGAATGGGGTTTGCCGTTGCTAGCACTCGGTATTTTGATGGCAGTTGCAATGATTGGTGCTGCTTACCTCGTTCGAGATGAACGAATGGAAAATCTCCTATGGGAATTTGGAGGTGAGGAAGAGTGATCGATCCATCATGGGTATCAGGCCTCGCCGCACTTCTTTTCATCATTGGTCTTGCAGGTGCATTTACTCGGAAGAATGCCATTATCGTACTCATGTGCATCGAATTGATGCTCAATGCAGCAAATCTCCAATTTGCAGCAGCAGCGGTTCATCACGGAGACACAACAGGATGGGTCTACACACTCTTTGCTATTGCTATCGCCGCAAGTGAGGTTGCTATCGGACTCGCAATTTTCCTTGCCATGTATGGAAAGCATGAATCAATCACATTGGACGACGTCAATGTGTTAAAGAATTGAGGTGGTATGATGGGTTCAACAGGTACAACAGAAACTATCCACAGCAGTGTTATTGAATTTGCACCATACATTGTCTTCCTTCCAATGATTGCCTTCCCGATCATTCTCCTGTTCGGAAGATTGTTCAATGGCAACAAAGTTTGGGTTTCCACGTTCAAAGAAGGTGGAATTTTCGCACTCGTTACTATGGCTACGAGCCTCCTCCTTGCTCTTTTGCTCATCAAAGACTACATCGGAGCCTATGGCGATGACAGTAAAAGTGCCCTGCACGTGTTCGACTGGTTCTCCTCTGCGATGTGGAATGGCGGAGCAACAACAACAGAAATTTCATTTGGATTTGGCCTCTACATCGACCACATCACCGTCATGTTGTTGTTCATCGCATCTTTCCTTTGCTTGCTCATCAACACCTTTGCGATCGGATACATGAACACCGACCCGATCAACGATAATCGAAATCATCGATTCTATGCAGAATTCGTGCTCTTTTGTGCAGGAATGCTCGGTATGATTCTCGCAGATTCATTCCTATGGTTGTTTATCTTCTGGGAATTAATGGGTCTTTGTTCGTATTTGCTTATCGGCTTCTACTACGAACGGCCTAGTGCTGCATATGCCGCAAAGAAGGCTTTCCTCACAACCCGTGTTGGTGACGTGTTCTTGATGGTCGGTCTTGCTATGCTTTGGCATCTGTTTGGCTCCCTTGATTATGCAGTTGTCTTTGATTCAGATAATATCGCAGCCGTTGACCCTGCTTCTCTTCAGTGGGCTCTTGGAATGATGTTCATTGGGGCAGTTGGTAAATCTGCACAATTCCCACTGCACGTCTGGCTCCCAGATGCAATGGAAGGTCCAACACCGGTCTCTGCTCTCATTCACGCAGCAACAATGGTGAACGCAGGCCTCTACCTTGTCGCTCGAATGTTCCCATTCTTTGGTGCTGAAGCAATGCATGGTGAACTTGTTGACCTCGCCTTCATTATTGCAAGCATTGGTGGAATCACCGCTGTGATGGCAGCAAGTATTGCTTTTGTTCAGATGGACCTCAAGAAAGTACTCGCCTATTCGACTATGTCGCAACTTGCTTACATCTTCACGGGCCTTGGCTGTGCATTGTGGCTAGCAAACTCACTTGACTGGCATCACGACGACGACGCACATTACATCGTCATCATCGCCTTTGGTGCAGCACTCTTCCATCTCTTCAATCACGCAATGGCAAAGGGTATGCTGTTCATGGCAAGTGGTGCGGTAATCCATGAAGTCCATCATGCACATCACCACTTGCATCATGACGACCATCATCACACACCCAAGGAACTCTACATGTTATCGGATTACTTGGCTTCAAAGAAATTGAGCACGTTTGAATTTTTCAAAACCATTGACCTCGATGGCTCGGGAGAAATTGACATGTTTGAATTCCAAACCGCGCTAAAGAATACAGAAGTTGCTGACCTTCCACCTTGGGAAATGGGTGACCTCATGAAAGCTGTTGACCTTGACGGTAACGGCACAATCAACGTTCCAGAACTTGATATTGTTCTTGCAAAAATCAAGGGCAAAACCTACGAAGAACACGAACACGATCACCACCATGACGACCACTTCGATGCACAATCGATGGAAAATATGGGTGGTTTAGCCTCCAAGATGCCAATTACGGCTACGGCTATGCTGGTTGGTTCACTCTCAATCATGGGTTTCCCTCTCATCGGTGGATTTTGGTCCAAGGAAGGAATCATTGCAAACGCATGGCGAGTTGGCCTTGAAGACCCACGATTCTTCTTCCCTGCAGCATGTGTTCTCCTCGGTGCAGCCATGACTGGATTTTACATGTCGAGAATGTGGCTCAAGACCTTTGCAGGTTCACCAAACAACGAAGTTGCAGCACACGTTGGTCCAACGAATACATGGATCAAAATACCACTTTTCACGCTCACTTTTGTGACCTTAGGCGGAATCCTCTTCGCAGGCATGGGCTTTACCCACTGGGCACCAGATTCTGGATACGCCCTCATGTCGGAGAAGGGACTTTTCGAAGGAATTGGATACGAACTTGGGCATGCGTTTGCCAACCATGACATGTTCTTCTTCACCCTAACATACATCGCCATATTCCTCGGTGCAATCGTTGGACCTGGTTTGGCACTCTCACTCTACGGTGGAGCTTTGGATGAGGGAGAAACTGCAAAACCGTGGTTTACGCCAATCTTGATGCTCAATGCAGCAATCAAAGGACGATATTCATGGGACAACTCAGCTTTTGCCACCTCAAGTCTTTCAAGAGCATTGCAGAATCGATTGTACTTCGACCATTATTACGACATGGCGATGCTCAAAATTGTGGCTGCGTTTTCGCTCAAGGCAGCCCATGCAGATAGCAAATTCATTGACGGGGCAATCAAGACCATTGAATCTACATCTCAAAGCGCTTCGACATCGTTGAGAAAGTTGACAACTGGTTCTGCTCGAGATTACATCCTCATGGCTGCGGTTGGTACACTGATGTTGTTTGCTCTCATCTGGGGGGTGATGGCTTGACCGATTACATTTCTCTACCCCTCATCGCTTTCCCACTTGCATCAAGTTTGATTTTACTTATGTTTGTGTCAAACTTAACAGAGGAGAAAAAACAGCGTGTTGGACCAATCATCCGAATGGCTTCGCTCGTCTTTTCGCTAATTATGCTCGCACTAACAACAGGGATGTTCTTCGAATACTTTGGTGATTTTGAAGGATGGGAAGGCATCAATTTCAACACATATGAATTCCAAGAACGCTATCTATGGATTGAATCACTAGGGATTTATTGGAGTGTTGGCCTCGATGCGCTTTCATTCCCAATGGTATGGCTCACAACCTTCCTTCTTCCAGTGACAATTATCGCGACATGGCATGAGAAATCAGCAGCGACATATTTCCCGCTTCTTCTCATGATGGGTGGTGCACTAATCGGTGTTTTCGTAGCACTCGACTTGTTTATGTTCTATGTGTTCTGGGAATTAACACTCATCCCGATGTTTTTCCTCATCCTCAAATGGGGAGGAGATGATCGCAAATATGCATCTCAAAAGTTCTTCATTTACACATTTTCAGCCTCAGTTATCATGTTGCTCGGCTTAGTGACATTGTATTTCCTTCAAGATACAACCACGCCGCTAAATTATGCTGGTTCAATGACCAACAGGTCGTTTGACATACCAACGATTATCGATGCATCGATGATTGCAAACACAAACGGTTGGTTCTTAGGCGAAAGTGTTCAAAAGATCCTCTTCGTTATGCTCATGCTCGGATTCCTCGTCAAATTACCGTCTGTGCCATTCCACACTTGGTTACCAGATGCACACGTTCAAGCCCCAACAGGTGGATCGATGTTGCTAGCTGGTGTTATGTTGAAAATGGGTGCATACGGTATGTTCCGACTTCCGTTTTCACTTTTCCCGCACGCAATGGAATCCTTCCAACTCGCCCTCATGTTGTTTGGTATGGTGTCACTTGTATGGGGTGCGATTGTCTGTCTTGGGCAAACCAATCTTAAGAAAATGGTCGCATACTCATCAGTATCCCACATGGGTGTCATTCTCATCGGTGTTGCGACCATGCAACCACTTGGGTGGGCTGCAGCTCTTTTCATGATGTTTGCACACGGCATCATCAGTCCTATGCTCTTCGCTGTTTGTGGTGCATTCAAGCATCACTATCATTCGATGGAGATTGGTGCCATGCGTGGCATGGCAAAACACTCGCCTTGGCTCGCTACCTCAATGATGTTCGCTTGGATGGCCTCACTTGGATTACCTCTTCTGGCAGGGTTTGTTGCTGAAATTATGATGTTCATCGCACTTTGGTATTTCATCGTCGCAGAAGGATGGAGTATTTGGTGGATGGCAGGTCCTTTGCTCGTTCTTGTCGTTACAGCAGCGTACTACCTATGGTCGATGCAACGTACGATTTTCGAAGGTGGAGATGAGACACAACCCCCTGCCTCAATGGCTGGCCATGCGATACCAGATATCACAAACACTGAGAAATTTGCAATGCTTATTCTCGCTCTTTTCACCATCCTGTTTGGTATCTTGCCATGGATTGCCCTCGATATGATGAGCGATTGGACAAACCAAATGTTTGATTCCGTGATCTTGCCTATCCTCGGTGGATTTGAAGGAGGTGCCTGATATGAGCAACGCATCAACAAAAACAATGCAACCCTTTGGTGAAGGCTTCATTGAAGCATTTGCTCCTGAGATGACTATTTTTGTGGGTTTACTCGTGCTCATCATCGTTCCAAATCTCGGTGATGGAAAATTTAGACTACCTCTCACGAATGTTCGTCTACCGTGGTTCTTTGGCGGAAAACGAAACAAATTTGAACAAAATCCGCACCTACCAGGCCTTCTTGCCTCTGTTTTTACCTCAATAGCCTTCATCCTGACACTTTTGTCATTTGTCGGTGGTATGCACAGGGTTGAGGTGACATCCGCTTCAGGTCACAACCTCCTCACCATCAACGAATTTAGTCGACTGTTTGAATTGATTTTCTTTGGGGCTATTGCACTTGCATGCATCGCATCAATGAATCGACTCGCCCCCTACTCCTCAGATGATCGAACCGCTCAGGGTCTCTATAACAATCGAAGGCAAGCAGATTTTTACATTCTTATGATGACAACAGCAATCGGCATGTCCATCGTAGCTCTTTCACAGGACTTGTTCTTCTTGTTTATCGGTCTTGAATTGGCGTCATTCTCAACTTACATCTTGGTCAGTTTCCTCAAGGAGAGCAAAGAGGGTACAGAAGCCGGAATGAAGTATTTCATCGTTGGTTCGGTCGCTTCGGGAGTTGGTTTGTACGGATTATCACTCCTGTACCTTTGGTCAGGCTCACTTCAATTTGATGTCTTGAGTGACAAATTTGCCGCAGATGGATTGGATGCACTTCCACTCATTGCCCTAGGTTTCATCCTGGTCGGCTTTGGCTTCAAGGTCAGTGCAGCGCCGTTCCACTTTGCAGCACCTGACGCTTACGCAGGCTCCATGAGCCCGATTGCAGGTGTTCTTGCAACCGCAAGCAAAGCGATGGGAATGGTTGGTTTAATTCGAATCCTTCTCGTCCTCGCTTCACCTGATATGTCGGATGATGGTTCGGTTTGGCTTGTCGCACTCGGTGTCTTTTCCGTCGTTACAATGACTTGGGGTAATCTTGCTGCTCTTGGCTCAACCAACCCAAAACGAATGCTCGCATATTCATCAGTTGCTCATGCAGGATATATGCTTGCAGCACTTACAGCCGTTGGTGCATGGAATTGGAGTGAATCACTTTCAGGTGATGCGGCAGAAGCAGCCGCAATGGTGCTCACTGCCCTAATGTTCCACATGATCGTCCTCGTTTGTTTCAAACTGGGTGCATTCTTGGTCATCTCAATCCTTGAACAAGAAGGAGGAGGCCACACACTTGAATCACTTGGCGGACTAGCAAAGAGAGAACCGTTCTTAGCAGTGACCATGTTCATCTTCATGCTCTCACTTGCCGGCGTCCCTCCACTCGCAGGTTTTATGTCGAAACTCCTTGTGATTATGGGTATTGTCAAGGTTGCAGCAGGCGATATTGGGGCAGCAATAGCAAATGGTGAGTCAATATCATTCTCCGACATTCACTGGGTTTGGTATCTCGCACTTGTCATGGTCATTAACTCTGCAATTTCTGTGTATTATTACTTAAGAGTGGGTATTGTTATGTTCTTCCATGACGCTCCAGAAGGAAAAACACTGCTGCCGCAGGGTAACTCTGTTCGACTTGCCATTATCGCCTGTCTAACCCTAACCCTTTACTTTGGTATTTCATCCGATGGTCTCATCGAAGTTTGTCAAAGTGCTGCCGATGCATTGCAGGCTTCATGGCAGAACTAACTTGAAAATCACGTGTAAATCATGTGATGGCTTCAAGAAGGGTTGTCGTTTGGGAGTAAATGGTGAGCGTTCTTGGGTAGAAGGCATGAAGAAAAAGTCGATGCAGAGGAACTTGCACGACTTGAAGAGGATGGAGGTCAAGGTGAGACCAACATTCGTGTCAAAATGCCTGATAAGCGAATCAATGAAATGTTCGCCCTCGCAAAACAAATTCTCGGTGGTCGTCGCGTAACTGTACTCTGTGAAGACGGTGAAGAGCGAATGGCGAGAATCCCCGGAAAAATGCGACGTAGGCAATGGGTTCGTGAAAATGATTTGATCATTGTTTGGCCATGGGATTTTCAACCTTCGAAAGCGGATGTAAAACACCGCTATACGAAAACTCAAGCAATGTATCTTTCCCGCAAAGGTCTATTGAACGAGGTGGTCGATGATTTCGGTATGGATGTTCGGGTTGATGAAGAGGGCGATGACGACCTCTTCGCATCTAGCATGACGTCGTTTGATGAAGAAGATAGCGAGGTTATCTCTGAAGACCAAGAATTTGAGGACCAAGATGACATGTTTGCTTCGGATGAGGATGAAGACGATTTATTTGCTGATGACGACGAAGACGATATGTTCGCCGCCGATGAAGATGACGACGACATCTTTGCAGACAACAACGAATCAGAAGCAGAATTGAGTGATACATCAATCGAAAATGCTGATGAAATAGTCGAGGAAGAAGAGGTCTTTGTCGTGAAAGAAGAGTATCCTGAAGAAGAACAGGGGTTAACAGAGTCAGATGATGACAACGACGACGACATCGATGCACTTTTTTCCTGACACCATGAGGCTCAAGTATGGGCGTGGATGAGCACTGGGATGAAATCCGTCCGCGTCGGAAAAAGGGAAAAAAGAAAAAACAATATTCCTCTGAAGAGGAACGACTTGACGCTGAGTTCATCGAAGCTGAAGGTGCGAAGTTTGTCAAATCGCTTGAAACAGAAGCAGGGACATTTGCTTGGATGAAAGAGAAACGCTTCAGTTCAATGTTTAATGAAATTGAATCAGGGATTCAAGGTGTTCTAGGTAAAGGGCAATTTGAGTGGGTTGACCGCCGTGTTTTCGACCAAGTTTTCGACCGTCTAACCCTTATGGCTTTGTTTAAATTGATGAAAAGTGGTGTCGTGGATACCATCGATTACCCAATCGCACGAGGAAAAGAAGCACATGTGTTTCATGGAACTTCGATTGAAGGTAAGGAGGTCGCAGTCAAAATATTCCACACATCAAATGCAGTTTTCAAAAATCTCGTTCAATACATTGAAGGTGATATGCGATTTAAAAATATCAAGAAAAAACACCGAGATCTTGTTGAGATATGGGTAAGAAAAGAGTTTCGAAATTTGACTCGGATGCATAAGTGGGGGTTACACGTTCCAGCCCCGCTAGGTGTTCACAAGAATGTACTCGTTATGGAATATGTTGGTACGAAGGACGCTCCTTCACCTAAATTAAGGGAGGTTCACATTGAAGATCCAGCAAAAATCTTTGCAGAACTCGTGGAATTTCTTGCTGTATCTTGGCAATGCTCGGAACTTGTGCACGGAGATTTTTCTCCATACAACATTTTGTATCATGATAATCGTCCAGTGGTGATTGATGTAGGTCAAGCAGTTATTGCTACCCACCCAAAGGCACAAGAATTTCTCGTTCGAGATGTCAAGAATCTGGTTGACTGGGCTCAAAAGATGGGTGTCGAAACAGATGTTGCAGATTGTATGTACGATGTTTTGAACCTCGATGTCTCGAAGTACTCAATGAAATAATTATTCTTCTTCCCAGACAATTCGTTCATCGTCTGCAAGTTCCATAACTTCCTCGACTTCCTCTGGATTTGTTGGATCGACTTGCGATGCCTTCATTCGTCGATTTCGCCGGTCTGCTGCAAGGTTTAATCCAGGAACAAGGTCTTCGAAATTTTGAGTTGATGTATTGACGAATTCTTCACGGGTTTCAAGCATTTCAAGCGATCGACCTTGGATTCGAGCACGTCTCCTGTCCTTCTCCAAAAAATGAATGACGCTACCGTGTTCAGAGCCTCCTGCGAGCATTTCGATTGCGTGACGGGCGGAGTATAATCCGTCTTCTTCCCCGATAATGACAACAGTAGAGTTGTAGATGCTGATTTCTGTATTCGTAAGTTGTTCAATCCTCGATCGAATTTTTCCTTCTCTGCCAATAATTCGTGCTCGAATACGTCGTTGTTGGTTTGATCGTTTACCAACGAAGTCTCTAAGGTCCACCATTTCAAAAAAATGGTGGTCATCCAACAACCGAATGGCGGATGTTGGTGACATTCCACGACCTATAGCCTTGATGACATCGGGCAGTTTTAATGCACGAATAGGGTCATAGGTCCCGCTTTCTCCCCAAATGACTTCGACATCACCGGACTCTGAGTCGACCTCGATGCGTTGACAACCACAAGCATCCCGTATGGACTTCACAGTCGCTCCTTTCGAGCCAATGAGGACAGCAATTCTGTCCTTTGGAACACGTGGAAGTGTCTGTCGCATGATGGTACGGAATCGCTTTTGTTTTTCAATCCGTTGTTTTTCTCTGCCATCTTGAAATAAAGAAACCAGCTAAAACAAGGACGAGTATCGATGGTGCAAAAGAAGGTACAGAACCGGGATTGTTGATTGATGCCCCTGTAACGACGAGGTAATGATAGTTGTTCGCTTCATTGAATTCATCAATCACGTTCACATGGTCAATCGTGAGCCGAAGGTCAAACTGTCCAGTGTTTGGCACGGTATAATTCCAAATCAGCGTAACATTGCCCGCCTCTTGATTACTCACGGTAACTGAACGCGTTTCAAGCACTGTCCATGAAACAGAAGCGGACCTGTCCGCAGGAGCAGATTCGAGTCGAACCATGACGGTTCCACCAAATTGTTTGTTGTGTTCAAGGACACTTGTGATCGTGATATTGCCAGAGCGTTCGCCAGGTCGAACAATAATTCTGTCAATGTTTGTTTCTGACAAATTCCATGAGAAATCAATCGAAGGAAGTATTTGGAATGCCGAAGGTTCAGTTGTGAATGAATTCGATGCGTTATCGTAAATCACTGCTCGAACCATGAGGTATTGGCGTGATTTTGATGCCCAGTTTGACAACCCGACTTGAGCATCTAGACCATTTGTCCCAACTGTAATCCATCGTCCAGATAAATCTGGAACATCACCGACGCCATTCCTGTCAAAGCCGTATTGGATATAACTCGATGAATCGTCGATGCCGGAGAATGCATCAAATGCGACCGCACTAACATTCGCAAGTCCTTGACGGTCGGTTTCCAGTGGGTCCACAATCCAATCATCGAATTCTGGTGCAGAGGTGTCAACATTAATGGAAATGAATTGTTCAACACCAACATTGCCAACACGGTCGACTGCTCGAATCGAGATATTTGTTGTCCCTTCTTCAAAGGTTAGAGTCACAGTATCACTTGTGGTTTGCGTCCACATCGATTCTGTTGGGAACTTGTATTCTACGTACGATACCCCCGAACCAGTTCCGTCAGAGATAGCAGTTTGCAGTCCTGAAATGGTAATCGATTCTGAGTTTTGCCAGGTGGAGCCAGAACCAATTGTTAACGTCCCAATCGTCGGTGCGGTACGATCGATGCCGATGTAAATCACTTCGGTTGCGGTGTAACCAGAATAATCGTAAACAGTGAGTCGAGGGCTCCAAATGCCTTCACTCATTGCCCCACTCGCCCATGTCCATCCGTAATTTATGTTTGAAGGCCCATCAGTCGAAGGTGTACCGGGACCAGGGACAGCGGTGAGGGTCGCTTGTTTGAGGTCATCATCCGATGCCTGCCATGAGAAACTGATGCTGCCGTTTGAATCAATGTTGTACCATGCTCGGTCAGTGCTTGAAGCACCAGTTCCGTAGGAGGGGTTGAGTGCTTCAAATTGGGTGATGATTGGAACTTGATTCACGATTGAGAACGTTTCACTGAATGCGACAACGGAATCACTCACATCGCTGTCCCATAGCGTTGCCCTCAAGACATAGGTGTCGTTAGCGTGCAACGTTGAATCAAAATATGTAATCCAAGGTGATGAGGTGATGTTTTTGACAGTTGTAAACGATGCATTATCATCAGATATTTCGAGAAGAATTGACTCTGCCGTGCCGGTTCCACTCACTGTAAAAGACAGAACCATTGAGCCAGTAATTTCCTCGTCAGCCTCAGGTGCATTGTTGAATGCGAACTCAAGACTTGATGATGTTTGCCGAACCTCGTTATCATCGAGGTAATGCATATCGTTTTGCAGGGTGTTGGCAAATGTCGTGATGAGCAGGAGCAGGACCAAATGCATGGACACATACCGGCTCATGGTTGAGGAGACGACACATTCTCCTTGAATTCTCCCCTTGTTTTGTTCACATAGAGTGCAATCAAACCTCTCCCATTCACGTTAGAATGAGAAAATCAAGAGATGGGTTCAAGTGCTTTGCATAGTTTAGTAGTACCATGCAGCAGAAGAAAGGCGTGCTTCTTGCATGTTTATTTCTACTCCCGCTTCTAATTCATACGGGTTCAGCCGAATCGAGTGGAAACATTGAGTCATCATCCGCACAACTAAACATGACACCAAATCAACCGGTTGTCGGCGGTGAGGCGACCTTTTCCATCATCCTCACAAATGTCGGTACGGTCGATGTTTTCGATGTTCAATATGAATTTTTCAAGAGTGCTCTAAATGGAGAATTATTGATGGGTGGCGGTAATGTCATCGACATTCAAGCAGGAGAATCAGAAATCGTCAGTGCAACATGGGATAAGTTACCCGAAGGCGACCAGAGACTTTGGTTTAGATTCGCAGATGGTTCGAGTGCTGCTAGTTTTTACTACGATTTCAATGTCTTAGGATTACCAACACTACGAGTGATGGACCTCGAGACGACGCCTTCGGATTCAATTCGTTCAGGAGACACAATTGAGGTTGCAATGCGAGTGAAAAATACGGGTACAATTGACGCTGAGCAAAGCACACTCCTCCTTCAAGTGCCCGATCAGACAGACCAGTATCTCGCAACACCAGCGCTTGCTGCAGGTGAAGAAACGTGGCTCAATGTATCAACGATTGCACCTCAAACAGGCACCCATGAAATCATTGCAACACCCGATATCAACAATGATATTGAGGAGGGTTCAGAGACAAACAAAGCAAAAACGCTCGAAATCACCGTCATTCCACACATGGATTTGTACTTCAAAGATGGCATTACAATCACAACCGTTGGCAATGTTTTCGAAGGTCCATGGAGTGTTTCGGGTGCACTCGTTCGCAGTAATGGCGAGGGGACGACCACGGTTTCACTTCAACTGGAAATTCCAAATCCATCAGGTGGTACACTTAGGACCAATCATTTCCAGGTTACTTTGTCGGGTGGCGCATTGGTTGAGCAGCCATTCACCAACGAATTCTCACTTGATTTACTTCCTCCGGGCCAACATATTGTCACTGCAAAAATCAACTCAATTAACGATGCAGGTATTGTGCAAGAGCGAACGGATAACGATGTAGCGACAACGACATTGAATATTAGTGAAGTTCCAGACGTAGTGTTGGACCCACCAATTGCAAATGTAACCTCAGTTGACGCTGGTGAAAGCGTATCTTGGTTGATGACCATAACAAACAATGGTGATTTAGATGTGAGTGGCTTTTTGTACTACAAATTTGATGATGGCCCTGTACTCTCCATTCGAATTGCACCATTTGAAGCTGGAAAAACAGAATTCGTCCAAGTTGAATTGGATGCTGGCTTAGGGCAGCACATTGCTGTTTTCAACGCATCATGGGTTGCTGACCAGGGTAGTTTCGATGCAGATTTGTCCAACTCGGTATCAACAGGTTCAATCAATGTTAATTCACCATTGAAACTCAAATGGGATTATGCATCATTGCAAGTTCTCGACGAAGAAGGAGAAAATGCAACATTCCCCCTCAGGCATGGAAATATGTATACTCTTTCAATCGATGTAACAGCGCAATCGTCAACGGGTCCAATCAACATGACATGCATCGATGAACAAGGTGACACTGATATCGTTGTCTCACTTTCAATTGATGAAGAAAGGGAACGAAAGAACATTCAGTGTCAATTTATGGC
>Ga0255768_10001576_pt1 | contig 23466 bp, 20 predicted proteins | sample 071ome_33_FD_179983 | JGI IMG/M metagenome (GOLD analysis project Ga0255768, IMG submission 179983) | Coastal salt marsh microbial communities from the Groves Creek Marsh, Skidaway Island, Georgia - 071412AT metaG (version 2) | ecosystem: Environmental > Aquatic > Marine > Intertidal zone >...
GAGAAGCAATCTTCATATCAAGAATTGAAGTATAGCGTTGCAGATCTCCCTGAGTTCTCCTCGTTTGCTGTCAAGATTGTGATGAAGACTGTCGATCCAGCATTCGCTCCTAAGGTTCAAGATATCAGAGCAGTAGCATCGTTCTAATTTCCGCGTATGTCTTATATCAAAGTTGAAGGGCATGATGGTCTTGTCAGAGACGAGACCACAGGTGCCATCTTGAATTACAACGATTCTGCTATCGAAGCTCGTCGTAAAATGAAACGATTGAATTCCGCGTTAGACGACATAAATATGTTGAAGGATGAAGTCTCTGAAATCAAATCCCTACTTAGAGAGTTAATAAAAAATGCCAGCAATTCAAGTCGCTAGAACTGACACCTTTGAGATACAAAGGCAAAAGATTAACCAGATTGGAGATCAGATTTTCCAAGTTAGTTCTGGTGGATCTGACTTATCAACTGGTAATCTAAAATTAGGAGATGGAATAAAAACCGCTCCATCTCTAGCATTTGAAAGTGAAAATAGTCTAGGTCTCTATAGACCATCTGCACAGACTATTTCATACGTTTCTTCTGGAAAAAATATTCTTGATATTACTTCCGATAATTTGACTTTGTTCAAAGATGAAATTATCAAGAAAAAATCAGTACCTACTTCTGGTGGATTAACAGTAGTTCCTGGTTCTGGATATGAATATGGAACTTTTTCTGGAGTTTCTTTAAACGGTGGTTCTGGTAGTAATGCTATTGCAACATTTTTTATTGATTACTTTGAGGGGACCCCAGGATCTGGATCTGGATATGCATCGGGAACATTTACACTTGTTCCTCTTGTTGGAGGATCTGGGTCTGGAGCTACTGTAGATTTTAGTGTTTCTGGACTTACTGGTGTTATTACTCAAAATGGAACTGGATATGCAGATGGATTTTATCCAAATGTTCCATTCGTATATGTTTCTGGATCCAATAACGGATCTGGTGCTCTTGCAATTGTAGAAATTACTGGAAATGCTGTAGGAAACGTCTCCATTTCTTCAAATGGAAATAATAGTTATGAAGATGGAGACATTCTTACTATTTTAGATTCCGATCTTGGCAATGGTGGTGGTTCTGGATTTTTATATGAAGTAACTACCGATGCGGGAGTTCTAAATTTTTCATTAATTAATAAAGGACCTGGATATACTGCTGGAGATGTTTTAACACTACCAACATCATCATCTGCAAATGGAGTTAATATTCCAGGAACTCATGTTGCCCCAGCATGTACATTGGTACAAGGAAGCTTCACAGTATCTTTACCAACACCAACTACGGAAGTTATCCCTGGTCAAATTGTTGCTATTGATCAGGGTGGAGCTGGAACAGGATCTTTTGGTGGTGCTACTGTTACTGTTGTTAGTATTACAGATGCATCAACGGTTGTAGTTGATGTCGCAGCTACTGTTTCTGGATCTGCCGATATTACTTTTAGCAGCCCAGTAGTTGACAGAATTACAATTCCTGGAGGAACATCAAATCTATATCCAGGATTTATTCTGAGTGGATCTAATTATAGTGGTATCGATGGAGCAGAAATTACCGCTATTATTGATGCAAACACTATTCAGGTAGACACTCCTGGATCTGCAGCATTTTATGGAGCAAATCTCACATTTACTCCAAAATGGGGAGATGGAGGTTCTACCCAATTTACTTATACAGTTGATACTGTCGGATCTGTTAATACTTTAACAATTACTAATGGTGGAACTGGATATGCAGTAGGTGACGTATTGACAGTAAGTTCTAGTGATCTTATCAACCCGATTGAATACACAATATCAGTTCAAAGCGTACAAAAAATTACTTTTACAACTACAGTATCTGATACATCTATTTCAGTTGGAGATACTTGGGAAATTGATGGGGGAGGAGAAGGTGGTGCAGCATATGAAGTAGCTTTTGTAAAAGCATCTGGAGGAAATATTGATTACATCCTATTACTAGGTTCTTCATTTGCTGCATCTGATAGTATTAGAGAAGTTGGAACTACAACTCCAGTTTTAACTCTCTCCACAGCAGATACTAAAAACAAATATTATATCGATACTGGTTCTGGGGATTCTTTACATCCAAATCTATCTTTATATGTTGGCGAGACATATAAGTTTAATTATGGATCTGGAATGACTGGACATGAGTTAAAATTTAGCGAATTTTCAGATGGCGTTTGGAATATCTTTGGTCCATTTACAACTAATGTAACATCAGGATCTGATATAGTAGTTCTATCCAGCACTTCCTCTATTTCAGTTGGAATGTTGGTAAGTGAAAATGGCAATAATCCTGGTCAACTTTCTGAAGGAACATTAGTATCAGAGATTGTCAATGGAACTACTATAAGATTAAACAAACCAGCATTGATTACTGGATCCATTGATTTAGATTTTTCTGGAAGCACTTATTCGACAGGAGTATCCTCTAGTGCTGGACTTTATGTTGAAATTAAAGTCTCAGATGCCACTCCATCTCCATTGTATTATTATTGCGAGTCCCATGCTGATATGGCAGGTGAGGACGGCGATGAGGCATTTATTACTATTGATCCAAATAACCCCAGAGTATTTGGTTCTGGATTTAGTGCAACTATAGATTCGATAGATGAAACAGATGTTATCACAATGGATGTTGAGACTGGAGAATTAGAGTGTCTCAGTATCACATCTTCAAATGCAACATTTGATACGACACAAGTTTCCCAGTCATTAATAGCTCCAAGTATTACTGGATCTGCCATTTCGGCAATTAATATCAATTCATCTTCCACTTTAGAGTTAACTGCTTCTTCAACTATTACTTTAACAGCGGATTTGAATTTAGGCGCGGCAGTAACAATTACAAGAAATTCTGGAAATATATTATCATCTGGAGAAATCAAGACTACTAATGTATTTAATTCAAATGATGCTTTAACTATTACCGATGCAGAGATTGAAAGTATTAATAATTATGATTTAGTTTTGAAACCAGCCGATGGTAGAATTGCTAAAGTAGATTCGACATCTGCATTTATTCTCCCTGTTGGAACAACAAACGATAGACCCATTGGACTAGCAGTTGATGGATCCGTAAGATTTAACAGTGAAACAAATCAATACGAAGGTTATAGTTCTCAGAGTTCTTCTTGGTCTTCTTTGGGTGGAGTTAGAGACCTTGATGGAAATACTTACATTCTGGCAGAAGAAACAGTAGGAGCAAATGATAATAGACTGTGGTTTATTAATGATAATATAACCACTCAGCGTTTTACTCCAACTTGGCATGAATATGTTAATGTAAAGAAAGTTAGATCCGTTAACGTAACTGCTCCAACTTATCTTGCTTGGACTGCTAATACTCCCGCAAATCTTGGAGAATATCTAAAGTATAGAAATAATATTTACGAGGTAACTGTTGCTGGTGTTACAGCTAGTTCTGGAAACGAACCGACACATACTTCTGGAGCTGAGTTAAATAACACAGCAGAATTAACATGGTATGCATCTGCTGTTGCTCCAATTACGTTTGAAGAGGTTGAGGAGGTAAGAATTTCCCCACTTGGATTTACTCCATTGGTAATTAGCGGCGACTTAAGACTATTCAAAAACATATTATCAACAGACATCAACGATCTTGTACTGAAACCAAATAGTGGAAGAAGAGTTGATATTCAATGCGAAACAACTCTCACCGTTCCTGTTGGCGGCACAGGAGATAGAGGAACAGCAGCTCGAGGTGGTATTAGATTCAATACAACTTCCAGTCAGTTTGAAGGATTTGATGGAACAAACTGGGGATCTCTTGGAGGAGTTAAAGATGTAGATCAGAATACTTATATTATTCCAGAAACATCTCCTGGTGCAAATGAAAATATCCTATATTTTTATAATGATAATAACAACACATTACAATTAACTACTACTTCGTTAGATTTTGTTTCCACCGATACCATTAGATCAACTGTATCTGATGAATTAGAGATTACTGCTTCTTTAATTACATTTGATCAAGCTGCTGTTACTTTAGATAACACCAGTTCTACTACAACTTTCTTACATTCTGCTAAGCAGTATTTCGATCTTGGTTTATCATCTGGTTTATATGTCGAACCAGTTTTAAGACTTGACAATCAAGGTGATGTTTATTTCAACACAACATTTGGAACAGGATCATTCACTGGAGTAAAAGTATTTGATGGTGAACTTAAAGAATTTGAATTGTCTGATTTGAGAATACGCACTACAGATATTTCTCTAGTAAAAGGGACTTCAAATATTGGCGGAGCGGTAATCTATGATACCGCAATAGAAAAGGGATCGAAAACAACAGTGGTTGCAAAAAATCCAACAACTGGTGATACCGAATTTATTGAATTTGCAATTATAGATGATGGAACTGATGTTTTCCATACAGAGTATGGAAATATCAGAACTGGATTGGAACTAATTGTTCCAACATTTGAACTCACTGCAAACAATGAAGTTCGAATTAATATCGAACTAGGTGCTGACATCGGAAGCACTCAGACAGTTAATATTACATTAGTCTCACACATTACCAAGAAATAAAAATGGCAACTTCTCTAGAAAAATTCGATTCAGCTGGTGGATTTTCGATTGATAAAACCACAATCGTAGATGAACTCAGAAATGCAAAAGATCTCAACACACTTGAGATTAAGAATTCTTTTTACAGCGATAGTAAAAATAAGCATTACATTTTAAGAGGGTTGAATACATCTGTTCTACAACTTGATGATATTGGAACTCAAATTACTATAGACAGTAATACTATTAATTTTATTACTGGGCATATAATCGCTGTAAATCCAGCAGGCACTGTTTACTCAGCAAAGATTGAGAGTGCTGTTTTTTGTGATGGAGTAGGAGCAGTTTCTATTCTTTCTAGTATGACTACAGTAATTAAAGATGATATTCCTACTGGTCAATCATGGGAGATTTCCCCTCTAGGAGCAGCAAATCGTTTTAGTTATTCTACTACAAGAGCAGGCACTACAAATACCATCAAATGGATTGTTTCAACACAAGTTATTAGTATTGCCTGGGCTTAATGTCTAAATATAAAAAGGAATAACTAGGCGGAGCTAAGCAGGCACCATGAGTTTTAATATCAATTCGGATAAAGAATTTGTTAGAGGTTCTCAACCAAAATTTATTGGCGATCAAGAACTCACAATTAGATCTGGAACTGGCTCCGCCGAGAAAGAAATCTTAAGAGCACAGTTAGATGAAGTAACTGGATTGCCTCGTGTTGGTATTAATAGAACTGGCCAGCGCGTAAATGCTATAACAATTGTTTCTGGTGGCAGTGGATATACTACAGAACCTTCTGTTACAATTGGCGCACCACAAACTGCTGGTGGTGTTCAAGCTTTAGCTTCTGCATTTATCTTTAATGGATCTGTTGTAAATATTGCTATTAATAATCCTGGCAGTGGATACACTTCTCCGCCAAGCGTTACGATTACTGGTGGAAATGGCGGTGGAGCAACTGCTACCAGTGTTTTAGATACTGTAGACTACGAACTTGATATTAATGGTGCTATCAGAACTTCAACATCGATTATTTCTGATACTGCTAGAATTTTAAACCTAGATATTGATAACTTCATTACTCCAGATGCCAATTTCAGAGCTCCAAATCTGAAGACGTTTGTAAACAATACAGGCGTTCAATGGTCTTCTGGAATTATTCTTCAAAAAGATAGTTATAGATATTTTGGTCAAAATGTCTATCAGGCATTAAACACTGGAGTTACTGGCGACAGTGGTCCAGTTCATGTTGATGGTATCGAACTCAATGGAGAAGTTCAATTCAAGCACATTGGATTTCGTGTAATTGACGAAAATTCTTTTGCATATAACGAAACTGGTGATGCAGGTATCTACCCAAGGTCTATTACACCACTACTAGGTGATAGATCTGATAAAATTGCAACCACAGAATACGTCCTCAACCTAGCAACGAATGATGTTGGTGGTCGTATTTACGTTTCGCAGCAGATTGGTTCTGATCTAAACGATGGTCGTTCTGCTGTAAATCCAGTTAGATCGATTAAAAAGGCAGCACAACTTGCTTGGGCAACTCCTGGCGTCAAGGAAACTATTATTGTTTCTGGTGGAGACTATGTAGAAGACAACCCGATTTCCCTCCCACCAGATGCTTCTGTTGTTGGTGATAACCTTCGTCTCGTAATTATTCGTCCAGCAAATCCAAACAAGCACATCTTCAAGTTTGGCGATAAAAACTATGTTATTGGTGTCACTTATAGAGACCAAGTTGATTCCGTTGGAGATTCTGTTGCAACTTGGGATTTTGCAATGGTATTTGATGACAAACAGCGTATTGTTATCGACAATGAAGTTAATGGGGATTTTGGAATTAACTTCCCAATTGGACATCAAATTTTTGGACCAGATCAGTTTAGAGTTGATTTCCAAGAAAACACTGGTCTATCTAGTTTGCAAACTGGATTAGAAGTAGTTGGTGTAAACACTGGTGCTAGAGCAAAAATTATTGGCGTAAGGTTTGATTCCACTGCTGGTGCAGAAGCATATCTAACTGGAGAACTTGATGTAACTCTTACCAGTGGTTCTTTCCTTGAAGGTGAAAGATTTAATTATTTGATTACTGGTACAGTAGGAAACTCTATTTCTCTAAACATTACACAGACTTCTGGAATTAATACTTTTAGAACTACTGATGATCCAGATACACTAATTCCCCCTGGCACATATATCCATCTTGATGATACAGATGATAGCAGCTTTACTCAAGGTTTTTATGAAGTAAAGAGTATTAATGATGATAATTCTCCAACTTTCTGGGATGTTGAGGTTGTGCCTATTCTCAACGCACCAGAGTGGGATACAACACAATCAGAAACAATCAACATCAGTGAAGGAAACATCGTTGTTGAAAGTGTTGATACCACTTCCCTATTATCAATTAGAGCTGAGGGAGAGGTTGTATCTACAAATTATGATATCACATCATCAATTCCCATTCAAAGACTTGATTTCTCTTTACAGGGAGATCCATCTATAGCAACAGGTGGTTTCCAAAATGAGCAATTTGGAAATGCTGAAGATCTTGGTGGTGTTGTTTTTTACACAAACGCCCTTGTAGGTAGAAGTAATATTCATGACTTTAAAGAGGGTCAGGAAATTTTAATTGAAGGATTGCCAACTGCTGGACCAGACTTATCTGCTTTAAATGGCAAGCAAAGAATTTATAAAGTTTTAGAAGATGCTGATGGTAGGTCAAGAAGATTTGTTATTCCTAAGAAATTTCCAGCAATTGTAGATGCTGAGTTTGATCCTGGTCAAAATGCTACAGTAAAGTCATATTCAAAATCTATTACGTTATCACTTCTCAACTCACCAAACACATTCCCAATTTCAACTCCAGTTGAAAGAAGATTTCAAGATGCATGTGTTTTCTTACGCAACAATAGAGATTTCATTGCGGATGAAGTTGTAGGAAAGATCAACGATCAATTTAAGAGAGAATATTATTCCGTATACAATATTAGTGGAAATTCTTTTGACATTTACTTAGGAACTCTAGACCACGCCAATACTTGGATAAGTGGAGGAACAGTAACTTTCAATGGAGTTACACACAATGTAACTGATTTTGTTTATGATACTGCAATCACAGGCGTTGCAACAGTAACAACCGACAATCCATTCCCAGGAATTTCTGAAGATGATACAGTTCAGTTAGCTGGTCTTCTAATTGAGTGCGATGCTGGACAGAAGATCTATCCTTCATATAGCTCGCCAACTTCTGGAAGCAATCTTGGTTCAAACGGAGACGATCAGTGCCGTCAGGATATTGTTCACTTTATTAATGCTTTAGTAAGAGATTTAGAATTTGGAACAAACCATAACGTAATCGAAGCGGCAAAGAAATATATTGTCAATGATAAATTGACTTATATTGACGATGAAATTATTCAAATCACTCGTGGTATTGAATATGCCAGAGAACTCGCTATCTACGCGATGTGCAATTGGAGAACAGGAAATAGAACAACGGGTGATCCAGTATATGCTCCCCAATACTCTTCAATTACCAGATACTTTGATAGCACAGTTATCACATCAACTGCTGGAACTCCAGCTTGTGATGATGTAAGAGCGGCTATCGATACCCTTGCATATCTTTGGGTTGATGTTATTACTAACAATTCTGCTGGTAGGTATCTAGATGCTGCATATTTGATTGCTAGAAACAGAGATCTTATCGCAGATCAAGCATTAATTAATACAGAAACTGCATTTACTTCTCTGAATTTATCAGATATTCACCAGAGAAAATGCCGTAGGGATATTAATTATATTCTAACTGGCGTTATCAAAGACTTAGTTACTGGAGGAAACTCTGGAATTGTTGAAAATGCAGAATTCTATTTCAGTGGTAATTCATTAACTGGCATTGATGCATCTCAACTTGCCGAAACAAGATATGCATATGAGCAAGTAAGAGATCTTTCAATTGCTGCAATGCGTAATTGGACAGATGGAGCAGGAAATGCTATTGCAACAACATCTCCAATTCCACAGTTTACTGATGGCACAATCATTGCAGATCCATCTTCTCCAGATTGTGCAAATGTAGCATCTTCTCTAACAACCATTTTTGGAACTCTTGATGGTATTCTCGAATACGCAGATGATCCAAACAGTCCAACTGCTATTGAACCAGGATCTACCACCAAAACATATGGAACGTTATATGATACCAACGATATCATTTCATATCCAGATAGCTATGTTTATGACCAAAATGGTCAGCGTATGGCAATCCGTGCTGACTATGATGACTACCCAATCATTGAAGCATCACCATATACCCAAAACTCTTCTGTTATCTCCTTCCTAGGCGGTGGAGGTGCTTTGGTTGATGGTTCCAAGGTCAAGCAACCAAACTGTCCTTTCCCTGGTCTAGAACTTGACGGAACTGCGTCTTATCCTAATCAGGGTAAGTCGATGGTTGCATCGGCATTCACTATTGTATCCTTTGGAGGAACGGGTTACAAGGTCATCAACGATGGTTACACTCAGTTGGTTTCTGTCTTTGTTATCTTCTGTGCCGATGGTGTTCTTGCTGAATCTGGTGGTTATTGTTCTATCACCAACTCCGCTACCAACTTTGGTATCTATGCTCTGCGTGGTATTGGATACAGAGAAGAAGCTTATAGTTTCGACGTTGGAACTATCAGCAATATTTCATCAACTCCAACAGGAAGAACTATTCTGACTGTAAGTGGTCTTGGAAGAGAACCATTGGAGCACTATGTCGTTAAAATTGATGGATATAGAAACACAAATACAGAAATTGAATACTTTGTTGATGCTGTTAGTGGAGTAACAGTAGGTCCTCCATTCTCTGCTCAACTCACACTTGATAATGGAACAGGAGATGGATTAGACTTAACAAATGTATCTACTGGTTCTGTAGTTGGTTTACCTCCTACTGGAACTACCATTAGATTACATAGACCTTCTATCGTTAACTCTTCCTCACACACATGGGAATTTGCTGGATCTGGAACAAACTATCTGGCTCTTCCAGAAAACGGTGGAACTAAGGTTGAGGCATATGAACAAGTTTCTCAACAGTATGGTCGTGTCTATGTTTCTGGAACAGATGAATTAGGCGACTTTAAGGTTGGCACATTTGCTAGAATTGAAAACAGAACTGGTGCTATTACATTTACTGGTACTGTTACAATCTCCGAAGTTGAATTCCTCAAACTAAAAGGTGGTGATGTTGTTGTCACTGGTTTTGATGCGTCAAACACCCTAGGTGGTGCTAACTCAACAGATTCTAAACTACCAACTCAAAAGGCAGTTAGAGATTATATCACTAACAACCTTGGACCATACATCAACAAACCATATTCAACCAACGCTGTTCCTAGAGCACTTGTAGAACTTACCGATTCTGGCAAGATTTCTGTTGATCAAATTCCAGCACTTAGACCATTTGAGGTTTATACTGTTGCCAATCAGACAGAAAGACTTGCTATTGAAGGTGCTCTTGCTGGAGACATCGCAATTGAACAAGATACATCAACATCATATATTCTAAACAATGATCTGGATAGTCAGTTCTTAGGTTTTGATGTAGATACAGGACTTCAATTTACTATTGGAGACATCTTTACTGGAAGTGTAAGCAGTGGTCGCTTGCAGGCAACTGAATACAGACAGGGTGTTGTATATCAAATTAATATTACATCTGGAGGTTCTGGATATGCATCGCCACCAACGGTAACTTTATCTGGAGGAGCTCCTCAATCAGGATCAGTAGAATGTAAGGCAGAATCCGTAATCGCAAATGGTGAGGTTGTTGCAATTGATATTATCACATTTAATGGATATAAAGGTGGTAAAGGATATACTACCCCACCAGTCGTAACAATCGCAGCACCAGCAGGATCTGGCACTCAAGCAACTGCGGTGTCGGTAATTGAAAGTAGACTTTATGGAGATATTGTTAATAGAATTAAACTAGAAGATACCGATAGCATTGATAGTAGCGACATTCCAGCGGTAACGGTTGCTATTGATAGAGTTGTTAATACTTCAGCGTCAGATTCTAACAACTGGGTTTCTCTATCATCAAATCAGATTTCTGCTACAGATATTGTATCTGGTGTTATTGAAACAGATCGTCTTGCTAGTGGCGGAGCTGCTAACTCTTTCACTTTCTTGAGCGGAGATCAAAACTTTGCGTTAGCAGTACAATCTATTAAAGGTGCAGAGAGAAGATATTTTGCAAAATTAACATCTCAATGTAACAGTGGATCCAGTCAAATGATATTTGCTACATTGGCAGATGCTTTGATTGGACATGAAGTAATTGATAATGTAACTGGTATTCAACCAAATACAAACATCACCGCAGTTCTAACTGTTGGTGGATCAACTACAATTACTCTAGACAGTCCAGTAACATCTACAATTGCCGCTGGTACTATTATTGAATTTGAACGTGGTGCTTCTCCAATCATTTTTGATTCCACATACACTCAAGGCAATTTTATTGATGATGTCATCATTGGAAATGGAGGAACAGGATTTACAAATGGTCAATATTTTGATCAAGATCTTGTAGGTGGAACTGGAACAGGATTAAAAGCGAATTTAACTATCTCTGGTGGAACAATTACTGAGATTACAGTAACTGATGGTGGTAGTGGATATGATGCTGACTTTGCAATCACAGTTCCACCAACTGCTATTGGTGGTGGTTCTGGTCTAAACTTACTTGCTAAGGTAAGCACCGTAAATAAGCAATATGCAAACGTTGCACTTGATATTCAGAGAGTATCAGATCTAACTATTTCAACTGATCTATTTGGAACAATTGGTGTTGCTAGATTTAAGAAATCGCAATTTATTATTGGTGCTTCTGGAAATGGTTCTGTTGAATTGGATGTAGGCGCTGATTCTGGTCTAGATGCGGACCTTCTAGATGGTCAGCAAGGTGAATACTATACTAATGCTACCAACCTATTCTCAGGAACAGTACCAAGTGATAGACTTTCTGGAACTTATAATATTAGTGTTTCTGGTTCTTCTGGTAACACACTAAGACTATCTACTGGAACAAACAACCCAACATCAAACCCATCTCCAGATAACTTTGTTGGTGGTGTAGTTTCAAACACAATCAACAACAATGCCAATTCTCTCAGTGATGGTGGAACCAAAAATATGGTTCTCACACTTAGAGCAGGAGGAACTAGTTTCGATGCATCATTTGGTGGTGTAAGACAACTTGCATTTACTGATAATGATAATATGTGGTTGCGTGGTTCTGGAACTGGTGTTACTAGTTTTGGATCATGGGCAAAAGTTTGGACATCATTGAATGATGGTATTGGATCTGGTTTAGATGCTGACAGACTTGATAACAGACAAGGAGAATGGTATCAAAATGCTCTCAATATTAACTTCGGAACTCTATCTGATAACAGACTTCCAAGATTTATTAGTGCAACGACTGTTAAAGATAGTTTAACTATTAAAGCATTTAACGGAGATCCTAAGTATAGAATTTATATTTCGGGTCAAATTCTAAACACTACGCCATTTACTCCTGGAAACACAGTAAATCTTTATGATGCAGATGGTCAGGGAACTGGTGTAATTGCGATCGATAATATTATTGTTAACGACGAGACTGACAATTTTAATGACTACACTATTATTGTTGGCAGATTAACAACTGGTAACTTTATCGGTGCTCTTACAATTGGAGATGCTGGCAATAGAAAAGAGTTTGAAGATTTTACGATTGAAGATGGAAACACAATTCAAGTCGCAAAACTCGAAAGTGATGGGGGAACTGCTAACCTAAGATTAGGTAGAAAGGATGGAATTGCTTCTTCCCCTGGAATTTATTTCAATAGTTCTATTTTAACAGCAAACTATAATACTGCTATTGTTGCAACTGGAGGTAATGCTACCGATGGTTCTGGAACACTAAATGCTTTGGTTGTTAATGCTGATGGATTTAATATTAACGGTAATGTTATTTGGAACGCTGGTAATATTGAATTCCAGTCATCAAATGTTGCAAATACTGCTGTAAAGCGTGATGCAAATGGCAACTTTAGTGCTGGAACAATCACCGCTAATTTAACTGGTGCTGCTTCAGCAAACGTCTTGAAGGCTGGCGACAGAATGAGTGGTGGTTTGACAATTGGAACAGACGGAACTGCCGCAACGGTTGGTCTTCGTGTTCAAGGTCAATCTGCATTCTTGAATACTGTTACAATCGTTGATGACCTAGCAGTAGATACTGATACATTCTTTGTTGATGTATCTCAAGATAATGTTGGTATTAATGTCGGAACAACACTAACTGCTGGTGTTGGTCTTGATATTCTTGGTGGTAATATTGCTGCATTGAGATTGCGTGGTCCTGCAAATACTTCAGGACATATGCTACTTCTTGATGGATCCAGAAGCACATGGTATGATGATGCTAACCATGCGATGATGTTTATTACATCTGGTGCTGGGGATGCAATGTATGGAGCGGGTGAAGGCGCACACTGGATCTTCAACGGTAGGGCAGAAGATAGAGACTTTGTTTTCCGTAACAACTCTTCCAACAAACTAATCATTCAAGGTAATGGTGGTCTCAAGATTGAGAACAGTGGAACAAATTACGCTATTGATGCCGACAAGAAAGTTCTCTTTAGAGAGGGTGTTGTTCTTGATACTGGCAATGATAACTCTGGCACATTCGTTGAAATGTTTGGTGCTCAGAACTATAGAAACTTTAGACTAAGTGCTCAGTCAACAGGAAACAATCGTTTTGCAATCCAAGCATCTAATACTGCTGGAAATAATGATTGGAATACAACCCCAGCATTACAAATTGATGGTAGCAATAATAGAGTTTCTATTAATACCACTGCTACTTCTGGAACAGATCCAGAAGACGGAACAACGGTAAGAAATTATCAATTAAATATTCAAGGAGATGTTAACTTTAATGGTCAGTTATTCCAAAATAATTCAGAATTTGTAACTTCTCGTTGGACTGAGGCAACCAATGAAGTTGATATCTATAGACTATCTAAGGTTGGCATTAATCAAGCAGATCCATCATATACTCTAGATGTAAATGGAGATGCCAATGTTAGAGGAACAACCCGTGTAAGAGGAGATGCTCAATACTTAGATAGTTATGGTGTCATCAAGAGAAATAGAAATACTATTGCTGAAAATATTACCATTGGAGGTTCCGACAACGCTGCTTCTTATGGTCCTATTACAATTCAATCTGGATCTACAGTCACCATTTCTTCTGGTGGGGTTTGGAATATTCTATAAATAAGTATACTAGATCATATTAATTATGTCTACGGGTAAACTAACAGTTACGACGGCTAATCCATCAGTTGCTGTAAACCTTCCAATCCATCCAGTTGGAGCTATGCCAAGAGCTCAGGAAGGTTCAATTTGTTTTAATCCAGATAATGGTAAAGTGTATTTGTATGCACCAAATAGTGATGGTGTTTTAATTTGGCAAGAACTACAGAGGCAGTAAAAGAATTATGTCTACATTAAATGCTGGAACTTTAAACGTAACTGGAACCCTTCAGTTACCATCTTACACAGTTGCTCAAAGAAATGCTTTAAGCAAGTCTGTTGGGATGATGATTTATAATAGCGAGGACGGTGGTATTGAAGTTTGGGATGGAAGCGAATGGAAATCTGCTGTTGGAGCAGGTGGAGGATTTATCGAAGCAGCTGGCGGAGCAATTGCCAACGACGGAGATTTTAGAATTCACACATTCAATAGTGTAAATAGTTTTGTTGTTAATGCAGTTGGAGATTCCACTCAACCATTTGGAAACACTGTAGATTATCTAATTGTCGCTGGTGGCGGTGGCGGTGGCGGATTTGGTTCTGGAGATTTCAATAACTTTGGATCTGGCGGCGGCGGTGGCGCTGGTGGAGTTCTAAAAACCAATGGATACAATTACGCTGTTTCTGCTGGATCATTTAGTATTTCTGTTGGTGGCGGTGGAAACGGTGGAACTGGAAATGCTGCTGGAAGTCCTGGTGGAAACAGTTCATTTGGAACTCAGATTGCTTATGGTGGCGGCGGTGGCGGTCAGCAAGATAAAGCAGGACAATCTGGTGGATCTGGCGGTGGATCTGGAACTGATGGCGATGGTTACAACCAACCAACCGCTCCTGGCGTCTCTGGACAGGGAAATAGAGGTGGTCGAGGCGCTTCTTCTCAGAATGGCACTAGTGGTGGAGGCGGTGGTGCTGGAGAAGCAGGTCAAGATGGTTACACTAGACCTAACTCAGCTCCAGCTAGAGGTGGAAATGGTTTTGGTTCATCCATTTCTGGAACTGTTCAAACTTATGGTGGAGGCGGAGGTGGTGCAAACTACCCAGGCGGTCCACACTCTCCCAATGGAGGAGCTGGTGGTGGAGGATCTGGTGCTCTGTCACCAACCGCTTCTGGAAACCCAGGAACGGATGGTCTTGGTGGAGGCGGTGGTGGTGCTGCTGACCAAGATCCTAGAGATTATCCAGAACCAAAAGGTGGTAATGGTGGCGGTGGCGTCGTAATTGTTAGATATAAATTCCAGTAAGAAAAATGGCACATTTCGCAAAAATCGATCAGAGTGGTACAGTAGTTGACATCGTAAAGGTGGACGACGAAATTTTATTGGACGAAAATGGAGATGAAAATGAAAATCTTGGAATTAAGTTTCTTCAAGATGTTCTTGGTGGACCATATGATTGGAAACAAACCTCATACAATGCATTCAAAGGTAGACATAGATTACATTTAGCTCAATCTGATGGAGAATATGTAGAACCAGTGTATGGCACTAAACCATGTCTAAGAAAAAATTATGCATCTATTGGCGGAAAATATGACTATGTAAGAGATGCATTTATTGGGGTAATGCCAGATGCTATAAATGTTGTTTTGGATGAAGATTGTTGTCACTGGGAATGCCCATACGAATCAAATCAGACAACTGACAATACTGGAAATCCTTTGTCATACACAGACGAAACAGATTATAAACCTGTAAACTCAAATTTAAATGCATCGAGAAATTGGGTTTGGGATAATGTTAATAAAACATATACGAAAGTTCCATCTTTTGAAACTGTTCCAGTAAACTATGTTTACGATTCAATTCAAGGGAAATGGGTTAAACAATATTTTTAAAATAAATTATGATTACATTATGGTTTCCAAAGGCGATTTACTTTCAACCTAATATTTTAAATGATAACCTAGATTTATACGAGAGAGAAATAAAGAAATCTTTCTCTGAAGTAGGATCATTACGAGATGGTGCAAAGAACGTCAACTCCACGCATAGATTAAAACCAAATTTATTTGAGGTTTGTAATCTAGATGAATTGAGAAGAGAATTTTTTGATCGATCAAAATATTTTCTAAATGAACTTGGATATAAGAATACACAATCTCTTCATTTTGACAATTGTTGGGCAAACATTAGTTATCCAGGAGATTATATCTTCCCACATAATCATAACGGGTCTATGATTTCTGGAGTTTATTATGTAAAGTCTTCTCTACACGAAAAGATTAAATTTTTTAATTCGCCAACAATGCATTCAGACCCAGATGTTTGGAATGATTTAAATCATCAGCATTGCGAGTATACTTGTATTCCAGGATCAATGTTGATTTTTATGAGTGACCTTATGCATGGAACCGAAAAGCAACACTGCGAAGAAAAAATATCAATATCATTTAACATGTCATTATGAGTGAATTCCCCATTTTAAATCAAACTCCTAATTTTATTTCTGGTTGGTTTATTGACGAGAAAGTATGTGATGATCTTATTTCTTTCTTTGAAGAATCTCAAGACAAAACGCCAGGAAAGGTGGGAAGTGGTGTAAATGAAGACTTCAAAGTTTCTACCGATGTAACGGTAGTTCCAAGAAATCCAGACATAAGAATACAAAAATACCTAGAAGAACTAGGAAAGGTGTGTGATAGTTATACAGAAAAATATCATTGGTGCTCAACAAACCATGCTAGGTGGGGTCTGAATACAAATTTCAATATACAAAGATACTTACCAGGGGAAGGATTTCATGGGTGGCATTCCGAAAGAGGGACTTACAAAGATCTGATATCAACACGTTTCCTGGTGTTTATGACTTATCTAAATACAGTTACGGATGGTGGTGAAACGGAATGGTTTTATCAGCAGACCAGAATTCAACCAAGAAAAGGTTTGACCTTATTCTGGCCAACTGATTGGACACATACTCATAGAGGTGTCACATCAAAAACTCAAACAAAGTATATTGCAACAGGATGGTATACTTTTAAAATAGAAGACTTTGATTATACATCTTATAATGGAGGATAAATGAACTTAAAGTATAATTATTGGTATTTTAAAGAGGCAATTAGTCCAGAAATCTGTGATAGGATTATATCTATTGGAAACTCACAAACTTTAAATTACGGTGAGATTAATAGGGAATCTAGTAAAGGCATTGAAGACTATTCTGAAGAAGATTATGAGCATCTTCTCAAAACAAGAAATTCACATATTGCCTGGTTGGATATTCCGTGGATTTACAATATCCTAAAACCGTATATTCAAAGAGCCAATAAAATGGCAGGATGGAATTTTCAATGGGATTATACAGAGCAATTACAATTCACTACTTATAATGAGGGTCAGTTTTATGACTGGCATCCAGACCAACATCATTACACATATTCGAATGATGATGAGAATGTTCAGATGCGTGGTAAATATAGAAAATTATCAAGCACACTACTTTTAAATGATCCGCAAGACTATGAGGGTGGTGAGTTAGAATTTCATTTCAGTAGGAATAAATCATGCATAGCTAAAGAGTTGGACAAAAAAGGATCTTTAGTTGTTTTCCCATCTTTTGTATATCATAGAGTAAGACCTGTTACAAGTGGAACTCGACATTCTTTAGTTAGTTGGAATATTGGAGAACCTTTTAGATGATCTATATTTCACATAACGATCTAGATCAAAAATTTATAGTTGATAGTATAAATTTTTTTAAAGAAAATATTATACACACCTATGTTTGGGACGAGACAAGGGTCCTCGGATTGAATAGATATGGATTTAATGAAGTCAATCCGCCAGAAATTTATTTCAAAATACTAGACCTAGTAAAGTTGATAAAATCAAATGTTGATGGAGATGAAAGATTTTTAGATTTACAAGAAGTCGAAATTGTTAAGTATCCATGTGGAGCTCATAAAAATTTTCATTATGACAAAGCAAGAAAAACTACTACTGGTGCATCAATAACTTACATTAATGACGGTTATATTGGGGGCAACACAATAATCGAAGGCGTGGATGTACAACCAATATCTGGTAGAACAGTTTATTTTGACGGAAGAAAATACAGACATGCTGTGTCAAACGTTATAAAAGGCGATAGATATACGTTATCAATGTGGTATGGAAAAGATAAAACCATGCCAATCAACAAAGAATTTTTGGAGATTTGAAATGATTGAAGTAAAGGACAATTTTATGGAAAAGGAACTCTTCCATAAAGTAAAAGAATCTATTATTTCATCTCAGGCTATGGGATGGTTTTTAGAGACAAATATTTCTGGAGAAGGCGAAGAAGAAAACTGCTATTTTACACATCTTTTCTTTTCAGATTATTCTAGAAGAAGTGAAAATTTTTCGTTAGCAGTTGAACCTCTCGCTTTTCTTCTTCAAGCAAAGTCATTAATTCGTGCTAAAGCAAATCTATATCCAAGAACTGACAAATTGGTTCACCATAAAGATCACATTGATTATGGATTTCCACATAAAGCAGCAGTGTTCTATTTAAATACAAATAATGGGTATACTGTTATTGGGGATAGAAAAATAGAATCCGTAGAAAATCGGGTTGTTATATTTGATCCAACTGTTCTACATCACAGCACTAACTGCACAGATGCCCCTTTTAGGGCGAATATAAACATAAATTATTTCTAATGCATCAACTACTTAGTCCTAGAATGCTATATGAATTTCCAGAATATCTGGATAATTTAAACACAATTCCTCCTATAGAAGATTTGATCAAATCGATAAGTAAAATCTTTTCTGAAGAATTTTCAATTTTGTGTGAGTTAGATTGTTACGAAGAAATTTTTTCGAAAGAAGTTTCTTCATATGGTAAATTTATTTCTTGTTTATGTTTAGACACTGGAACTCTATATCATTATTGTTTAGATGTAAAGAGACATCAAAATGGATTTGATTTAATTCCAAAGTCAAAATATTTTAATCATGTTTTAGTTTTTAGATGGAAATCTGTTGTGGAAATAGATAATGCAAAATTTTATTTTTGAGAGGATATCAGATCTGCCAGTTTTGTTTATTCGAGACTTTTATGATAAAGAAGAATATTCTTTAATATTTGCAGAGCTCGATTACCTATCTAAGATTGATAGATTTAAACATCCACAAGATCCTGGAGGTCCAGGAACAGCTATATCAAATGGCAAACCATTAAAAATTGGTAAAGGATTGCACTTAGATGTGGTTTACGAAGATAGAGATTTTTCTGATATTCTAAAGTTAAATCGAAAGTTATTTGATAAAGAATTGACTAAAACAATGGAAGGATATCACTCCTTTTTTAGATATGTAAATAGATCCAGCAAGGACAGCACAAAACTACACTACTTTGAGGATGGAGATCATTATAAATCTCATATAGATGATTGTGTTATTACTGCGGTATCATGGTTTTATAAACAACCAAAATCATTTACTGGTGGTGATATAATCCTAGAAAACAAGGTTAAATTCCCATGTCTAAATAACTCAGTGATAATATTTCCATCGATACTTTATCACGAAGTTACTGAAGTAGCAATGGAAAATCTCCCAGGGATGGGAAGATATTCAATGAGTCAATTTTTGTATATGTGATTATGAAGATAACGCAATTTGAAAACGACAAACCAATAACTAGATTTGCTCCAGTTTTTAATTATTATATCTACGAAGATAGTGTAGATGTAAAAAATTTAAAAGATCTTATCTTATCAAAAGAAAAGGATGTAATTGATAATAATCCTTACAAGTCTGATTGGAATACTGGTCTTGGTTCTGATAGTATGACATCGAGATCTAATTGCTATAATGTTTTGAAATGGGATGACGCATTTTTTCTCAGAGAGATTATCAGGACGGCGCATGATAATTTTATTACCACATTAGAATATAATTGGGAAGACAAAATTTATGTTCAATGCTGGGCAAATGTTTTAAGAAACGAACAAAGAATAAAGCAACATCAACATTGGAATAGCAAATACACATATCTTGGTGGACATATTAGTTTGGATGATTACGAAACTAAAACTCACTATGTAGATCCATATACAAGAAAAGAATACATTTCAGAAAATAAAAAAGGAAATGTTGTGTTGTTTCCAAATTGGTTAGAGCACTACACTGATACTTACGAAGGAGATGATGTTCGCGTTACAATTGCATTTGATATCATTACGCAAACTGTGTATGACGAAGATATCTTTGACAATATGAAAGATCATTGGGTGCAATTATGAATGTCAGACAAGTAGAAGAAGCTATCAACTGGGTGACCAGAGACACTCCAATCATGTTTGACGTTACTGTTACTACACCACCCAAAGATCTTATTCGTCAGAGGGCACAAGACAATTTCAACAGAGGAAAACCAAACTCTTTGAATAAAAATTATTACCTCTCTGATGAGTGTAAATCTGTGATCGTATGGAATGTCTTTAGTGATGTTGCATACGATTACTATTATAAAAATAATTTCTTGCCACAGATTATCACATATTTAAATCTAAGGTATGAATATAACTTTGGATATGATGGATACAATCTCAACCGCAAACAGTTTGCTATCAGATCTGGAGCTGCAAAGTTAGCAAAACCATCTCTGGCATTTCATAGAAAGTTTGGGATGAATTATAAGATTGATCTTATCTTTACCAACGCAGAATTTGAAGATGCTGTTGTTGTAGAAGGACAACCACGATATGAGAACTGTGAAGGTTGTGGTGCCCCATGTGAGAGCAAATGTCCAATGGGGTGCAAAATGGACTTTGATCTAGTTGATTGGGAGAAGTGTGCAAATTTTGTAGATGTTCCTGAAGCATTTAAGAATTTGGATACTATCTGTAGAATATGTCAAGAGGAGTGTCCATACTCGGAAGATCTTAGACAAAAGATCTTGGAGCAAAATATAAACTACGGAGGTAGGATCAATGGGTGAATGGCGTTCTTGGAGATCAAATCCTCCACACAATTACTTCTCCCCTAGATTTTCTGTAGATATGTGGTTTGATCAAATCGATATAGAGTTGATTGATTGTTTACTAGAGGAAGCAAAGAAGAAAGAAGATCTTTATCTGGAAGACAGATGGGAACACTACAACACATTTCAATGGGAATGTGAATGTGTCAACACTCTTCGTGAAAAGATAAAAACATCTTACTATGATTTCTGTAATAAGATTTTACTAAATCCAGAACCACTGTGGATACGTGGATGGATATATCCACAAAAGAAAGGTATGTCATTGAAAAGACATTATCATGCAATTCACGAAAACTCATATCTCAGCGGTAATATTTGTCTTACACAAAATAGAACTTCTACGGACTACGATATTCCATATCTCGGTTGGATTAGTGTTGCAAATAAAAAAGGAGACATGACATTATTTCCTTCATGCCTTCCACATGCTGTAGATAAACTAGAAGAACAAGAAAGATATTCTCTTGCGTTTGATTTAATTACAGAACAGGGTATGGATTATTTCTGGTGTAACAATACAAATGAATGTGATCCTTTATTATTGGCGATAGAACTATGAAAACTAACGAATTTTTTTGGAACAACGGATATTTAGTGGTTCGTAATTTTATATCCGAAGCGGAGAAACTAAGTTTTCTACCAGATGATCTTTATGCTGAAAAACATATTGAATGGTTATATGATGGAACATTTGAAGGTGAATATGAAAATGAATATCAGGTAAAAGGATCATATTCCAGAACATGTTTCCCTCCACTCAAAAAATTTCATCAAGAGATGAAATACCAAATACAAAAAATTATATTGCCGCCACATCAACTTCACCCCACTTATTACTTTGATAGAATTTATTATCATGGCAATGATCTTAAACCACACAAAGACTGGGAACCTTGTGAGATCAGTGTAAGTTTACAATTAAGAACAACTTTGGCAAAACCATGGAAATTTTATATTGAAACAAAAAATGGTAAGGTTGTTGATGTTGATATGGAAAATGGAGATGCTGTTATTTACTTAGGCAATGAGGTTAATCATTGGAGAGAACCAATGCCTGGTGGAAAAAAAGATTTTCACCATCAACTATTCTTACATTATGTTGTATACAAGGGAAGAGCTTTTACAGAACTTCAGGACTGTGGATATCTTCAAGGAGTATAAATAAATCTAAGGATAAACGTTATTTGTTACAATGTCTCAGTTAAATGTAGGAAAACTTGTTGCGAGCACTGAGGTTGTTTTTCCAACCTATACTAATAGCAACAGACCAGTATCCGCAACGCAGGGATCTTTGATTTTTAACAGCGAAGAATCGGTCCTTCAATTATACACGGGAACTGAGTGGGTTAGTTTACAAAATGCAAACCCACAAGATTTCAGCAACGTAACAATTTTCAATTATACTGGAAGCGATCAATCTTTCTCAGTTCCAACTACTGGTGGAACGGTTAATGAACTATTGGTCTTTATGTGGGGTGCTGGCGGAGGAGCAGATGAAGGTGGAACTGCAACTGCTGGAGCTGGTGGATATGCTTCTGGAACTATCAGTAGATTTGATGGACAATCATTGAATGGTGATGCTTTTACAATTGTAGTTGGTCAAGGTGGATTAAGAGGTGTTGGTGGTTCAAATATGTCAGCCATGTATGGTGGCGGGGGTAGAGGATCTGTAGATAGTGGTGGTGGTCACGTCTCTGGATGTGGTGGAGGATTGAGTGGAATTTTTGCTGGAACTGCCCCAGTATTCAGTGGTGCCAATCCTCAAGGAGGAGCACAGGCACGCGCTATCATAGTTGCTGGTGGTGGTGGCGGATGTAATGACCAAACAACTAACTTTGCTTACGGTGGTAGCGGAGGTGGTATTGAAGGTGGAAGAGGTGGATCAGAACCAACTAACAATAATAAAGGTGGTTGGGGTGGTCGCCAAGTTTCTGGATATTCTGGATCAAACTCATCTGCCACTTATGCAAACGGATCCGAATTGAGAGGTGCTGATGGACCATCTAACACTGACAACCCTGGAGGTGGAGGTGGATATTGGGGTGGTCAATCTGGAGGAGATGACAACTCTGGAGCTGGAGGTGGATCTGGATACACTGGAGGAACATCTACTTATAAAGTAGTATCTGGTCTTACAACAAATGGTGGATCGGGAACTTCATCTAGTGGTTACAACCCACCAGAAACTGGTAGTGAATATTATAGTGCTGGAGTAGGTTCTGCATACAGAACTCAAGGCGGCGGAAATGGAAAGGTTGTTGTTCTCTACTAATATAAATATCGATACACACTATTCAATGTGATAACTATGGATCCCGCACAACTAAAAGCAAATTTTGAAGAGCAAATTGCTACAACTGATAAGCAAATCAAAGAACTAGAAGAAAATCTAGTTAAGGCAAAAGAGTACAAAATCAAACTACAAGGTGGTCTTGAAACTCTGGGACTTCTAGAGCAAGAACCAGAAGCAGAAACAGCACCAACCGAAGTAGTAGAATAAATACTAAATCCCTTCTTCCTAAATAGGTAAGAAGGGATTT
>Ga0255768_10001583_pt1 | contig 23407 bp, 21 predicted proteins | sample 071ome_33_FD_179983 | JGI IMG/M metagenome (GOLD analysis project Ga0255768, IMG submission 179983) | Coastal salt marsh microbial communities from the Groves Creek Marsh, Skidaway Island, Georgia - 071412AT metaG (version 2) | ecosystem: Environmental > Aquatic > Marine > Intertidal zone >...
GCCTACGACGAGGGAGAAGCTCGACTCGCCGACTGGTTCGTCGACGGTTCACTCGTCATGCCTGAACACGTGGAAGTCGGCGTCGAGCGATTCCCGGCCGCTCTCGACATCCTCATGTCGGGCGGACACACCGGCAAGCTGCTGGTGAAGGTGTCGTCCGACTGACGAATCCCTCTACTCGCCGGCTGACACGGTGATCTTCGACGGTGCCTTGGAAAAGGTCATCACACCGTCGTCGACTGGCTGCTTGCCGATGATCTTCTTCTCGAGTTCGTAGCGCTGTGGGTTGGTCCACGGTTCACGATCGCCCTGTTTGGGCATCTTGTCCATGACTCGTTGCATGTAACCAGCCGAGAAGTTTTCGATCCAGGGCCGTGGTGTCATGGTTCGATCTTCGGCTCGGAGGCGAGGAGTGGCCTGAACGGTGTGTGTTGCCCTCATGTGATTGAGCAGCTTGCAGACGTAAGTGCTCACGAGATCGGCCCGCAAGGTCCACGAAGCATTGATGTACCCGAAAGTCGACACCAGATTCGGAACATCGGAGTACGCCATACCGCGATACGTCCAGGTGTCGGCGAAGTCGATCGTGCGCCCGTCGACCTCGATCTCGACTTCGCCGAGGGTCACCAGATTGAGTCCGGTTGCCGTGACGATGATGTCGGCGGCGATCTCGTCTCCAGACTGGAGTCGAATGCCACTCTCGGTGAAGGTGTCGATGTGATCGGTAACGACACTCGCCTTCCCTGAATTGATGGCTGCGAACAAGTCACCGTTCGGAATGAGGCACAAACGCTGATCCCACGGGTTGTACGTCGGGGTGAAGTGAGTGTCGACGTCGAAATCGGGGCCCAGACCCTTGCGAACTCCACCCAAGATCTTCGCTTTGATCTTGTCGGGCTGGGTGCGAGTTCGGTTGTAGAAGAAACTGCCGAGCAGGGTGTTCTTCTTGCGGACAACTGAGTACGCGACTCGATCGGGCAGGATCTTGCGAAGAAAGTCGTTGATCGGGTCGTGATCGGGACGCGAGACTACGTAGGTGGGCGATCGCTGGAGCATCGTGATGTGCTCGGCCTTGTCGGCCATGGCCGGAACGATGGTCACGGCCGTTGCACCCGAGCCGATGACGACGACCTTCTTCCCGCTGTAGTCGAGGTCTTCGGGCCACTCCTGCGGATGCACGATCGTGCCCTGGAACTTCTCGCGTCCTTCGAAGTGAGGTGTAAATCCTTCTTTGTATGAGTAGTAGCCAGCGCACATGTGGATGAAGTTGCAGGTGATGTCCTCGTACTCACCGGTATCGGCTCGTTGGGTGGTGAGTGTCCAAGTGGACGTCTCGGTCGACCACTCGGCCTTCTTCACCAAGGTGTCGAAACGAATGTTTCGATCGATGCCGTACTCGCTCACCGTCTCGCGCAAGTACTTCATGATCGACGGGGCGTCAGCGATGGCCTTGGCCTCGGTCCAGGGTTTGAAGCTGAAACCGAGAGTGTGCATGTCGCTGTCGGAACGAATTCCCGGATAGCGGAAGAGATCCCAGGTGCCTCCGATGTCGGATCGACCCTCCACGATCAGATAACTGCGATCGGGACACTTCGTCTGCAAGTGATACGCCGAACCGATACCGGAAATACCGGCTCCTACGATCACTACGTCAACATGAGTCGTCATATTGCCTCCTGTCCCCACACAGGACGCTAGTAGGTGGACCGACCATGACCTCTGTGCTCACGACCTCTATGTTGAGGGAATGGCTCGTTCTGCCGATCAACCCGGTCGTACCGATCTCTCCGGAAAAGTCTTCGTCGTGACTGGTGGCAATTCAGGTATCGGTCTCGGTATCGCCGAAGGAATAGCTGCCGTCGGGGGTTCGGTTGCCATCTGGGGTCGACGTTCCGACAAGAACGACGAGGCCGTGGATCGTCTGCGCTCACTCGGTGTCGAAGCACGGGGTTACGTCTGTGATGTCGGTTCGGAAGAGCAAGTGATCGACAGTATGAATCGCACTGTCACCGACTTCGGTCGACTCGACGGGTGTTTCGCGAACGCCGGACGACCAGGCAACGGAGTCCCATTTCTCGATCTGACCCTCGATCAGTGGCGTGCCGTCATGAAGATCAACCTCGATGGAGTGTTTCTCACAATTCGCGAAGCGGCGCGGCGCCTGGTCGAGCAAGGTGAAGGCGGAAGCCTCGTTCTCGTCTCCTCGACGTCGGCTATTCACGGCGCAGCGGGTAACGAGGCCTACGGGACCTCGAAGACGGCACTCAACGGTCTGATGAGGGCACTCGCAGTAGGGCTCGCACGTCACAGGATCAGGGTCAATTCGTTGATACCGGGATGGACCATCACCGAAATGGCCGGACCGGCTTACGCCAACGATCTCTTCCGCGACACCACGACGAAACGTACGCCGGTACGTCGATGGGCCGAGTGGTCGGAATTCCGCGAGGTCGGAGCGTTTCTCGCCGACCCGTCGATCACGTATCACAGCGGCCAAGAGGTCGTGGTCGACGGTGGCTACACCGTTTTCTGAGCGTCGACCACGTTGTATTATTCGCATACGGTCCGGTTCGATCATCGGGGGGTGACGCGCCTTGGAAATCACGTCTCGAACAATTCGGGTCCTCTTGTGCGACGACCACGATCTCTTCGCGCAGACTTTGGCCTTCACACTCGGCGCCGAAGAGGACATCGACGTGACTGCTACCGCATCCTCTGTCGAAGGTGCAATTGCTCAGTTCTCCGAAGACCACGACGTCGCCCTCGTCGACGTGCGACTCGGTGACGCCAACGGGCTGCAGCTCGTCGAGTGGATCTCGTCCAATCGTCCCAATTGCCACGTCATCGTCCTCACTGCATTCGAATCCGACGATTCGTTCGTCGCCTCGCACGAACACGGCGCGAGTGCGTACCTCATCAAGAGCACGTCGTGTGATCACCTGATCTCGGTCATTCGCGATGTGGCAAACGGACGGCGCTTCATCTCCGATGTGAACGTGGCACCCGCGAAGGCGCGGTTGGCCGGGAAGCAGTCACGTCGAATCGAAAGTCTCAAAGAATCCGACCAACGACTCGTGTGGCTGATCACCCAAGGACTTCCCGACCGACAGATTGCTGCCGAGATGCACCTCAGTCTTCAGACGATTCGAAATCGCGTCTCCCGACTCCTGCACACCTTCGAGGTTGCCAACCGAACTCAATTGGCGCTGATCTTCACTCAAGCTCCCGATGAATGAGGTTTTGTCGTACGAGGCCTTGAGGTCGATCGTCGATGCGATGCCCGGCAGTGTGGCCGTGCATGCGCCGGTTTTCGACGAGCACGATCTCATCATCGACGCCCGTTTGCGCTGGTGGAACTCCAGTTACGGCACATTGCACAACAAATCTTCGATCGTCGACCAATCGATGCGGGCCGTCTACTTCGAGCCCGATAACGCCCTCGACTACGTCCGCCACGCGTGGGAAAGCGGTTCGGCCCATCAGTACTTCTCGATCGAGGGTGATGTTCTAGCTCGCTATGAGATGTTCGACGAACCCATCACTCTGTCGGTCGACTGGATTCGACTCGGCTCACATGTCGTCGAGATCGGTGAGAACCTGACCTTGCTCACTGATATCCAACGCCAATTGGCCTCGTCCGATCTCGAACTTCTGGAAGCCTGGCGGACTCAGCAGATCACGGAGGCCAAGCAACGAGTGGCTCGCGACATGCACGACTCTGTCATGCAACGGCTCCTGGCCGTCGGGATGGGTGTACGTCAGTCCATCAACACACTCGATCTCTCGCCCAAGAATCGGCGCTATGCCGAAAGTCTGCAGAGGAATCTCGAAGAGGCCATCGCTGAGTTGCGTTTGATGGTTGATGCCCTGGCGTCGAATCCCGAGCCTGTGCGGTCCACCGATTTAGAAATCGGGCTGAACCAAGTCGTGGCATCGTCAGAACCACTTCTCGGCTTTCGGGCGGACTTCTCGTCGTCTCTCACCTGTGATGTGTCATCACAGGTGAGAGACGATATTCACGCGGTTGTCCGAGAGTCGCTGGCGAACGTTGCCAAACACGCATCCGCGACCCGCACCTACATACGCGTCGAGTGCAACCTCGGGTACCTGACCGTCAACGTGCTGGATGACGGCGTCGGAATCTCTCCCTCGCCGAAGCCCGGCCACGGTCTTGCCAATCTCAGACATCGAGCTGAAGCCCACGGAGGAACCATGACGATCAAGGCCCGTTCCTCACATCCTGGTACTCGACTCGCCTGGCGTATTCCGTGTTCCGAGGCTTCGGGCAAAGAATGAGTTCGACCTGACGGGGATTCCTGACACAATGCCCACATGTCCGACATGTTGGAGCGAACCGCCCGTTTGATCGACGGAATCGACACCGATCTCGACGTCAGTTTTCTCGGGGCACCGGCGAAATCAGCCGACGTAATTTCCGATGAAATCGCCATCGTCCAAGCGTTCAGCAATGTTGTCTCGTTCTCGACCGACGACGGACTCGTGCTCTTCGACGTCTCACACCAGATGTCGGCTCCTACCGTGGTCTCCGCCATTCGGCAGTGGTCTTCCGACGAGATCCACACTGCGGTCTACACCCATGGTCACATCGACCACGTGACCGGTGCTGGAGCGTTCATTGACGATGCCGCCGAACGTCGTCACCGCGACATCACCTTCATCGGCCATGAAGCGATTCCAGCTCGCTTCGAGCGCTACGACCTGACCAACGGATACAACGGCCACATCAACAAGCGCCAGTTCCGCCTTCCCGAGCCGTTCTTCCCGAGTGATTTCGTCCAACCCCACGTCACGTATTCCGATCACACAACGCTCGACGTCGGAGGAACACAATTCGAGCTGCATCACGCCAAAGGCGAGACCGACGATCACACGTGGGCCTGGGTACCCGAGCACAAAGCGGTGTGCGTCGGAGACCTCTTCATCTGGCAATTCCCGAATGCCGGCAACCCTCAGAAGGTTCAGCGATTCGCCTGGGAATGGGCGGTCGCCCTTCGCGCAATGGCGGCTCTGCGTCCCGAACTGTTGCTACCTGCGCATGGACTGGCGATCGGAGGAGCCGACCGTGTCGTTTCCGTTCTCGAGAACACGGCTGCGGCGCTCGAATCGTTGCATGAGCAGACACTCACACTCATGAACACCGGGGCCCGTCTCGACGAGGTGATCCACACAGTGAGGTTGCCCGCCCACCTCGCTGAACTCCCGTACCTGAAGCCCACCTACGACGAACCCGAGTTCGTGGTGCGCAACATCTGGCGTCTGTACGGAGGTTGGTACGACGGCAATCCGGCTCATTTGAAGCCAGCACGCGACGCCGATGTGGCACGCGAAATGGCCGCGCTCGCAGGAGGTGCATCCGTTCTCGCCTCTCGAGCCGAGTCATTGGCGACTGACGGAGATCTGCGAGTGGCCTGTCACCTAGTCGAGATGGCACATCTGGCCGATCCCGACAACGCCACCATCCATGGCATCCGAGCTGCCGTATACGAAGCTCGACGCAAGGTCGAGACCTCGTTCATGGCCACAGGTATTTACCGAGCTGCCGCCCTCGATTCGAGAGAACGACTCATCTGATCAGGCGCGCTGACGTCGACGCATCAGCGTCGCCAAGGCTTTGACACGCGGACGGAAGCGACGGGCTGGCTGGCGTGTCGGAATCGCTACGGGCTCGACGACCTTTGACGTCACCTCACGTCGAGCGATTCGACGACGGGGGCGACCGCCGACGATCGATTCGATTCGCTCGAGGTCGAGTCGCTCCTCGACCATGAGCGCATCAGCCATCGCTTCGAGGGCGCCGATGTGTTCGGTAAGGATCGTGCGCGCCGCAGCATGAGCTTCGTCGAGAATCGAGGCAACGGAATCCTGTGTCCAGGCATCAGGTCCTGACACCATCGATGGACGTCGCCTCATCAGCGATCCCGACATGCCATACGTCGTCGCCATCTGAGTAGCGAGCTCGGTTGCCCGCGCCAAGTCGGATGCCGCGCCCTGTGTACATGAACCGCCCATCAATTTCTCTTCGGCCACACGGCCTCCGAGCGCCACCACCAATTGGGCGAATGCGGCCTCTTTGGTGAGGAAGATGCGGTCATCGTTCTCGAACCACGTGACACCGGCCGCCGGTCCGCGAGGTACCACGGTGACTGCTACCGGATCGGCGGCGTCTTCTTGCACGAATCCACAGATTGCGTGACCGGCCTCGTGCCACGCCGTGATACGTCGGTCGGATTCACTGATCGTCATCGAGCGGCGCGGGCGACCCAAAGCGACGAATTCGACAGCAGCTGAAAAGCACGCCTGATCGATGTCGGAACGCTCGAGCTTCACTGCCTCCAAGGCAGCTTCGTTGCATACCCGAGCCAAGTCGGCACCCGACATGCCGGCAGTGCGAGCGGCAATTGCGTCAAGATCGACGTCGGTCGCGAGAGGTTTGGACGACGCGTGCACTTTCAGAATCGCATGCCGTCCCTTGCGATCCGGTAACGGAACCTCGATACGACGTTCTAGTCGTCCGGGTCGCAGAATCGCTTTGTCGAGAACATCGGCGCGGTTGGTCGCTGCGATGGTGATGATGTTCGACTTGTTGAAGCCATCGAGTTCGGTGAGAAGAGCGATCAACGTGTTCTCGTGTTCGATCGGTCCGCCGGGTGTTCCATTCTCACGATCGTTCATCGAACGGGCACGGGCGACGGCGTCGATCTCGTCGATGAAGACGATGGCTGCCTTGTGAGAACGTGCCGATTCGTACAACTCGCGCACGCGCTTGGCACCGACTCCGACGTACATCTCGACGAAGTCAGTGGCTGACGCCGCGATGAAGGGGACCGATGCTTCCGCTGCTACCGCTCGCGCAAGCAGGGTCTTGCCAGTTCCGGGTGGACCGACGAGCAACGCGCCTTTCGGCGGCGTGGCACCCAATCGTTCGAACTTCACGGGATCACGCAAGAATTCGACGAGTTCGCGCAAGTCGTCGACCGCTTCGTCACATCCAGCTACCGAATCGAAACCTGAACCACGGTCGGGCACGACCTTCTTCGGTGCCCGGGCTCGCTTTTCGCGCCAACGGCCGACGACGAGAAGGAGCACGATGACTCCTCCGACGATCAGCCAGTTGCGAACGGTGGGCGACATGGGCCCCAACGGTACGAGCCAGTCGGCCGAAATCGGCCACGAGTTTCGTGAACGGCGTGTGAAGCGATAGGCAACCGGCGTCGGGTCAGCCGAATGTGCGGGAGGCAGTCTCGGCCAGAAGAGCCACCCGACCAGGGATGTGCCCGTTCACCGGAAGGCTGAGACTGAGTCCGTCCAGTCCGGCGCCCACCAGATCGGCCAGGGCCGCACCCACGGTGTCGGGGTCACCGAAGACCAGCCGACTCCGCATGCCGTCGACGATCTGATCGTTCCATCCCTTGACCGACGCCATCGTCTTCACATCGGCTTCAGCCTCAGCGGTGGTGGGTGCGATCACGCACGAGACATTCAAGGAAACCGAGATCTCCGCACGGTTGCGGCCTTCGTTCACGCAATGTTCGTCGAGAATCGAAAGCTTGCGCACGACATCGGAAGCCTGTGTGAGTCCGACCAGATTCGACTCATCGGCGTATTTGGCGACGAACCGCAGCGTCTTCTTTTCGCCACCTCCGCCGATCAGGATCGGAATGCGCGACACCGGAGCCGGTGAGTTCACGGCATCGGTCACCGAGTAATGACGACCGGTGAACGACACCTTTTCGTTGCGCAACATCGGCACGATGATCTGCAGAGCTTCCTCGAGTTTCTGAAAGCGATCCGTGAAAGTCCCGAACTCGTAACCGAGTGATTGGTGCTCGAGTTCGAACCAACCGGCACCGATGCCCAATGTCGCACGGCCATTCGACGCATGATCGAGCGCCGTCACAGCTTTGGCCAGCAACGTCGGGTTGCGATACGTGTTGCCAGTGACCATGGTGGCCAGTCGAACCTTCGACGTGTGCGCTGCGAGCGCGCCGAGCACCGTGTACGCCTCGAACATCGGTTCTTCGGGACGACCGAGCATGGGCAACTGGTAGAAGTGATCCATGACCGTGATCCGGTCGAATCCACTCGCCTCGGCCTCTTTCGCCTGAGCGACAACAGTCGGAAACGGCGAGGTCGATCCGCTGCCGTACGTGAAATTGGGAATGTGGTAGCTCAGACGGGACATGTCAGGACCCTAGGAGCAGAGCCAGCCTTTTCTCTACTTCGGCGATGTCGTCAGGGGCCGCAGTCACGTAGATGCGGAGAACGGGCTTGGACGACGACAACAGCCAGCGACCGTCCCTCGTCTTCTTGTCCTCGATCGACTCGACGGTCATCACCTGAGCCGTTTTTGTCGCTTGTTGCAGTCTCTGATCTTCGGGGAGCCCAGCCAGTTCGGCGATCCGCTGGGCATAGGCGCACACTCTCGTCGACATCACTTTGTCGACGAGGAGGTCACCCATCACCGCGCCGAAGGAATTGGCGAAGTGATCGCCTTCCAGGAACGTCGTGTCGAGAAGTTCGCGATCCGGGCGTCCGAAGCCGTCCGTCGGCAGGATCGGGTAGCGCACCCAACGACTCGTGCCGCCGAGACCCAGTCCGAGATCGTGAAGTGCGATGACGTCCCCGATCCGTTCGAGCGCGACGCAACGCGGATTCGACCACCAATGCGTGTGCGACGTACCCAACAGCACGACGTCACTGTACCTGGTCGTCTGGAGAGGAATATTCACCGTTTGGGTCAAGATTGCGCACCAGATTGTCTTCGGGACACACGAACCTCGATGATCCCCTAACGTTCATCACGTGGGGGACACGCCAGGTCGAACGCCGATGCCGCGCAATGTCGTGGTCGTCCTACTCGACAGCCTGAATCGGCACATGCTCGGTTCGTACGGAGGTGCCGAGTTCGACACGCCGAACCTCGATCGCTTCGCCGCTCGGTCGGTGCGGTTCGAACGTCACTACACCGGGTCACTCCCGTGTATGCCGGCTCGACACGACATCTTGTGCGGTTCGTGGGACTTTCTCTGGCGGCCATGGGGGTCGATCGAGCTCTGGGAGGATCCGATCACTCGCTACCTACAGCAAGCAGGTGTGACCACGATGTTGGTCTCGGATCACCCACACCTGTTCGAAACCGGGGGCGAGAACTATCACACTGATTTCACCGCGTGGGAATACGTGCGCGGTCACGAGGACGATCCGTGGAGAACAGCACCCGATCCGTCATGGGTCGGGGCGCCCGCAGTGGACGCAAACGAGTCATGGGTCGCCCGTCATTACGACACGTCACGCACCTGGTTCAAGAAAGATGAAGACTTTCCTGGTGCTCGCACGATGTCGGAAGCGGCTCGTTGGATTGACCAGCAAGCACCAAGCGAGGGTCGTTTCATGTTGTTCGTCGACGAGTTCGATCCCCACGAGCCGTTCGATGTTCCCGAGCCATGGATGTCGCGCTACGACCCCGAGTGGAACGGACCGAAAGTGATCTGGCCGCCGTACATGGCAAATGCCGTGGCTTCCGGTGCAATCGACGAGAAGACTGCCCGACACATCCGCGCGAACTATGGAGCGAAGTTGTCGTTCATCGATCACTGGTTCGGTCGACTCCTCGATGCTCTGGATCGGCGTGGGCTGTGGGACGAGACGGCAGTGATCGTGTGTACCGACCACGGCCACTACCTCGGAGAGAAGGACGTTTTCGGCAAGCCAGGTGTTCCGGTGTACGAGCCGTTGGGTCATATCCCCTTGATGGTGTCGTGGCCGGGAGTTGCTCCGGGTACGAATTCGGCGCTCACGACGACGGTCGACGTGTTCGCCACGTTGTGCGACATGTTCGATGTGTCGGTCCAACATCGAACTCACGGTCATTCACTGGTACCGCTGCTCACTGGTTCGACATCGTCCGTTCGCGACTACGTGCTCACCGGGGTGTGGGGGCGAACGGTACAGATGGTCACCGAGTCGTTCAAATACGTACGAGCCCCACGAAACGAAAATCGTCCGTTGTCGATGTGGTCGAACCGGTGGTCGACCATGCCGATTCATGCGATGCCCAACGTTCGACTACCGAAACCCGACAGTCGAGCCGTCCTCGACTACATGCCGGGCTCCGATGTGCCGGTGATTCGCCAACCCTTCGAACGGGGTGATGCGGTTCCGTTCTGGGCCATGACGAACGCCGGCGAACCACGTGACTTGTTGTTCGACGTGATCGAGGATCCATCGGAAGATCGCGATCTGTGCGGCACCGATCTCGAGAGTCGACTGATCGACGTTCTACGAAGTGCGCTGAGCGCCGTGGAGGCCCCGCTCGACCAACTCGAACGTCTCGCCCTGTGACCATTCTCGGGCACTCCTTCATGGCCGGTGGCCCTTGCCGCAGCCAGTGTCTTGGAGGCGCCTGTTGTCAGCAACGAATGGCGAACGGCTTCAACCGAGATATCAAGTGGTTGGTCACTTTCGGAATGGCCTGGAGTTCTCTGCCGGTTGCGCTCACTCGATTCGCCAGTTGATCGCTGCCGAATTCGGGACGAAAGTTTTCCTCACGGCCCATCGACTCGCTGCCACCCTTCGCTGATGCGTCGAGTGGCTCACCGATCACTTCTTTCGATCGCGATCGTTCTGGTGATCACCGGCTGTCGTCCGAACGTCGAAACCGTCGTGGACGTTCCGACAGCCGTCTGGTCGTCGACAGGTGAGCGATCAAATAGTCCCGAAAGTGCAGCTCTCGCCGCCATCGACGAACTGCTCGGTATCACCCCGATCATCAGCGACTACATGGCAGGTGACAACCGAAGCGGTGAAGTCACTGTCTTCTCTCCGGGAGACGGAGCGTGGAAGGTGCGGAGCACTTTGTTTCTCCGCCAGATGGAAGTCGACGACCGATGGTCAGTGCTCGGAGCTGTTGGACCGGGCGTGGTCATCGATGAACCTGCTTCGGGGAGCACGCATGCTCCGGGGTGGTTGACCATCTCGGGGCGAGCTCGCGGCTACGAAGGCACGGTTGTCATCAGTGCCCATACCGCCGGGGATGATCCTGTACTCGTCGATCAAGTGATCGTCTCTGCCAGTTCGATGAGCGACATCGAGCCATTTTCTGCTCGTGTGGATCTACGTGACACTTCAAAGGGCGACGTGATCGCAATCGTCGTTCGGGGCGATACCGGCCTCGAGGACGATCCCGGCGAATTCAGCGCGATTCCGATTCGCATCGGATTCTGAAGATCAGGTGATGGAAAGCAACTCGAGACGGAACGGGGCTTCGATTCCATCGACAAGGTAGAAGGCGACGCTCACGATGCGCGCCGGATCGAGCGGCACCGTCGCCGGACGTGGATCGAGAAAGCGCGTCACGGGCTGGAACGACACCCACGGCACATCGACATTGGTGACTTCTTCAGCTGAGGTCGGAATGGCGGAAATCCATCCACCATCGCCGAAATCGGTGCGCACCTCCATCGTCCAGGTTCGTCCGTCACCACCGACCTCGACCGTCAAGCCGTCCCGCTCGGCCCAAGCGACCACCACCGCCGGATCGAGGAAGGGACTGCGGATCGAAGCGAAGCCACCGTTGTTATCGAGCGATAGATCACCCGTGAACACCAACGCTCCGCTCTCCCACTCCAACCGGCCGCTCGACACCCCACCCATCACCGTGTCGTTCACGACGAACCATTCGTTCACGGACTCGGCGGAAGGAAAGGCAAAGGCCGACACCGGTGTGAGGGTCGTCGATGGCGAACCACTCACCGATGCCGCACTGGTGGCCGGCGAGGTCTCTGATGAAACTTCGACGGAGGTCGACCTTGTGACTGCCTCGTCGACCTCCGACACCTGGCTCCCGCATCCGCCAGCAAGAACGACCGTCGACATCACGAGGAGCGGGGCCGCCTTACTGCGCATGATCCATCGTCGCATCTCGTCGATGAGTGGACTCAACCCTGGATGTGAGAACGCCTCACCAGACCCGATCGGCTGAATTCAGGCCTTTCACCAATTGTTAAGGTCGTGCGAACCATAGATCTACGGCCCGTACTTCGGGCACCCCAGACCGGATACTCCAGCATCGAACCCATGCCCACAGCACTCGACGAACCCGTGGCACCGAAACTCCTTCGGGTGAGACTGGCTCCCCGACTGGTGGGTCTCGCCGTACCCGTGGCCGCAGTCGTAGCTGCTCTCGCCGTGGGTGCGATCATGCTGCTCGCTCTCGGCGCCAACCCCATCGAGGGGTACGTCGCTCTGGCCGACGGCGCCTTCGGAAGTGGCAACGCACTCGCCGACACCGCACTGAAGGGGATGCCTCTTCTTCTCGTCGGTGTCGGGATCTGTATTGCGTTTCGTACGGGTGTCATCAATCTCGGCGGAGAAGGACAAATCATCGCTGGAGCCATCTGCTCGACCTCGCTGTCTCTCGCCATTCCCGACACTCCACGCATTCTTCTGGTTCCCCTACTTCTCGTTGCCGGAGCACTCGGTGGTGCATTCTGGGGTGCCATTCCTGGGGCGCTGAAGACTTACTACGGCGTCAGCGAGATTCTGAGCACGATCATGATGAACATCATCGCTGCACAGTTCCTGAGCTTTCTCCTTCTCGATTGGTTGGCCGAGCCGCGCGAGATTCGTATCCAGCAGACTGAACGACTGACGCTGAATGGCGACCTACCACTCCTCCCGGGTGGAACTCGCCTTCATATAGGGGTTCTCATTGCAGTTGCGATCGCAGTGGCCGCCTTCGTTCTGCTCTTTCGAAGCGCTCTCGGGGTTCGACTACGAGCAGTCGGACACAATCCCAACGCGTCGCGCTACGCCGGGATGCCAGTTCAGCGAAGTGTCGTCGAAGCTCTGGCCATCAGTGGCGCATGTGCCGGAATCGCCGGTGCGGTTCTCGTCTTCGGTTCCGAATCCCACCGTTTGATCGGCGAAGGTGGAGCAATCGGATTCACTCAGAACGCCGGCTTCAACGGAATCGTCGCTGCTTTGTTCGGAGGTCTGCATCCGCTTGCGACAATTCCGGCCGCCTTTCTGTTCGGAGGATTGCTGACCGGAGGGATAAAACTCCAACGCGAACTCCAGGTCCCAGCCGCTCTCATAGTTGCGCTCAACGGAGTCGTGGTGGTTTTCGTCGTCGGAAGTCTCAAGTTGCGAACACGACTAGCTGCCTGGGCCGATCGAGTCACAGGAGTAAGAACGTGAGTGACTTCTTCACCCTCTCGGTCATCGTCGCCACGTTGGCCTCGGGTATCCGTCTGGCGACACCCTTCCTATTGGCCTCGCTTGGCGAGATGATCGGACAACGTAGTGGTGTCCTCAATCTGGGCGTCGAAGGAGTCATGCTGATCGGTGCGTTTGTCGCGTACTTCACCTTGTTGCGAACCGGTAGCACTCTCTTGGCCGTGTTGTTGGCCGTCACCGCTGGTGTCGTGATGGGTCTCCTTTATTCACTCATCACTCTGTACATGAATGCAGTTCAGGGAATCAGTGGGATCGGCATCTACCTGTTCGGTCTCGGATTCACCGATCTCTTGTTCCAGAAGCAGGTCGGTACCCCGATTCCGGTGAAAGGTCTCGACGAACTACATATCCCCCTTCTTGCTGACATCCCTCACGTCGGCGAGATCTTCTTCCAGCACAGCATTCTCGTGTACATCGCCTTTCTTCTCGTGCCCGTCGCCTGGTTCGTCATCGAACGCACCACGTTTGGTCTCAACCTTCGTGCGGTGGGCGAAACACCCGAAGCGGCCGACACCCTCGGAGTGAGCGTCAACCGGATTCGCCTGTTCACCATCTTGATAGGTAATTCGCTCGCCGCTCTCGCCGGTGCTGCTCTTGCCCTGGAGCTCGGGATCTTTCAACAGAACCTCACGTCCGGTCGAGGCTTCATCGCCATCGCTCTCGTTTATTTCGGCGCCTGGCGTCCTCTTGGCGTGATGTCTGGGGCCCTTCTTTTCGGTGTCGTCTCGGCCACGGTCAATCAATGGAAGACGATCGGCATCATCGAGGGTGCTGCGTCGAGTCTCACGTCCATGGCTCCTGCGCTTTTGACCATCGTGGTTCTCGTCTTCGTCAGCCGACGTATCGATGCCCCGTCCGCCCTCACCAAACCCTTCGATCGATCAGGATGATCGTTCGTTCACAACCATCGAGGCGTTGCAGCCGCATCGCCAAACGCTCCGATGGTTCCAACGGCTTCGGCCACACACAAAGGAGAAGACCATGAAGAGAACACCAGGACGTCGCCTCAGGCGATCCCTGCTCGCCCTGATCGGCGCGTCATCACTCGTGTTGGCAGCCTGTGGTGGCGACGATGCTCCGGCTTCGCAGGAGCCGGCCGCCACTGACTCGGCCGCCGCCGATCCGGTGCGAATCGCCATGGTGGCACCGTCGGCCATCAACGATCTCGCCTTCACGCAGAGCATGTACGACAGCCTCCAGCGCGTGGCGAAGAATCGTGACATCACCATCGACGTATCCGACGGACTCTTCATTGTCGAAGATGCCGGTGCCGCAATCCGTGGCTACGCCGAGGACGGATACGACGTGGTGATCGCCCACGGCACCCAGTTCGGCGGCCCCCTTTCGGAGATCGCTCCCGACTTCCCCGGTGTGAGCTTCCTCTGGGGAACCTCCACCGACTTCCAGGGTCTCGACAACATCTACGCCTACAGCGTGCGCTCCGACGAAGGTGGCTACGTGAACGGCACCATTGCTGCGCAGATCACCGAGTCCGGAGTCATCGGAGTTGTCGGACCAGTCGAGGCAGGTGACGCCAAGCTCTACGTGGACGGTTTCGTCGCCGGTGCGACCGCACAGGATCCAAGCGTCACGGTGAACGTGAACTACATCGAATCGTTCAGCGACGTGGCATTGGCCGCTGAGGCTGCAACGAGCCATCTCGCCTCGGGTGCCGATGTCCTCACCGGTACGGCCCAGATGGTGGTCGGCGCCACCGGTGTCGCGCAGGCCGAAGGAATTCCGTGGTTCGGCACTCAGTCGAATCAGACTCCGCTCGGTGCCGACATCGTGGTCGCCTCGCAGGTGTATCACTGGGAAGTGATCCTCGAGACGATTCTCGACCAGATCGCCGGCGGAAAGCTGGGTGGTGAAGTGTTCGAATTGACCTTGGCCAATGGTGGACTCGAGATCGAGTTCAACGACGCCTTCGGTCTCGACGCCGACATCCTCGCAGCTGCCGAACAGACGGTGGCCGACCTCACGTCGGGCGCGGCGTCGACCGGACTCTGATCGGTTGACGACGAGATGACGATGCACACTGACCCGGTGGTTCCGATGCTGGAGATGCGCGGTATCACCAAGCGTTTCCCGGGAGTCGTCGCCAATGACGGCGTCGACCTCACGGTGCTACCGGGTCAGGTGCACACTCTTCTCGGCGAGAACGGGGCAGGCAAGAGCACGCTCATGAAGATCCTCTACGGCCTGTACCGGCCGGACGAGGGAGAGATCAGACTGCGCGGTGAGCCAGTCGTGATCACATCACCCGCCGACGCCATCGCCCGCCGCATCGGCATGATCCACCAGCACTTCATGCTGGTTCCTACCCTGACGGTCGCCGAGAACGTCGCTCTCGGACTTCCTGGTCGGCGCGGACTGGCCGATATGAGACCGATTCGGCGACGACTCACCGAGGTGTCGGAGCGATACGGACTACGCATCGATCCCGATGCCTACATCTGGCAACTCGCCGTCGGTGAGCGTCAACGAGCTGAAATTCTGAAAGCCCTCTACCGCGATGCCGAGTTGCTCGTTCTCGACGAGCCGACCGCCGTTCTCACTCCACCCGAAGTGGACGAACTCTTCAAGACTCTGCGTCAACTGACCGATGATGGTCGAGGACTCATCTTCATCTCGCACAAGTTGCACGAGGTGATGGAACTGTCGGACGAAATCACCGTTCTGCGCGATGGTCGGGTGAGTGGTTCGACTCGACCGAGTGAAACCGACCGGGAGCAATTGGCCGAACTGATGGTCGGTCGACCTGTGAGTCTGAGCCGGGACGTTCCGGCCCAGGAACCTGGAGCATCCGAACTCATCATCGACAACCTTCGGGTGATCGGTGACCGGGGCACCGAAGCTGTTGCCGGAGTTTCCATTTCGGTTCGCAGAGGCGAAATCGTCGGTATCGCCGGAGTATCGGGCAATGGTCAGCGCGAACTCGCCGAGGCGATCTTCGGACTCCGCCCCATCGAATCGGGCTCGATCACCGTGTCGGGTCAGGAAATCTCCACCCCGGCGCCGAGCAAGATTCGCAAGTTGGGTCTCGCCTACGTCCCCGAAGAGCGCATGCGCGACGGAGCGATCGGGGACTTCACGGTCGCCGAAAACCTGATGCTGGTCGCTTATCGTTCGAACCCTTTCACCAAACGAGGGATGCTGAACCGGTCGGCCATCGCCGAACGTTGCCGTCAACTCGTGCAGGGATACAAGGTGAAGACCCCGACGATCCACACTCCGACTCGACATCTCTCGGGTGGCAACATCCAAAAGGTCGTGATTGCTCGCGAGTTCTCGTCGGAGGCCAGTGTCCTCGTGGTGGCTCAGCCAACCAGAGGAGTCGACATCGGAGCCGCCGAATACATTCACGAGCGCCTTCTCGACCAACGATCACAAGGATCGGCCATTCTCATCATCTCCGAAGATCTCGACGAGGTGATGCAACTCTCCGACCGCATCGTGGTTCTCCTCGAAGGAAAGATCATGGGCGAAGTCGAGCGAGGTGAGGGCTCGGTACGCGACATCGGACTCCTGATGTCGGGAGTGACCACCTGAGAACCCCATTGAGTCGGTGAGCCCGGGTTGACGTCAACGGCGTCAACGAATCCTCCCAGGAGGCCCACTCAGATCACCGGTTGGTGGGCGAGGGGGGACTTGAACCCCCACGTCCTTGCGAACACTGGCACCTGAAGCCAGCGCGTCTGCCATTCCGCCACTCGCCCGAGTAACAGAAAGCGAACGCTACCAACGACGTAGCCCGCCCCCACCCCCTCACCTGGTGAAACCTTCCACCTGAGCAGGACCGATACCCTGTCAGGGCGCCAACAGCGCTCGAGGTGGGGACGGTGATCAGATGGCGAGTGGATTCTTCAAACGAGGCAACCGAGCCAACGTTCGTCCCATCGAAATCGGCCGTCGCCTGGTGGCCGACATGGACGACAAACGTTCCGTCGACGCCGACGGACGCCGTATTGCCCCCAATCACTTCGTTGTAGCGCTCAACCCGAACGACCACCAAGAGTTGTCGTCCCACATCGCCGCTCTCGAGACCGAACTCGTCGAAGCCGCCAGGGAGTACGCCCGCGACGAGGGTTATGTGCTCCGTGGGCCGGTCACGGTCAAAGTGTCCGACGACGACTCGGTGAAAACCGGTCGCATCCAGATCACGTCGAAAATTCGTACCGACGAACCTCGTGTCGTTGCCGCCTCCCTCGTGATCACCGGCCGCGACCCGCTGCCACTCACCGACAAGGCGATCACCATTGGTCGCTCACCCGAGTGCGACATCTCGTTCGACGACGCCAACATCAGTCGACGTCACGCCGAGATCAAGGTCGTGCTCGACGCGTATGTGATCTCTGATCTCGGTTCCACCAACGGAACCAATGTGAATGGTGTCCCCATCACACTTGAACGCACCCTTCGGGACGGCGACATCATCGCTCTCGGCAGCAACACCATCCGTTTCGAGGCGCGCTGACTCGATGAACGACCTCGTCATCAGCGGACTACGACTCGTCCTTCTGCTCGCTTTGTATCTCTTTTTCGCTCGAGTGGTGTGGGCCGTATGGACCGAGGTTCGCGTACCTGCGATCTCCCAGTCAGGGGTGGCGTCCAACTCAACCGGAGCCACCTCCCGCATCTCACGTCGTCAGCGGGTGACCGAACTCAAGATCGTCGAACCTGAGTCATTGAAGGGATCCCGGTTCGAACTCTCTCCCACTCCCATCGTCATCGGACGCTCACACGATGCCGACCTGTCCTTCCCCGACGACACCTACCTCAGCAGCCGACACGCTCAGGTGTGGTCGGCTGACGGCATCGCCATGGTCGACGACCTCTCGTCCACCAATGGCACGCAGGTGAACGGCCAGCGCGTCACCGAAGCAACTGCTCTCGTTCCCGGGGATCGGGTGCAGATGGGCCACGTCGTAATCGAGGCCACCCGATGATGCACGCGACCGCTGCTGCCGCCACTCATGTCGGTCAGATTCGTGAGGGCAACGAAGATGCCTACCTCTGTCGTGAGGGCCTCTACTTCGTAGCCGACGGCATGGGCGGCCACAGCGCCGGTGAAGTGGCGAGCGATATCGCCGTCACCACGCTGTCCGAACTCTTGACGAAAGTCGTCCACAACGGACTCACCGCCGACGATCTGGCCGCCGCAGTACGTCACGCCAACACGGCGATCCTCGCCGAAGCGATGCGTGATCGCGCCAAGGCCGGTATGGGCACCACCCTCACCGGACTCGCAGTCGCCGATCCCGCGCGACGACGGGCTCTCGTGGCCAACGTCGGTGATTCGCGTACCTATCTGTGGCGACATGGTGAACTCCGACAGATCACCAAAGATCACTCGCATGTGCAGTCGCTTGTCGACCGCGGCGCCATCACTCGCGCCGAAGCGCGTGTGCACTACCAACGAAACATCGTGTTGCGGGCCATGGGGATCGACCCCGACCTCGAAGTCGACGTGTTCGAACTCGATATCGAAGACGGTGACCGTTTCATCGTGTGCAGTGACGGACTGGTCGACGAGGCCGACGACGACGCCATCGAAGTTGCCATTCGCACTTCGTCCGCGCCTGACGATCTCGCCCAGGCTCTCGTGACTCTCGCCAACGACAACGGTGGCCGCGACAACGTGACCGTGGTGGTCGTCGACTTCAGCGACGGCCCAGCCACGGAATCCGGTTCTCCCTCAAACGCATCAGATGACACTGTTGCCATCGTCATCCCACGTCGTCCGTCACGACTTCTCGACGTGGCCGCTTACGGTTCGTGGTTGGTCGCCACCGCCATCGTGGTCACCGTGATCGTGAGCACCCTCACGCAGTGAGTCGCTCCACCGCGCACGTCGCGTCACGCCGACGCTCTCGAGAACTGTGGTCGGTGATCATGGCTGGTCTCGTCACCGCCGGCGCCTACACACTGGCTTCACTCGGACAGAACGCCGTCATCCCCTCGCGGATTCTCCCGTTCCTAGGTCTGATGCTGCTGCTTCTGGTTTCGGCCCACGTCGCAGTGAGATGGCTTGCATCTGGTGCCGACTCCACACTTCTTCCTGTGGCTGCCCTCTTGAACGGCCTCGGCTACGTGATGATCGCCCGCTTGTCAGAACGACTAGCTGGTCTCCAGACGACCTGGACCTTCATCGGTATCGCCGTCTTCATCGCTGTACTCGTGTTCGTCGAGCGCATCAACGATCTGTCGCGCTACACGTGGCATTTCTTCGCCGCCGGCGCCGGACTCCTGCTTCTTCCCTTGATACCCGGACTCGGCTTCTCGTCGGGTGGCGCACGCATCTGGGTGAACATCGGCCCCATCAACTTCCAACCAGGAGAGTTCGCCAAGTTGGCACTTGCGCTCTTCTTTGCCGGGTATCTCGCCGAACGAGGTCGCCTCATCTCGACGAGCACGCGTCGACTCGGACCATTCACCATTCCTGAATCACGTGATCTTCTGCCACTCGTCGCTGCATGGGGTTTTTCGGTCGTGATCATGGTGGGGCAGAAGGATCTCGGTTCGAGCCTGCTGTTCTTCACGCTCTTCGTCGTGATGGTGTGGGTCGCCACCGAGAAGACCAGTTATCTCGTGATCGGACTCGGCCTGTTCGTTGTGGCCTGCGTCGTCGCCTACAACCTCTTCGATCACGTGCAGACCCGTGTGGCGGTGTGGCTCGATCCGTGGAGTCGCTACGACGGCAAGGGATACCAGATCGCCCAAGCCATGTTCGCGCTCGGCAATGGTGGTGTCACCGGAACCGGTCTCGGGCGGGGTCTGCCTCAGCGCATTCCCGAAGCCAAGAACGATTTCATCTTCGCGGCCATCGGCGAAGAGATGGGTCTGCTGGGTGCGACCATCGTGTTGCTGTCGTTCATGGTGATCATCGGTGCCGGACTGCGTATCGCCCTGCGGACACAGCGACCTTTCGAGAAGTTGCTCGCCACCGGGCTCACGACCATCATCGGTGTTCAGGCGTTCATCATCATCGGCGGCGTCATTCGCGTGGTGCCCCTCACCGGCATCACGTTGCCATTCGTCAGTTACGGCGGATCGAGCCTCGTCGCCAACTATGCGCTTCTCGCCCTCCTCATCCGCCTGAGTGACGTCTCGGCCCGACGACTCGGTGAGGTACCTGATACGCCGATGCTGAGCGAACGATGGGCTGCTCGCCGCGCCCGCAAACGAACCGACGACGTCACCACCGAAGTGAGTGACCTATGAACCAGCGAATCCGCCGTCTTGCTCTGGCCCTGCTGGTTCTCTACGCGGTGTTGTTCGTACAACTGAACTTCATTCAGGTGGGTCGCAAGGCATCACTCGACGCTGACGTTCGTAACACGCGCCAAACGGTTCGTGACTTCGACGAGCCACGAGGTCCGATACTGACCGCCGATGGCGTCGTGATTGCCGAAAGCCGTCGCACCCAGCCAGGCAGCACGTACTCGTGGCAACGCGTGTATCCCGAAGGCGAACTCTTCGCCCATCTCACCGGCTACTTCACTCTTGCCTACGGGGCGACTCAGGTCGAACGAGTGATGAATGACGTGTTGTCGGGCAATACTGCCGAGCAGCAACTGTCCGGTGTCTGGTCGGTCTTCGACACCGACGACAACTCGGGTTCGGTCACCCTCACCCTCGACGCCAACGTGCAACAGGCGGCCAAGGACGCGCTCGGTGAACGTGAAGGCTCGGTCGTGGTTCTCGATGTGCAGACCGGTGCCGTAAAGGCGATGTGGAGTTGGCCTTCGTTCGATCCCAATGTGATCGCCGATCACGACAGTGCCGAAGCCGGTGTGTGGCTCCAGTTCCTCGACTTGCTGCCGTCGAAACCGCTGTTGGCCAACGCCTACCAAGAGCGCTACATGCCGGGTTCCACCTTCAAGGTGATCACCACAGCGGCCGCCCTCGAAGCAGGAGTGGTATCCCTCGACACCGTGTTCGCCGAAGAGTCGCAATACCTGCCTCCGCAGACTGACGATCCGATCGAGAACTACAACGGTCGTTCGTGCGGAGGTGATCTCACCGAAGTGTTCCGCCGTTCGTGCAACACACCCTTCGCCCGGCTATCGATCGACCTCGGGCCGTCGAACATGGTCGAAGCCGCAACTCGCTTCGGTATCGGTGAGGACGTACCCTTCGATCTTCCGAGCCCGGCGGCCAGTGCATTCGGTGACGTCGACTACTTCGTCGACAACCTTCCACTTCTTGCGATTGGCGGCTTCGGTCAGGGAAACACACAGATGGTTCCGCTTCACATGGCGGCCATCGCCGCTGCGATCGCCAACCGCGGCACGATGATGACTCCGTTCGCCATCGACCTAACCCGCGACCACGACGGCAAGGTGCTCGATCGCACCGAACCCACGATGTGGCGTCAGGTCATGAGCCCGGGTGTCGCGTCGACGATGGTCGATCTCATGAAAGTTGTGGCGAGTTCCGGCACTGCGTCGTGCTGTCTGAAATTGGCCGACGGTGTGGTTGCGGCGGCCAAGACCGGTACCGCACAGTTGAACGGACCAGGTGAACCCGAACGCTCTCACGCCTGGATGATCGGCTTCGCGCCTGCTGATACCCCTCGTTACGCGTTCGCGGTGGTCCTGAAGGGCACGAACGCCGAAATTTCCGCCGGCACAGGTGGAACTCTCGCCGGTCCGGTGGCGTCCAAGGTGATGAACGCTGCCCTGAGGGACCGATAACCCAGCGGTAGCCTTGTCACACTCTTATGTCCGACCACGGAAACGTCATTCTCAACGACCGTTACGAGATGCAACAACGCATCGGTCGGGGCGGGATGGCCGACGTGTATCTCGCACGCGACGTCCTTCTTGACCGGCTGGTGGCCATCAAGGTTCTGTTCCCGGAATACGCCACCGACCCGGCGTTCGTCGAGCGTTTTCGTCGTGAGGCCCAGTCGGCCGCCAATCTCAATCATCCCAACATCGTCAGCGTGTACGACTGGGGTCGTAGCAACAACACCTATTTCATGGCCATGGAGTACGTACCGGGCCGTACTCTCGCCGATGCCCTGAGCGACGTCGGTTCGATCTCGGCGTCGAAAGCTGCAGAAGTAGGTATCGAGGTGGCGGCGGCGCTGTCGTTCGCCCATCGAAACAACGTGGTGCATCGAGACATCAAACCGGGCAACATCTTGATCGGCAGCAACGGGCAATTGAAGGTGGCCGACTTCGGCATCGCTCGGGCCCTCGGTAGTGCCGCCGAGAGTGGGCTCACTGCTCATGGAGCCGTCATGGGGACGGCCGCCTACTTTTCACCCGAGCAGGCACAAGGCGGGCAGCCCGATCCGCGCAGTGACCTGTACTCACTCGGCATCGTGCTGTACGAAATGGTGGGTGGGCAGATCCCATTCACCGGTGAGACGCCTATCGCCATCGCCTACAAGCAAGTGCACGAGGCCCCCACCCCGCTGAACGAATTGGCACCTGAGGTTCCGCGAGCGTTCGAAGCCATCGTCGCTCGCCTGCTGGCCAAGGATCCCGCTCGTCGTTACCCCACAGCCGAAGCCGTGCGCGACGACTTGCGCCGATTCCGCGACGGCCTACCTGTTCAAGCTCTCGCCGCACTCCTCAATAAGCGCGAACCAGACGACGGACTGGCGCCCACAGTCGCAACACCGACGATTTTGCCCCCTCCCACGCTCGCCGATACTGCTGAGCGACCCACCACTCAGAGAACTGTCGTCATGATCAGCGATCAGGTCGATAGTCGTGATACCACCGGTTCGATCACTCCACCCGACGATCTCGGAAAGAAGCGTCGCAACATCGTGATCGGTTCGGTGACCGCTGCGCTACTGATCGTCGCCGCTCTCGTCGGCGGGCTACTCGCTCTCTCGGGTGACGACGCTCCGGTCGCCACCTTCGAAGCACCCAACGTCACCGGTGTGCAACTCGAGTTCGCCGTCGCGGCACTCGAGGCTCTTGATCTCGACGTCATCACCGTGGCCGAAGAGAACAGTACGGTCGACCCGAACATTGTGTGGTCGCAGGATCCTCCACCCGGTCAGCTCGTCGAGGCCGGAGACACCGTTCGTGTCGTCTACAACCCGTCGAACACGCCGATTCCGGTCCCCGATCTTCGCGGCCAAACGGTCGAGCAGGCGCGCACCGCTCTGCTCAACCTCGGCCTC
>Ga0255768_10001587_pt1 | contig 23387 bp, 39 predicted proteins | sample 071ome_33_FD_179983 | JGI IMG/M metagenome (GOLD analysis project Ga0255768, IMG submission 179983) | Coastal salt marsh microbial communities from the Groves Creek Marsh, Skidaway Island, Georgia - 071412AT metaG (version 2) | ecosystem: Environmental > Aquatic > Marine > Intertidal zone >...
AAAGGCAAACTGTCAAGTGCGCCTGTGAATTGCTGATCTGAAGGCAGTCTGCCAAGAGAGCCAATGTTTTCCGGTGGGATGTAGAAAACAGCCATTTTAGTTATCCATCTTACGGTTTAAACTGCTTAAGAAATCTACGACAGGAGCCTTTATAGGCTTCACCACCGCTTTGGTCAAAGGGTATGCTTCAAGGGCACTCAGAGCCCCACCGACAACTGGTGCGATGTAATCAACTGGGCCTTCCGCTTTAGAGAAATCACGAGCAATCTCCTCACCAGCAAAGACCAAGCCAGCGGGCGTGAAGTCCATCAGGCCGATGCCCAAAAGTGGGGCACCCTCGTCCATGGTGCCTGTGATGTTCTTGGAGAGCTTTTGGGCTTGGTAATTCGAACCAGCCAAACCATAAGACTGAAGCAGATCGGCAATCGCTGCCTGAGTCCGCTCACGCATCGTCGGGTCATACGGCCTGATCTCTGCTTCAGCCATTGCAAAGCTCCTTGGCCGATCGGCGGCCGATGAAGCGGCAAATCGGTACTCCAAACTTGATCATGAATTTTCCAAGGATAGATCCTTTGCCGACTCCTGCTTCGATGAAATGCATTTCACGAGCCCAAGGCAGCGCAAAGAGGGCAACGAACTTAGTGAACAGAAAGGACTTCTTCATCAGAGAAACAACCGGGATTGCCCAAGCATGATATCCAGCAAAAGCCTCTGGATCTTCAATCGCCAGTTTACGCCCAAACTCTTGGTCAGAAAGATAAATGTCTTTTGACAGAATGCCCTGTCGGTGGAGTTCGGTGCAAATTACTGTACCATCACCTCCGCCTCCACCATCACCACCCGGACCGACTTCTTGTCCGTGTGCTTCTGCAAAATCGGCAACATCTTGACTTGCCTGGCTCGGAGCGTCTCCGCCAAAAGCAGAGCCAGTGTCTACGGACTGGCCTGATACAGATGTTGTACCTTGAGAGTTGGTCGTTGCACCGATGCTTCCTAGACCAGCGTCTGTTGCCCCCGGTGCATTTGACATACCTGCTGAAATATCGTCGGCAATGCTCATTCCCATCTGCACACCGGGACTTCCAAATGATGTCATTTCAGCATTTGGATCGACTTCCTGACCGTAAGCATTGATGCCGAGGCCTGTGGGGCCGCCTGTGGCTGTGCCATAACCGGAAACTTGTCCTTGGCTTACCCCAGAGCCAGTCTGCTGACCTACGCCGAAGCTCGTGCCTGTGCTGGGGCCAAAAGCATCACTAACAACACTTGCCAAACCAAGGGCTGGGCCAACAAATCCCAATGCCGGGATGCCAAGAGCCCTACCGGCAATAGAAGAAACAATTCCCGCAGGACTGGGGTTGGCGATGCCTAGGCCAAGATCAATTTCCTGAGTCGGGTCAGATACGAACGAGCTAAGAGTGCCAATCGGGTCGCTCGCCATGGTCCCGATGGTTGATGCTGCTGTGTTGCCAATATTTCCGAGTGCACCTTCAGCCATCAGACCTGACCTCCGCTAAGTTCACGCGCAAGGATGTCCAAGGTCTCCTTAAAACCTTTATCTAGCTCTTTGGCAGCTGTCGCAAACTTGCGTGGGCTGATGTCTTCAGTCGTAAGACCTCTGCGCTCAAGAAAGCTCTTGGCTGCACGGATCTCTGCTGCTGCGACTTTTTTAACTGCTGCCTTGGCCATATCACCACGCCTTACAAGACCAATAACGAGCTTTGGTCTTTGGGCCGGGGTTTTCACAATTGTGCCGGGACCGGAAATTGCTCCTGCGTCCCGGCTGATTCTTCTTGATCTTCATATTCGGATCGCCAAAGGTCACGCGCTTAACTGAATCTCCGTCCATGACATAAACAACAGACTTCTTTTTGCCATAGCTGGGTTCACCCTTGCCAATGCGGCGGGGCTTATTCAGAGTCACTTTGCGACCTTTGTACACAGCCATTAGAACTTACCTTTTTCCTTCAGGACGAAGCCAGCGACACCGCCAACGATACCAGCGAGAACTACCCACTGGCTTCCGAGAAGGACACCGATGCCGACAACAATCGCGCCAGCAGCTGCATAACTTGAGGGCTCACCTAGCCTCTTCGTGATCCAGTTCATTTCTTTTTTCCCTTCTTAGAAGTAGCAGCTTGTTTGAAAGCCTTTGCGGTTGGCGCACCCTTGCTTCCGGGCTTGCGCATCTTCTCTGGCTTTTTGCCAGCAGCCTTTTGACGCTCAATCCGTTTGCGCTTGGCGTGGATGTTAGCGTAGAGTCCAGGTTTCTTGGCCATTACTTTTTGCCCTTTTTCTTATACCCAGATGCATAGATCGCTCGGCCTTGGCGCTCGGCAGCTGCCTTGGTCTTATAGACCTTGCCAGACTTGCCCCACTTGTAGCCACCTTTGACCTTGCGAACTGGCATTTAGTAATCGACCTTCGGACCGCCGTGGCCAAGCATGTCGTCGATCATGGAGCTAACGTCGCCGCCATGCATCTTGATAACCTTGACCTTCATGCCAGACTCAGGAATCTCTTCCTCTTCGTACTCGTCTTCATACTCGTCTTCTTCGCTCTCATAACCACCACCATGCATGGCTTCGTGGCAGAGAAGCATAAAATTGACGAGCTGCTCTTCAGTAAGCGCGAGGCCGGGGGCATCAGCTGGGAAGCCCATGGTCTCCTCAAACTGATCCATCAGATCGCTGATGTTTTCAACATTAACTTCAGCCATCATTGGCCTCCTTCTTTGGGTTGCTGCTCCTGAATGCGCGGAGCAATGCTGCGTAAAAAGTTCTCGAACGAGCCGCCATAATCAGGCTGACCACCCATGCGACCTCGGATCTCTTCAGCTTTGCGGCGGACATATTCCATCATGGCCTCTTGGTTGGCCATTTCAGGATTGATGCCGCTGACCTCTGGCGGAAGACCGCGAGTCTGCCCCATGCCGCCTTCGGGCGATCCAAGCATCCTGTCCTGCTCCGAGAGTTCAACTGCCGGAGGGCCAGATCGCTCACCAGACATCGCCCGCATAGCAGGATCAGCCATCATCTGCTGATAGGCCTGAGCTTCTGTGTCGCTGATAGGGCCACTGCCAACTTGACGAAGAGCGCCAAAAGCCTGCGGGTTCACAGGAGCCATAGGAGCGAGAGTATTAACGTATGCCCTCTGGATCGCTTCGTCTAAATTTTCAGCCATTGTCAATCTCCATTTGGGCCTTTGCTAAGTTCTTCTCTCGCTCCAACTGCAACTCCGCCTCCAACTTGCGGACTTTGGCTTCAAGATCTGCTTGAATCTTCATAGCTGCGATCTGCATATCTTGTTCAGCCTTGGCCTTGTCAATCTGAATGTCAGACTGTGCTTTGGCCTGATCAGCTTGAATCTCTGCCTGCGTACGCGCCTGAAGGGCTTGTGCCTCAAGCTGCGCGAGCTGCTGGGCATATTGCAGGGGATTCTGCTGACCCTGTTGCATTTGGGTAAGTGAGCGAATCTGCTGCATCTGCGGAGCTTGCTGAACGACCTGAGCGGCGCGCTGGCTGATGAGCATATCGAGGTTGGGGTCGATGTCCTCGAAATTGAAGTCGGTTTCGCGGATGTCCGGTAGGCCGGGGAGCGGAACGCCGATGCTTGACTGCATGCGCGAGCGATAAAGTAGCGCAATGTGCTCTGCGATGTGTGCGATGAGGACTGGCTGAAGAGCCTTCGCACCGGGGTTGCCCGCAAGAGAAGGGTCCGACAAGAACTGCATATGAACGGCGATATGCGCGTCGTGGTCCTGTTCCGGGAAAGCACGAATTGGCTTGCCGTAAAGGATGCTCATGTTCTCGTCGATCGGATCGAGCCTCGGAGCCTCAACAGGCTTCTTCAGAACCTCGTCAATGTTCGGGATGCGGATGGCCTCATACATCCGCTTGTAAGCCTCATACATGTCGTGAAGCTGGGGAGCGGACTTGGCCATCTCGAGGATGGCTTGGGCCTGAGCAATCCTTTGGGCAGTGCTGAAGATGTTCGGGTCGCTGACTGGGATGATGTCGATGCGGTCATTGAAGTCAGCAGCATAAACAGTCTGCGTTGCGCCAAAGACAGCAAACGTCATCGACTCTGGCAGGTTCTCCGCATTCAGCTCTGCGAGGAGCTTGAACTCCTGACCCTGAGAGTGGTGCAGACGCTTGTGAATGGCTGAGAATGCTTTCGAGCCCTGCTCAATTAGAGCGACCGTCGAGCCAACTGGAGCATTGGGGTTGACATCGCCAACATTCAGATCAGCAGTGCTAGCGAACCGGCGACCAATGTCTGTGATGTAGCCAAGCAGCTGGAACAGCGTTGATGATGGCTCTTTGAAAGGCAAAGGCATAACAGCCTTGTTAACGTCATCAACTGTCGCATCCAGATCAACGAATTCACCCGGATTGATGTCGATCTCGCCGCCGCTGACACGACCCTTGAGTTTGAAGCCACCTTGCATATTGGCGAAAGCAGCAGAATCAAGCAGTGCGCGCAGAGATCCGGTCGCAGCCTTGCCCAGACCACCAATCATGTGGTAAAGGCCAAAGCCATAGAACCCGACACCGGGGAGGAACTTGTAGCTCACGAACCAGTTGCGCCGGATCTTCTTGCTGTCGTTCTCGCGCCAGTTGCGTCGGACGCTGACAATCTGCTGAGAGTCGTAGTCGATCGTCACGACATAAGGAAGATCAACTGTGTTCTCGTCGTCGGCATCAATTTCGGAGAAGCTCTCGTAAACGTGCATCTCCAACAGAGTCATGATCTCGTCGGTCGCCGACTCAGCATTGGGATTAACACCCTCAATGTCTGATGTGGTGTCGCCGCTGGGATCAAGGCCATCGCCCATATATTCAACAGGCATGTACCAGCCTGCTTCTACATAGCGATTGAAATCATTTTTCGGGAGGCGGATGACCTGAGTGTAGCGCAAAGAGGTGTAAAGGTCTTTGCTTTCTGGCGAAACAACGAAGTCTTCAGCCTTAACGAACTGGGCGCACTGGCGCTCAAGATTCGGATCCCACCAGACTTTCTTGAAAGCCTGACCAACGAGGGGCAGCGTGAAGAGCATCTGGTCCAGATCCGGGAAATACTCAGGCATCTCCTCAACGATCTGGTAATTCATGAAGTCACGGACGCGCCGTGCCTGCTCCTCAGTTTCCTCGTTGGGTTCACCGACGATGACAGTTTTGACCGGTCCACCGGAGGGGTAAAGCTCTGCGACAGCTCGCGCATTGAACTGGGTCGCTGCTTCGGCGATGAGCGGGTGAACAACGATGCTCAGGCCACGGCTGGCTCGCTCGTCTTCACCTTCCTGAAGGCCACCATCAGGATCAAGCGTCTTGAGGCCATCTTTGTAACGCTGCTCCCACTCGGAGCGAGCTTCGCGATCAGATTCGTAAAGTGAAATAAGCGAGTCAGCCTTTGCAGCCAACTCGCTTTCCGAGATGTCTTCAGCAATGTTAGCGTCGAATTGAGTATCAACCTCGGGAATCTCATCAACGGATGGATCTCCGATAAGAACTTCATCATCTCCGAACTCTTCAACCATTAGGTTGTCTGGCGGAGCACCTTCTGCAAAAGGGATCGGCATTCTAGCCATACATCGCTACCTTTTGTTTTGGTTCTTCATACTCATCTTCATAATCAGTAGAGTGGGTGACGAACCAACCCTTCCTCAAACGCAACCAAGCCTGTGTGCAGGTGTCAACAATGTCGTCGTTGTCCCCAGCGGGGAATGCTGCACAAATGTCAATTAAATTTTTAGCCCACTTTTTGTCAGAAGGAAACCAAATTCTTCCATCTTCTAAAAGAGCGGAGCTTGCATGGGCACGTGCTTCTTTGTCTCGATCTGGCGAATACTCAAGAACTGGGATGCCAGCCATGCGCAAATCCTGAAGCAAACTTTGGCCAGAAGCCTTCTTCTCAATGAGCACTGCGTCTGGTTCATAATCTTCGTAAGACTCTTGAGCTATCCGGCGGAGCTCTGGGTAAGTGACACGGTCATACCACATATCAAGAACGATCGCGTTGATTTGCCCATTGCGCCGGAAGACACCCCACGTTGTGCGTGCAGAGTAAGAGGTTTTCTCTTTGGTTGAGAACGCAGTGTCCCAAGACTGCAAAACATACTCAACATCCGGAAGCGTATCGTGCTCCCAAGGCACCCACCACTCAGCCTTCAAGATTCCGCCACCCTTCGGCATTGGCCTCTGCTGAAGCTGACCAGCCGCAGCATAACTGCCAAGAGAGCTTTCAAGATTGCTGAGTGTCCTGTCGTCAATGCGCTGTGGCCAGAGCAACTCACCTTCCTCTGTGCGTGGGTCGGTGAAACCGAGAGAGGAAATTGTTGGAGTCGGATGTCCGATCTCGTAACGAGCAGGAAGGCAAAGGTGGTCCCAGTCCTCAAACTGGTTAGCGAGGATGTGGCCAGTGAGGTCGTTCTCGTGGACTCGCTGCATGATGATCACGAACGCACCAGTCTTCGGGTCATTGAGGCGAGACTGCATGGCTTGGTCCCACCACTCAAGAACACTCTCACGAACAGCCGCCGACTCAGCCTCACGGACGTTGTGCGGGTCGTCAATGACAATGATGTCGCCACCTTCACCAGTCAACGCACCATCAACAGAAGTCGCGATCCTATGGCCAGTCTTGTCGTTCTCAAACCTCTGCTTCTGGTTCTGGTCGCCGGTCAGCTTGAAAGAGTCACCAAAGTGTTCCTGATACCAAGGGCTGTCAATCAGCCGCCGACATTTTACCGAGTCTCGTATGGAAAGCGAGGAGGCATAAGATGCGAACAGGAATCGCTTCTGTGGCTGGATGGTCCAAGTCCACGCAGGCAAAGCAACCGCCACCGACAAAGACTTCATGTGCCGGGGAGGGATATTGATTATAAGTCGGCGAATGTCGCCTTCAACAACCGCCTGCAGATGCTCACTGATGGCATCAATATGCCAGTTGTCGTAAAAGTCTCTTCCCGGCTCAATTGTCGGCCAGCAGTTCTTGGTAAACTCCTTCAGAGACCTCTTCATCTTCTCTGATCGGACTTGCGTCAATGACAGCGTGCTCAAGAACTCGTTCAATTGCGTTGAGGTCGTCATTTGTCAGCCTACTTATGTCCAGAACTTTTTTCTCTTCAATCTGAGCGTGCACTTCCACAGCCTTCAGATCAGGCACACACTTCCCAAGCAAAGTTTTCGCCGCCATGACGCGCAACTCTGGGTCTGCGGAAATTTTCCCGGCTGGCGTGGCAAGACCTTCGCTGTCTTTGGTGTAAACCGGGAATATCTCTTTGCCCTGCATTACCGCTGCGAGGAATCCGACGGGGTCTGCTTGGCCCATGATCCAATTGATCGTGGCTGGATGGTTCCACTTGTACCGACCTTTGCGCGCGGGCTTCTGGTGCTTCATCGGCTCAACTGATTTGAACCGACCATCCCAACCCTCCGGGTCGTCTTTCAAACGGTAATCTGCATCGGGATTGAACGGAGGGCCATTGTTCACAGGCCTCTTGACAATGGTTTTTGTTTCTGCCTCCGCAGAAACTTCATTCTTGGAGCTCTTCTTCACTTTTTCCGCCATTTTACAACCGTATTGCAGTGGTCAACTGAAAATAACTGTCACACATTATCTCTCGTTTCTGGGCAAAAAGAAACCCCTCCGAAGAGGGGTCAAGTTCAGGGAGGATACAATCGTGAACAGATTGCACAATAATTATTAACCAACATCCGATCAAAGTCAACGAGGCGTTTGACGAGCACCTTCTGGAGCCACATCATGAACAACCCTACCAGAGTTGAAGCCATAAGGTATCAGCACACCAACCTCCTTGAGCACGAACAGATGATACTGATTGGCCGTATCCACAACTCGCTGCTCAGAAGGATAAAGCATGAAGGCGTCGTTGTCTGGCCCGACGATCTGGTTCTTGATCTCCTGCAGATCTCGCCATGAGCATATCGGTTCACGATCATGCCGACGGATCGAGAGGTACCAAGCCGGAGGAGCACTGTCATTCAGAACCATCTGCGCCGCATGGGCGTCTTTCTTGATGGCGTGATAAACATCATTGACATAAATCTCAGCACCAACGTCCGCCTCAAAACTCTTTTTGATCTCGCTGAATTTGACATCGTGACCAGCCGCCAAAAACTTTTTACGCATGGCCTTCATCTCGTCACGACTCATCATCTGCACAACGCCATCTTTACGCATTGGCGTCATGAATGATCCTCATCGCAGTTGGGTAATCAGCACGAGCCTCCTCCTCGCTGTCATAAGACTCCTCGTAAATTATCTCGCCGCTGCCGTCACAATACGGACAGGCCAAATCCCGTGCACTGGGGTCATTAGGGTGGCGATCCGACACCACCCCATAACCCGAACAATCCATACATTCACAAACGATCTGCATTTAATCCTCCAAGGTTATGACGTAATAATTTTTACCGCGCTTCTCGATCCGTGGGTGTTCACCCTCGCTGATCTCGCCGTCGCTCATCATTTCCCAAAGCGCATCTTGCGCCGCATCACGATTCTTGTAACCTCTGGCATAATCGTATCGCATCTCACACTCCATCCAAAACGTCAGTGCGCTCGGCATAGTGAACAAAGCTGGGGACAGAACCAACATCCGCATAAGCAGGTTGGCGGCGCATGCAAACCTCTCGCATGACTTGCCAGAACAAACGGTGGGCCACTTCATCATGCGCATAGTTCGCGAAATGAATGTCAGAGAACTCACGGTGGTTAATTTTTATGATCATTGCTTTTCCTTTCTCAGTTGGGTGCCGGTGGGTTATCTTGCGCGGTGCGACGAACCAGTCATCTTCAATTCGCTCAATCCGCATAGGTCACGATCTCCTTGAGTTCATCGACCAGCTTCCTGCCGTAATCGGTGAACAGTACGCCCCGGCCCCAGACCCAATGCTCTATGTCTTGGCTGTGGTAGAACGTCTCGTTCTGCGTCATCCAACGCAGAGCCGTCTGGCGGTCACCAGCACCTAGTTCGATGCAGGATTGAACCTCTTTCTCGAAGTCGATGAGGGACTGAGCTTCGAGTTCAGCCTCCTCGGCCTGACGACGGTCGAAAGCACGACCAATGGCATCCCAGATTTCCTGCTTCCGTTCCGGCGTTGCCGAATAGAACTCATGGTCGCGGGGGCGGAAGCCATAAGCGTCTTTGTGGAAGTCTGAGAACAGTTCATCAGAATAGGTATACATCAGCTTGGTTTCCTTTCTCAGAGCGTTGGGCTCTCCCAACACAGCTATTATCTCTCTTCTCATATCAGGAGGCAACAAAAAGTTTTACTTTTTTAATGTTGTATATCAACGACTTACAAAAAAGTTTCCAGAGTCTGGTTTCGGTTTCCCCTCAATCTTGAGTTTGGAAACGCCAATTGTCTTTTTGATATCAACGACTTGCGACAGACCGAAACCGCGAAACCACAAATATCGTGTTTTTGCACACACACAACACACACCATATTTTTCCTTATAGAGAAGATGCAGAGGGACGGGGTTCGAAAACAAAATCTTTGAAAAGTTTGGGTTCTTTGGTTTCGCTATTGATTTTATTGAGTAAGACTGGTTTCTTTGAAAAATAATTCTTTTCAAGCCCCACCACTTGGCGCATAGTAACGCCCCTTGAGAAAGGACAGAAAGATGTCAAAAGTTTACGTTGTCAACCGACCGACCAAGAACAAGTATGGCTGGGTCCCAGACCTGAGCGATGCTTCGCGCTATGGAACGTTGGAGGTGGTGTTTGAGGCTAACGACAAGCCTCAGTTCTTGCCGGGGCCAAGCATCCAAAAAGCAAGACGCATCATGAGAGACTTTGGTCCAGAGGATTATCTCCTTTGGCCCGGAGGTGGTGACCCAATCGCTGTCATGGTCTGTTGTTCGATTGCCAGCGAGAAGTCGCCTGTTGTTAGAGTGTTACGTTGGGAGCGCAATATGGAGGAGGGCGAGCGCGACCGACGCAAAGGTTGGTACATGCCAGTCGCCCTCGAATTCAGAAAGGTAGAAAATGTCGAAGATAGATCTGCTTGAGGACGTCGCGCCGTCGTCCAATGAAATTGGCGCAGTTGCAGATATGGCTCAGAGAGTTCTAGATCTCGAAGACGAGATCAACCGACTCGAAGATGCATTGAAGCAGAAAAAGCAGGATCTCAAAGTGTTGGCTGAACAGGACTTGCCTGAACTCATGCAAGAACTGAACATCAAAGATTTTACCCTGAGCAATGGTGCAAAGGTCGAGATCAAAGATGTCATCCAAGCTTCGGTCCCCTCGCAAGGTTCGATTGATCGGGCCAAGACTGAGGACCAAAGGGTCGAGCTTCAGATGCTCCAACAGCAGTGCTTTGAATGGTTGCGGGCGCAAGGTGCCGGCGACATCATCAAAAGCAATGTCGAGGTTCAGTTTGGTCGTAATGAAGATGACGCATGCAATGCTTTCACTGACGAGCTGCGTGAGCGTCAAATTTATTACAAGCGAGCTGTGGGCGTTCACCCACAGACCCTCAACAGCTTCATCAAAGAACGGATGAGCGAGGGCAAGGAAGTCCCCATGGAAATGTTCCGTGTTTATGCGGGACGCAGAGCCAACATACGGAGGTAGATATGGCTAACGAAGTTGCGAAGAAGAAAGAGTCCAATGTTGTGGCGTTTGATGCTGCGATGCTGTTGGATGATGCTGGTGCTGGTCAGGAGAATATGTCTCGCGAAGACATGATGATCCCGCGCCTGAGCATTTTGCAGCAGATGTCGCCGCAGGTGAACAAGCGCGACGGTGCGTACGTTGAAGGTGCAGAGCCGGGGTTCATCCTCGACAATGTCGGCCAGCGTGCCATCGACGGGGAGGCTGGCATCACAGTCGTCCCGATCAGCTATCGTCGCGCCCACATTGAGTGGAAGGCGGATCGTGGTGGGTTCGCTGGTGACCATGGGCCTGACTCGTCTTGCCTTGACAACTGCACTCGCGGTAGTCGTGGCGAGTACCTGACGCCGGACGGCAACGAGATTGTCCCGACTGGTGAGTATTTTGTTTTCGTCATCGAGGGAGACAGCTATTCTCCTGCCCTGCTCTCAATGTCTAAGAGCCAACTCAAAAAGGCGCGGCAGTGGAACTCGATGATCAACCGACTCATGATCGACGTTGACGGCAAGCGCATCAACCCAGCGATGTTCTGGACTGCGTATCAGCTCACAACTGTCCCTGAGGAGAATGATCAGGGTTCGTGGTTTGGCTGGTCGGTCAAGATGCTGCACGATGCGGCGAGTGGCGGCATCATTGCCAACCACCCTCACGGCAAAGACATCTATCTGGATGCTCGTGAGTTCAGGAACCAAGTCGCCACAGGCGAGGTCAAGGTCTCGCCGGAGTCTGTTGACGAAGACGTAATGTAGTCTTGTTGGGGAGGAGGGTTGACTCCTCCCCTTCACCTTTAAGAAAGGAACTTCATGTCCGACGTTAAAAGATTCATGAATTTGTTCAGAGGCTACGAACAAGCTCATGGCCAATACAGGGTCCAGAAAAAAGAAGCCGACGGAAAGATGTCTGGCCGCGCTGTGACTGTCAGCGAGCCTCCGACGGAAGAACATTTCTCGATGCACTTGAAGGGTGGAGAGTTCATCCTCGGCATCATCATGCTTAAACAAGACAACAGCTGCAATTTTGGCGTCATCGATATTGACATTCGCGGCGAGGTCAAGCTCAAAGAATCTCTTGAGAGCCTAGAGAAAAAGATTCGCAACACTCCGCTCGTCATGTGCCGGAGCAAGTCTGGCGGAGCGCACCTCTATCTTTTCTGCGAGCCAGCCATCCCAGCCATCGACATGGTCAACAAACTGAACGAGTTCGCAGCAGGATTGGGATATGGCGGCGCAGAAATTTTCCCCAAGCAGATCTCTCGTGCCAATGAGATGGATCGCGGCAACTGGATAAATCTCTGCTACTGGGACGGAGACGACACAGAGCGTTTCGCAATCCATGATTCACGCAAGCTCAACCTGTCAGAGTTCTTAGACCTCGCAGAGAAAAAGCGGACGACATACGAGGAGCTCGAGAAGATTCAGCCAGAGCTCGTCGATCATTTCAGCGATGGCCCTCCATGCCTTCAGCACATCATGACGATGGGCTTCCCAGAAGGCGGACGAAACATATCTTTGTTCAATGTTGGTGTTTATTATCGCAAGAAGAATCCTGACGATTGGCAGGAAGACCTCATGCGTTTCAACTATGAGCAACTCGATGAGCCGCTGCCGTCCGGCGAGGTCAATGGCCTAATCAAATCAGTCAGCAAAAAAGAATACGCCTACACTTGCAAGCAGTCGCCCATCTGCAACTATTGCGAGAAGTCAAAGTGCATGAAGCGAGAGTTTGGCATCGGTGGCTATGGCGGCGGCCAAGCGATCGAGATCAGCTCAATAACAAAATACGAAACCGAGAACAGAAGCTCTGTGCGCTGGTACATCGAGATCGGCGGAGAACGCATCGAGGTCACAACTCAGCAACTGTTGGATCAGCGCCAGCTGCAAAAGCTCTGTGTCGAAAAGCTCAACAAGTGTCCAGCCCAGATGCCGGGGCCAAAGTGGGAACAGGCCATAAACAACCTGCTCAGCACTGTTGAAGTTATACAAGACCCAGACGACGCAAGCCCACAGGGTCAGTTTGAGAAGATGCTTGACAGCTTCTTGACTGGCAAGGTTCAGGCTCGTCACCGAGACGAGATAATGAATGCGAAGCCATGGCACGACCCAGACGAGGGTCGCGTTTTCTTCAGGTCGGAAGACCTTTTCATCTATCTGGAGGCGCGGAGGTTCCGCTACCAATCTCAGCATCAGGTTTGGTCTTGGCTGAGAAATCTTGGCGGCGACCGTAAGACCTTTCGTATAAAATCCAAACCAGTTAAAGTATGGTCTGTCCCGGCACCTCAGTTCTACGATGAAGAGGAACTAGAGGTTCCAAGCTCAGTGACAGAGGACTTCTGATGGAATCCGACAGCGAGTTAATTGAGTGTCCATGGTGCGGGCAGATGACTCGTGTTGTCGTGTATGAGTCTGGTAGGGTTGTTTGTGATTCATGCAAGAGGACATTGTATGAGGAAGAAGTTCAGTGATTCAGACGCCAACGACATACGCTGGCTCTATTTCAAAGGGAAAAACAAACAAGGCAAGCGATTCACAATGAAAGAGCTTGCTGGAATTTACAATTGCCACCCGAATACAATCCTGTTGGTGATAGACAGGAAAAGTGGTTACTCACATCTGCCTGTTGAACCGGAGGGAGATTGATGTCCCCTGAAGAGTGGAATAAAATTAAGTTCGAAGAAGATGCCAAGCAGAGGCTTGAGGAAATGTCTTCTGGTTCTGTTTACGAACTTCTGTCAAAGGTTGATATGCTCCTGAGTGTTGGGGCATTTCCGCAGAACTCGTTTGCAGCAGTCGAAGAAGTGAAGCAGAAACTTAAAAAGATATTGCGCGGCAATATCGTTGAGAAAGGATCAAATGAGAAGAGTTCAAATAATCTTAGGTCCGCCCGGGACTGGGAAGACGACTACCCTCTTGAGGATTGTTGAGGACGCACTCAGCAGAGGAGTCCCGCCAGAAAGGATCGCCTACCTAGCTTTTACGCGCAAGGCTGCATACGAAGCTCAAGAGCGTGCCATGCAGCAGTTTGGCTTTGACGAAAAGCGATTCCCATATTTCCGGACACTTCACTCCCTCGCATTCAGAGAGCTTGGGCTCCAAAGGGATGAGGTGATGACCAACACCCATTACCGCAAGTTGGGCAAAGCCCTTGGCGTAGAGTTCAAAGGGATCTACGACGAGGATCTTGGAATACACACAGGAGACGGATTGGGAGACAAGTGCTCGCGCATCGAGTCTCTTGCGAGGGTCGGCATGCGATCTCTCGAGGAGCAATACAATCTGACGCCAGTCAATGACCTGACCCTGCATGCTGTGAAGCAATACGATGCGGCCATGCGTCGTTACAAAAAAGAAAACGGTCTGCTGGATTTTACAGACATGCTCGAGCGGTATGGCTCTGCGTTGCCAGTTGACATCTGCATCTTTGATGAGGCCCAAGATCTTAGTTCGCTTCAATACAAAATGGCGATCGCTGCTGCGGCCAACGCAACCGAAGTTTATATAGCTGGCGACGACGACCAAGCGATCTTCGGATGGGCTGGTGCAGACGTTCAGAAGTTTTTAAATCTGAAGGGCGACCGCATGGTCCTGCCGCAGAGCTACCGAATACCGAGATCAGTTCACAAGCTCGCCCTCGACATCGTTGGCCGGATCAAGCATCGCTATCAAAAGCCATGGTCTCCGAAGCTGGATGCTGGTTTGGTTGACTACGTTTCTGATGAACAACAGATCGACTTCTCTGGCGAAAAAAGTTGGTTGTGCATGAGTCGGTCAAAATATCTTCTGAACAGATTCCAACAGTCGGTCCGTCAGCAGGGTTATGCTTACACATACAATGGCAAGAGCTCTCTTGAGACTGAGGAGACTCGAGCCGTCATGAGCTGGGAGCGTTTGCGCAAGGGTGGATCGCTCACCATGTTTGAGGCGAAGAACCTTATTCAGTTTTTCAATTTCAATCACACTCTGACCAAGCTCGAAAAATATCGCGTTACAGATCTGGGTCTGCCGGAAGATGCACTGCAACACGACTGGATGACGATGCTGCGCGGCATCGCCGCCGACGAGCGCGAGTATCTTAGGTCTTGTCTGCGCAATGGAGAAAAGTTTTCTGAAAAGCCACGCATCTCCATCTCGACCATCCACCAGTCCAAAGGTGGCGAGGCAGACAATGTCGCCCTGATCACCGACATGGGCCGTCTGTCTTGGGAGAACAGCCACACCGACGAGGAGAATCGAGTCTGGTACGTTGCTGTCACTCGAGCACGAGAAAGTCTGTCGATTGTCAGACCGCGAGGTTTGAGATATTATGCAATATGAGACTAACTCCTTGATAACGCTGATAAAGAAAATGCTTTTCTTTTTTAGCAGAAAGAGAGATAATAGCTGTGTTGGCGATGGTCGCCAACTTGAGAAAGGAAATCAGATGAGCAAGAGCTCCCCCGAGAAGATGGAACTTTACAAGACTGCTTACTCCGAAGAGCACGGCACGTTCGTCGGCATCAAGCAGGTATACAAAATCACGACCGACGATTGGCTGGTTGTGGCGCATGTTGCGGGCGAACCGCAGCATCTCCTCCGGAGCTTCCGCTCTTCTGAACTTACTCAGTACGTCCTCTAATCAGAAAGGAATAAACCATGTACGCACTCGACCGCAAAACTCTCGACCTCCGCTCTTTCGAAAATGGCAAGGCTGCTCGCAATGCTGGCAATGGCTTCGTCCTATTCGAAGACGCAGAAGAGCTTTTGAACAACCCAAACATAAAGAGCGAGGCTTGCTCTTTCTTCGTAGAACTCTACAACAAGCATGCTGACAAGAGTGTGACAAAGTTCGAGAGCCGCAATGTCGCGGCCAGCCGGATTGTCAAGCTCGTCTCGACCATGCCCGTTGAGAAATCTCTTCACAACAAGACAGGAGAAAATGAAGTGACTGAAGAAGTTATTGAGGTGAATGTCAAGACCACAGCCCCGACCAAGCAGACTCGCAAGTCTGGCTTTGCAGGAAAAATGGTTCAGGCGACCTGCCAGACCAATCCTCGTCGCGAGGCCACTCATGGCTTCCATTCGATGCAGGTCTTGATTGATGCTGGCGAGCCGATCAGCTATGAGAAGTATATTGCTGCTGGCGGCCGACGCAACGACCTTGTGTGGGATATCGGAAAAGGCAACGCCAAGGTCATCGACTGATCGGAGGGGGATCTTCCCCCTCCACCCTCTTTCAGAAAGGAAAGCAAAATGAAGTTCCACAGATTCAAACATGATGATGGCCGATACATAAACTTGGGGAACTGGCAGTCTTCTGTCAAGTTGGCCAAGGACGAGGCCAAGGATCTTGGACACTGGTCTCGCAGCGAGACTAAGATCCAAACCCTGACGATCAATCAGCAAGACTCTTATCAGGCGATGATGAATCTGCTGAACCAAGACTCACGCGTGTTGGGGCAGATCCATGAGAGCTAAAATTATATTCGCAGCCCTGTCACTTTCCGCATGCGCATCGAATGCAGAGCCAGAGGTCTCTCTCAAAACCGAAAAAGAGATCCACAGCATGAACCGGCACGAGGTGATCAATGCGATCACCGACTGCCAGTCTGCTGGCTTGAGGCCTGTTATGATTTATGGTAGAGTCCGAGTTGCTGGCCGGCCATCACCAATTGTCCTTGATGTCACTTGCGCGCCACCCAAGGCACAGTTATGATCAAGCTCGGCATCGGCATAGGGATTGGCGTTGCGATAATGCAGTTTCATCTCGCACCTTTCATCGCAGAACTTTTTGTTTCGTCTGGTGCTCGTGATCAGATTGTGCAATTTTTACAGGAGATCGAACATTGATTATTCTAGGCGCTGGCATGGCTGGCTTGTTGTCAGCGAACATACTCAGGAGTTTCCAGCCAAAGGTATGGGAGGCACAAGACTCTCTCCCGAACAACCACGAGGCTCTGCTGCGCTTCCGGACTGACAAGGTTGGCTCTGCTTGTGCCATACCTTTCAAAAAGGTGAAAGTGAACAAGGCCATAAAGTATGACGGTAAAATTACGACTCAGCCCGATCTCTTCCTGAGCAATTTGTACTCTCAGAAGGTGACTGGTGGCGTCTGGTCTCGGTCAATCAATGATCTGAGTGCAGCAGAGCGTTACATCGCGCCACTGAACCTGATCAGCCAGATGGCTGTCAACTGTAACATCTCATATGGCAAGGTCGCTGATGAGTTTTTCCTAGATGAGCATGCAGCGTTTGACAAGCATGTACCAATTATCTCGACAATACCGATGCCTGTGCTGATGAAGTTGGTTGGCTGGGAAGATGTGCCAGACTTTGGTGCACGGCGGATCTGGACACAGAGGGCAATCATTGATGAGCCGCACTGCGACGTTTATCAAACCATTTACTACCCAGACCATTTCGTCCCGCAGTATCGTGTGTCGGTTGTCGGCAATGTCGTGATCTCAGAGCTCGCATCAGAACCACACGTCGATCCCGGGAAATCAATCATGGAGATCTTGCGGGAAGATTTCGGCATCAATGCACGGAGGCTCGTCGGTATGAAAACGAGCTCTCAAAAATACGGTAAGATCACGCCAATAGATGAAAAGATCAGGCAGGAGTTCATCTTCGAGATGACGACGAGGTACAATCTTTATTCCGTCGGACGCTTTGCGACATGGCGCCAGCTTTTGCTTGATGATGTTGTCGGAGACATCCAGAAGATTGAGCAGTTCATCAGAGGAAACTCTGACTACCACCGGAAAATGAAGTCACAGAAAGGAGCAGACCAGTGAAAGTTAAACTTGTTGAGTGCACACCTAACGCTAAAGATCTTTTGATCTTCACCAAAAACACGCGCCTGTTGAATGTTGAGGATGCGTACGACGAAATCAAAGACTGGCCCGAAGACAAGAAGCAGGAAGAGCTAGACTACATGCTTCAGACGATCAAGTCGAGTTGGGAGTTCATTGATTACGTTTTCGAGATCCGTGATGTGACACGAGCATTCACCCACCAGTTTGTCCGGACGCGCACAGGCTCGTACGCCCAGCAGTCTCAGCGCACAGTGGACATGGAGGGTTTTGGCTACTACACCCCGCCAAGGATCAAAGAGAACCTCATCGCTCGTGCGCTTTATGATCAGTGCATGACTATGATCAATTCTTATTATCAGGATCTGCGAGAGATCGTCCCGGCTGAAGATGCACGTGGCGTCCTGCCAACAAACATCCACACGAACATCGTCGCAAAGTTCAACCTTCGGACTCTGCACGAGACTGCTAAGTCCCGCCTGTCGCCGAGGGCGCAGGGTGAATACCAGCAGGTGTTCAAGTTGATGGTTGACGAGGTTGTTAAAGTTCACCCATGGGCAGAGCCCTTCCTAACGCCGACGGAGTGGTCCGCACCCTCCATGGCAAAACCTTTGAACAAGTGAGGATAAAATGAGAAAGAACTGGACAGACGAGGAAGTTCTCAACATCATTAAGATGAAGAGCAAAATGCCGGTCAGAGAGGTCGCAAAAGAAACTGGCCTGTCGCAAACCCAGATTCACTATGCCTTGTACAACTACAAGTTCAAGAATGCCCCTGCTCCGGAGAAGAGCTTTTGGGATCGCATCAAAGGGCTTTTCTCCTGAGCCAAGATGGAGTAAACTTATCGTCTTAAGAAAGGAAACGATATGAATATCTTTTATGTTGACCGCTGCCCCATAGCAGCTGCCAGATCTCTTTGCGACAAGCACGTCGTAAAGATGATCCTTGAGACTGCACAACTGCTCAGCACTGCGCATCGTGAGCTTGACGGTGACGACTATGCAGATGCGGCCGAGTTGTACAAGTCAACTCACAAGAACCATCCCAGCGCAGTTTGGGTCCGCTCCAGCACAGCCAACTACACTTGGGCTTACCGTCATTTGGAGTCCCTGTGCAAAGAATATACAAAGCGTTACGGCAAGCACCACAAGACCGAGCGTCTGCTTGACGGACTCAAGCCTCGCCCAGTCAACATTCCGCCGGACCGGGGCATGTCTTATATAGAGACTCAGCCACCTCAGTGTATGCCAGAAGAGTACAAGTGCAACCCTAACACTGCGTCACACGACGATTGTGTCCGAGCCTATCGTGCATATTACTGCGGCGACAAGATGACCCAAGCTTGGGCAAAATACGATCACACGGAGGCACCGTCTTGGATAAGCGCGTAATCATTTCTGATCTTGACGGAACTTTGTCTGATCCCTCTGCCAGACTCCATCTTTACAAAGAGCGGAAGTATGCAGAGTTCAACAAGGCTGGCAAAAACGACAAGCCAATTGAAAATGTCTGCAACATCTTGCGCAATTTGAAAGACTCTGAGACAGATGTCATCATCTGCACTGCTCGTGACGAGTCTTGCAGAAAAGACACACAGGAGTGGCTCAAGCTCAATGATGTACCTTACGACATGTTGGTGATGCGCTGGAAAGACGACCAACGCCACGACATTGATGTCAAACGAGACATGTTCAACAAGCTCCTTGAGATTTATGATTTCAAGCAGTTCTGGTTCGTTCTTGAGGATCGCAACGTCTGCGTTGACATGTGGCGCGGGGAAGGCCTGAGTTGTTTGCAAGTCGCACCGGGGGACTATTAATGGAAATCAGAATAATCGGTAACGACATCGAGATCGATAGTGAAAAGGTCGCACGAATATTCGACATCAGGCCGACACTCAGGACTCGTCTTGAGGAGGCTATCGAAATTGTGAATGAGGCACAAGACAAAAACCCAGACGAGGAATATCAGACGGGCTTTGGCGAAGGAAAGAGCGAAGGCTATAGCGAAGGCTATGAGGAAGGCTATGAGGAAGGATACGACGATGGACTCAGATCAAAAGACTCCGATTGAATGCATGGAGGAGGCGCTCAAGACTTTCCGAGAGCGCAACACTTCATATGGCGACAACTATCATCGCCACGGGAAAGTTATGATGGCTCTGTTTCCGGAGGGTGTTGATCTCCGGACAGAGAAAGAGTGGAACAAGTTCGGCATCGTCAACATGATCGTCGCCAAGCTCACCCGTTATTCAATGAACTGGCCAGCAGGTCATCAGGACTCTGTTCACGACCTAGGGGTTTATGCGTTCATGCTTGAGTCTCTGCATAGCGAGGATTGATATGATTGTTTTCGATGTTGAGACGACAGGGCTGCCAAAGGCTGAAGGTTCGGACTTGGACATCCAGCCAAAGATCATCGAGTTCGGTGCTCTGAAGCTGGACGATGATCTGAAAGAGATTGGCAAGCTGGAGTTCTTTTGCAATCCGGGGCATCCGCTTGACCCTATGATCACGAAGATCACCGGCATAACCGACGACATGCTCAAAGACGAGAAGCCATTCGTTGCTTATTACGGGGAGCTCTGCGATTTCTTCCTTGGCGAGCGAGAGATGGTTGCGCACAACTTGCCATTCGACCGGAAGATACTTAGATTTGAGCTTGAGCGACTTGACAAGGTCACGAAGTTCCCTTGGCCCCGAGATCATATCTGCACAGTTGAGGTCGGCCAGAGGGTCTGGGGCAAAATGCGAAAGCTCGGGGATATACACGAAGAGCTGTTCGGGGCTAAGATAGAAGGCGCACACAGATCAATCAACGACGTTGAAGCAACAGTCCGCATCGTTGAGTGGTATAAGAAGGAGGGCCACCTGTAATGGATCCGATAATGATAATGATCGTCGGGCACCTGATCCTTGGCGTCATTTATATAGCGACGAGCTGATGCTGAACATAAAGGTCAGGACGGAATACTCTTTCCGCAAGGCATTTGGCCCTGTCGATTCGGTTGTTGGTGTTTGCCAAGGGGATGCTGTCGGGGTGTGCGACACAGGCACATGGGGCCATGTGTCGTTCAGCAAAGCATGCAAAGCTGCCGGCAAAAAGGCTGTCCTAGGGGTCGAAATTCCTGTTGTTGAAGATGCGACAGACCGCAGTCGCCAGCCAGCCAACGCGATGTCCTTCATCGCAAAGAACAATGATGGTCTTGAAGAGATATACAACCTCGTCACCAAGAGCACAGACAAGGACCATTTCTATTATCATCCCCGACTGAGTTATTCTGATCTGTTTGATATCTCAGAAAACGTCATCATCCTCTCTGGAACTCACCCAATATGGGGAATGCTTCCATTAGCCAGAAAACACGATCTTTACATTGAGCTCAATCCCATGAGCTCACGCAAGGCTCTTGAGTTTGCAGAAAGCAAAGGCTTCAAGACAGTCGCAACGAGCGACAACTATTATCCACTCGTGACAGACAAGAAAGCCTATGAGGTGCTGGTTGGGCGAGACCGCACAGACCGCACGACAGCCATGCACATACTCAACGAGTGGGAATGGAAAGACGCAGTGCCTTGGGCACCACAGTCTGCGATTGACAACACCTATGAGATCGCCGGATTGTGCGAGACTGATCTGCCTGTTGCCAAGATGGTTTCCTTCAACAGCAAGAAAACTCTTGAGGAGCTTTGTCGGGAAGGTGCAGCCAAGTTGGGCATAGATCTGTCTGACGAAGTTTACGCTGCTCGCCTTGAGCGAGAGCTAAATATGATCGCAGAGAAGAAGTTCGAAGATTACTTCTTCGTGATCGCCGACATGATTTCTTACGCTAAGCAACACATGCTAGTTGGCCCTGCCCGTGGTTCGTCTGCTGGCTCGCTGGTGTGCTACTTGACTGGCATAACGGACATCGACCCGATCAAGCACGACCTGCTGTTCGAACGGTTCATCGATGTGACCCGCGAAGACCTCCCGGACATCGACATCGACTTCCAAGACGATCGGCGAGAGATGGTGTTTGAATACCTCCGGCAAAAGTACGGAGCGGAGAAGGTCGCTCACCTCGGAACTGTGTCGCGCTACAAAGCCAAGAGCACGATCTCAGAAGTTGCCAAGGGGCTCGGGATTCCTGCTTGGGAGGTCAACGACCTCAAAGGTGCAATCATCGAGCGGAGCACAGGCGACTCTCGTGCAGCGTTTTGCATCCTTGATACGTTCAACGAGCTTGATGTTGGCCGAGAGGTGCTTAGGAAATACCCACAGATGAAGGTCGCGGCCAGCATGGAGAACCATGCGCGGCACAGCGGTGTTCATGCCGCAGGGATCATCGTCACAGAGCAGCCTGTCCGGAAATATTGTTCAGTCAGCGAACAGAGCGGTGCAGCTCAGATAGATAAAAAGGATGCTGAGGATCTGAATCTTCTGAAGATTGATGCCCTTGGTTTGCGAACGCTGTCTGTGTTGCAAGACGTTCTTGATCAGGTTGGCTGGACGAGGGACCAGCTCGTCAATCATGACCTAGAAGACGAGGCTGCGTTCGCGATATTGAACGACGAGAAGTACGCCGGAATATTCCAGTTTGAAGGCTATGCGCTGCAATCTGTGACTAGGCAGATGAAAGTTCATAAGTTTGAAGACATTGCGGCGATCACAGCTCTGGCTCGCCCCGGACCGCTAAACTCCGGCGGCACAACGGAATACATAAAGCGTCATACCGGCGCAGCTCCTGTTGAGTATCTCCACCCCCTAACAGAAGGCATCACAAAGGTCACCAACGGCGTCGTCGTTTATCAAGAGCAGGTCATGACGATCGGGAGGGATGTCGGTAAACTCTCTTGGGAAGATGTTTCGTCTCTGCGCAAGGCGATGAGCAAGTCTCTGGGCAAAGAGTTCTTTGACACCTACTTTGAAAAGTTTAAGGTTGGTGCTGAGGAGAACGGAATTGATGAGGAAAAAGCACGATACATCTGGGACCACATCAACACGATGGGCAGTTGGGCATTCAATCGCTCTCACGCCATTGCTTATGGGCTTGTTTCTTATTGGTGCTGTGTTCTTAAGTCTCGTTTTCCTCTGGAGTTTGCTGCAGCTTGTTTGCGCAACGTCAAAGACGACGAGCAAGCAGTTAGGTTGTTGCGTGAGGTCGTGCGCGAAGGTCTTTCGTATAAACCGTTCGACAAATTCAAATCGGAGATAAACTGGTCGGTTCAAGACGGAGAGCTGATTGGTGGCTTGATGGGCATCAAAGGCATCGGGCCAAAGATGGCGCAGGATATAATCGAGCGTAGGAAGATGAGCCAGCCTCTGACACCGAGGCAAGAGAAACTTCTCGGAGAAGGCCAGACGCCATATGACGACATCTTTGAGTGCGAGAGGCGTTTCGGTCACATAAAGGCAGACCCAGCCGCGCACAACATCGTGACACCGATCATAGACATCGTTGACCTAGATGCTGACAGTCCCGGCCAGTTTGTCTTCTTCGGGAAGCTCAAGGAGAAGAACCTGCGAGACATGAACGAGACAGTCAACTTGGCCAAGCGTGGAGGCCGACGAGTTGAGAACAACAACCTGTGGCTCAATGTCACGTTTGAGGACGACACAGGCCCAATCATCTGCACCATTGATCGGTTCAAATATTCGCGTATGGGCAAGCCCATCGTCGAGGACGGAAGGCTGGGTGATTGGTACCTCATAAAAGGCACTCTCAGGCAGGGATTCAGGAAGATTTATGTGGACAAATGGCGTAAGCTAGACTAACCCCTTGATAAACATGAAAAAGAAAATTGCTTTCTTCAAAAATAATTGTTTCTTTCTGGCCCAGAAAGAGAGATAATCTTTGTGTTGGGACGATCCAACGCTCTGAGAAAGGAAACCAGAATGAACATCCTCGAACAAATCGAAACCCGCTTCACCGAGACCAAGAGCGCCTGCAAGCTCTACAAGACTGTCGC
>Ga0255768_10001590_pt1 | contig 23334 bp, 23 predicted proteins | sample 071ome_33_FD_179983 | JGI IMG/M metagenome (GOLD analysis project Ga0255768, IMG submission 179983) | Coastal salt marsh microbial communities from the Groves Creek Marsh, Skidaway Island, Georgia - 071412AT metaG (version 2) | ecosystem: Environmental > Aquatic > Marine > Intertidal zone >...
TTTTTGTTTATCAGTCGTTTAGGTTGTTAATTATTTGTTTACTTTTTTTTTATGTTGTTCGTTTCTTTTTTTCACTAATCTTTTATTAAGAAATTAACACCCCATATACATCTCTTTAAATTTTTATATAAAACTATTATAAATATGTTTAAATGTTTATTGATAATAAAAAGATATAAGGGGTGGAATAAAACTATATTTGAATAAAAATTATAATGAGTAAAAAGAAGAAAGAGATTAAAGGGTTAGAGAGAAAAATAAACACACTTATTTCATTACCAGAATTTAAAGAATTTAATTATAAGCAAGTTGCTTTCTCCCTCGGAGTTAGTGATACAAAAGGAAGAAATGAAATAATAAAAATATTAAACACGTATTTGAAAAAAGAAAAAATAATTAAGGTTGGAAGAGGCAGGTTTAGGGCCCCCTCTGTTCAAAAAGATCTAGCAACAGGAGTTTTAGAAATAACAAGCACAGGAAGAGGTTATGTGGTGTGTGAAGAGTTGGAAGATGATATAATGATTGAAAAAAAACATCTCAATAAAGCTTTACACGGAGATAAAGTTGAGGTTTTGGTAAGAGAAAAAAAGTATAAAAACAAACATGAAGGGCAGGTCATAAAAATTTTAAAAAGAAACAAAACGGTTTTTGTGGGTGTGTTTGAGAAAAATAAAGACTACGCTTTTGTAAACACAAGGAACGCAAGAATGTATACCGATTTTTTTATAGACAAAGAAGAGATGAAGAACTATAAGACAGGAGAAACGGTAGCAGTAGAAATAAAAAAATGGGAAAACTCAAGCAATTCACCGGAAGGAAGAATAGTAAAGACGTTTGGCTTTGAAAACAAAGAGAAGGACGCATACTCCATTTTGTATGAATATGGTCTTTCTGCTGAGTTTGAAGAAGAGGTGGAAAAAGAGGCAAAAAAAATTAATAAAAAAATAAGCAAAGAGGAGGAAAAGAAAAGAAGGGACATGCGAAAAGAAATGACTTTTACGATTGACCCAGAAGATGCAAAAGATTTTGACGACGCAATATCATTTAAAAAGATTGAAAAAGAAAAATATGAGGTAGGGGTTCATATAGCAGACGTATCACATTACGTGACTCCAGGAAGCAGCATAGACGAAGAGGCGCAAAAAAGAGCAACCTCAGTTTACTTAGTGGACAGGGTGGTGCCAATGCTGCCAGAAACACTTTCAAACAACCTCTGCTCTCTTAGGCCAAATGAAGAAAAATTAACTTTTTCAGCAGTTTTTATAATGAAAAAAAATGGAGATGTTTTAGAAGAGTGGTTTGGCAAAACAATAACAGAGTCAAACTATAGACTTTCCTATGAAGAAGCACAATATATTATAGAAAAAGAAGAGAAAACCATACCAAAAGAAAAAACAATTTTAAATAAAGAAAAGAAAGTATCAAGCGCTCTTGTGGAGGCGATAACAACCCTAAACCATATTGCTAAAACAATAAGAAAAAAAAGAATAAACAACGGGGCTATTATTTTTGATAAATCAGAAATAAAATTTAAGCTAGACGAAAAAAACAACCCGAAAGAAATAGTTTTTAAAACAGCAAAAAGCGCAAATAAACTTATAGAGGAGTTTATGCTTCTTGCAAACAAGAGGGTGGCTGAAAAAATGAAAAAAGGAAAAGAAAAGTTTGTTTTTAGGGTACACGACAAGCCAGACGAAGAAAAGTTAAAAAACCTGCAAACTGTAGTAAAAAAATTTGGATATAACCTTAACCTTGAAAAGAAAGAGGTTAATACTTCCTTAAACAAACTTCTTGAAAACACTTTTGGAAAAAATGAGCAAAATCTTATAGATACTCTTATGATAAGAAGTATGAGTAAGGCAGAGTACACAACAAAAAACATAGGGCATTATGGACTAGCTTTCGACAACTACACGCATTTTACTTCACCAATTCGAAGATACCCTGACGTTTTAGTTCACAGGCTAATAGAGGCTGAGTTAAAAGAAGAAAAAATAAAAACAGAAGAATTAGAAAAAGTTTGCAACCACTCAACCCACATGGAAATACTTGCCACAAAAGCTGAAAGAGATTCAATAAAACTTATGCAGGTTAAATATATGCTTGACAAAGAAGGAAAAATTTTTGAAGCAGTTATTTCTGGAGTAATAGCAAGAGGAGTGTTTGTAGAGGTTATAGAAAACAAGTGTGAGGGTTTGGTAAAAGCAAAAGACCTCACAGGCGATTTCTTTGTTCATGATGAAAAAAACCACCAGTTTGTAGGAGAAAAAACAGGAAAGAAATATCAGCTTGGAGACAAAACAAGAGTTATGTTGATTAAAGCTGATCAGGCAAAAAGAAGACTAGACTTCCAAATACTAACTTGAGGCATCGAGCGGATTCGAACCGCTGTAAAAGCTTTTGCAGAGCTCCGCCTAGCCACTCGGCCACAATGCCCTTAAGGTGCAAAAATAGGAAAAAGATTAAACTTTTTTTCTTAATTCTACAGAATCTACACAACCCCCAATAGGAGGGTTGATTTTTTTTATACTCACATCGACAGATATAATTTTTTTATCTAGTTTGTTTATAGAGGAGATAATTCTTTCCATAACAACCTCTAATAGCTTTGAAGGAGTATCCATTTCTTTTTTTATAGCATTATAAACATCTACATAATCAACTGTTTTTTCAAGCTTGTCGTCTTTTTCTGCCACAGATGTGTCAAACTCCACTGAAGCGTTAACCAAATATTCTCCACCAACAATTGATTCTTCACTAAGACAACCATGAAAGGAATAAAACCAGGCGTTATTTACAGAAATTTTTGACAAAATAATATCCAAAGATATAAAAGCAGACAAACAATTTATCAACCTTTTCAATATCTTTGACACAGTGAAGAAAAAAGGACCAAACTTTATAGAACAAATTATAGATGGAGACCTTTCAAGAGGGTTTAAAAAAGAAGACCTAAGGTTCAGGTTTCCTCCAGAACCAAACGGATATCTTCATATTGGGCACCTAAAAGCAATTTGTTTAAACTTCAACCTTGGAGAAAAGTATAATGCGCCGGTAAACCTTAGGTTTGATGATACAAATCCAGAAAAAGAAGCCAAAGAGTATGTTGATGCTATCAAAAACGACATCCTTTGGCTAGGTTACAAATGGGACAATGAGTGTTACGCATCAGATTATTTTAAACAGCTTTATGACTGGGCCCTTGTTTTAATAGAAAAAGAACGTGCGTACATTGATTCACAGACATCAGCAGAAATAGCAAACCAAAAAGGAACACCCACAAAAGCAGGCCAGCCAAGTCCATTTAGAAACAGGGATAAAGAAGAAAGTGTTAAGATTTTTAAGGAAATGTACAACGGGGAACACAAGCAAGGAGAGCATGTTTTAAGAGCAAAAATTAACATGTCATCACCAAACATGTTAATGAGAGACCCTGTCATTTACAGGGCCATGAGCTCAACCCACCACAGAACAGGAGACAGTTGGAAAATATATCCTATGTATGACTGGACCCATGGAGAGTCAGATTATATAGAACAGGTTTCACACTCTTTGTGTACACTTGAGTTTGAGCCTCATCGTGAGCTTTACGATTGGTTTTTGGACTCTATTAGTCCTTTAGAGGGTATTAGACCAAAACAAAGAGAGTTCTCAAGGCTTAATCTTTCTTACACCATAACAAGCAAAAGAGATCTTGCAAAACTTGTTAAGGAAGGCGTTGTTAGTGGCTGGGACGACCCTAGAATGCCAACAATTTCTGGTTTAAGAAAAAGAGGCTACACCCCAGAATCTTTAAAATCATTTGCTTTAACTGTTGGAGTTTCAAAAAGAGAAAACGTGATAGACGTTTCTCTGTTAGAGTTTTGTGTAAGGTCTCATTTAAACGAACAGGCACCTAGAGCAATGGCTGTCTTAGATCCCTTAAAAATATCAATTAAAAACTACAACAAAAGTAAAGAAGAGAGTGTAAGTTTTGATATAAACCCACAAAAACCAGAGCAGGGAAAAAGAGAAATTTTGTTTTCAAAGAATATTTATATAGAAAGGGAAGATTTTCAAGAAAACCCTGAAGATGGTTTTTTTAGACTCTCCCTAGGAGAAGAGGTAAGACTTAAAAATGCATATATAATTAAAGCAACTAAAATTATTAAAAACAAAAAAGGAAAGATTATAGAAGTTGAATGTGATTATGATGAAAAAAGTAAAAGTGGGTCAAATACAACAGAGAGCAACAGAAAGGTTAAGGCAACAATTCACTGGGTTTCTGCGGAAACCGCAAGGGAAGCAACAATAAACATTTACGACAGACTTTTTAAAGTGCCTGAGCCAGGTAAATCTCACGACCTCTTAAGCGAGGTTAACGAACACTCTTTAGAAATAAAAAAAGCACAAGTAGAGCCTTATCTTGCTAATTCAAAAGAGGGAGACCATTATCAGTTTCAAAGGTCAGGGTATTTTATTCGAACTAATAATAAAAAAACCCTAGAGTTTAACAAAACAGTAGGGTTAAGAGATGGTTGGAAGAAATAGTTAAGCTACTCAGCCCCATCTTCAAAGTTCTCCAAACCACGATTGTCAAGCTGCTGAGTCCCTTGCTTAGGTTGCCTCAAACCACCTTTAACAGATTCTAGGTTTTCTTTTTGCATTGCCTCCCCTATTTTACTACTAGCGGTAAAAGCTGCAACCATATCATTCAGCATAGTGCTTCCTGCTTGTGGTGAATTAGGAAGAAGGATTAAATTAGAATTGGTTTCTCCACCAATTGACTGAAGTGTATCATAGTGTTGAGTAACAACTATTAATGCAGAAGCCTCTTGTGAGTTTATACCAACTGACCCTAGGGTTCCTACAGAGTCTTCAATACCCTTAGCTATTTCCCTCCTCTGATCAGCAATTCCTTGCCCTTGAAGCCTCTTGCTTTCAGCTTCAGCTTTCGCTTTTTCTACAATTAAAATTCTTGCAGCATCTCCCTCATATTGAGCAGCTGTTTTTTCTCTATCAGCAGCATTAATTCTATTCATTGCTCTTTTAACTTCTGCGTCCGGCTCAATATCTGTAACAAGTGCTTTAACAATAAAATATCCATATTCTTCCATAGCCTCTCCTAATGTTTGTTTAACGGCTACAGCTATATCATCTTGTTTAGAGAAAACATCATCAAGCTTCATTTTTGGAACCTGTGAACGAATCAAATCAAACACATATGATGTAATTTGATCTTGTGGAAAGTCTAGTTTGTAAAATGCGTCAAAAACCTTAGACTCTACTACTCTATATTGAACCGAAACTTTTAGTTTAACAAACACATCGTCACTAGTTTTTGTTTCTACCACGACATCTAGCTGTAAAACCTTTAAGCTTAATCTTCCCGCTACTCTATCAACCAAAGGAATCTTAACTTGAATTCCAGGATTTCTTACTGATTGAAATTTACCGAAACGCTCAATGATTACAGCTGACTGTTGCCTAACAATAAAAAAAGTTGAGATAACGATAAAAAAAAGAAACAGTATTATTAAGGGTGTTGTAAAGAAATTCATAGTTATATTTTATTAATTAAATTTTCAATTCTTTGAAGCGCTTCTTCTGGCCCAATGAAATCTATAATTTTAAATAAATCGGGACCAAAAAGACCTCCAACTATAGAAATTCTGAGGGTTTTCATAATATTTCCAAACAAAATATTGTTTTCAGCTCCAAATTTCATGAGTTCGTTTTTAAAATCAAGAGGCTTATTAAAAAGCTTACTGTTTAATTTACAAAAATTTAAAACACTAAACATTACCTCTCTGTTAACTTTTTCTATCGCGTACACATCAATCTCCTTAGGTTGTCTAATAAAAACGGAAAGCTCTTTGTTAACATCTTTCAAGGTGTTTAATCGATCCTTAACTAATTCAACAGCAGCTTCCGCTAATTCTTCACTATATTTCTCAACAAGTAATTTTTTTGTTTCTTCAGAGAGGTTTAATATTAGTTTAGAATCAAGATTTTTTAAATGTAGGTGGTTAATCCATAGTGCTTTTTTAAAATCAAAGCGAGCACCTGATTTGTTTATTTCTTTACAGTCAAAAGAATCAACAAGCTCTTCTTTCGTATAAAACTCTTTATCTTCAATACTGCTCCAGCCAAGTAGAGCTAAATAGTTATTAAGGCCTTCGGGAATGAACCCGTATTCTTTAAACCCTTTTGATCCTTCCCATTGAACAGCAAAAATGGGATGACCCTGTTCGTCAGCATCTCTTTTTGAGAGCTTACCCGAACCACTTGTTTTTAAGATTAAAGGAAGGTGATAAAATTTTGGAGGTATCCAGCCAAAAAACTCATAAAGCAAACAGTGAACAGGAAGCGATGAAAGCCACTCTTCCCCTCTAATCACTGAAGTTATTTTCATATCATTATCATCAACAACATTTGCTAAATGATAGGTTGGCATACCGTCAGATTTAAGAATAATTTTATCTTCAAGCTCATTGGAATCAAAAGTTAGCTCTCCGCGTATCTCATCATAGACAGAGATTTTTTTGTTTTCTGGAATAGCTAGTCTTACAACATACCTACCCTGTTCCACTCTTTTTTTTATATCTTCTTCACTAGCTGTATAAGAGTTATTAAGCTCCATTCTTGTTTTGATGTTGTATTTAAAATCTTTACCCCTAGACTCTCTAGCGACATCAAGTTCATTTTGCGAATCGAAAGCATAATATGCGTTTCCCTGTTTTAATAGTTTTTCTACCTTTTTTTTATAAAGCCCAGCTCTATCACTTTGTTTAATAGGCCCTTCATCAATTTTTAAACCAAGCCAATTAAGAGAGTCAAGGATATGTTTCTCAGCACCATCAACGGTTCTTTTGCTATCAGTGTCTTCAATTCTTAAAATGAACTTACCTCCACTTTTTTTGGCTATTAAATAATTGAAAAGAGCCGTTCTTACACCTCCGATGTGTAGTGGACCGGTTGGGCTTGGCGCAAACCTTGCTCTTTCTTTCATAGTTCAAATATAACACCATATTCAACGTTTTAGAAATTATACCCTATAATTGATTTATATTTGTCAAATTATGAGCGGTATTAAAATAAATGGTGCAAAAAAAAGTTTTTTTAACATCAAACATGTGTCACAAAAGCTTATAGATTTTGCAAACGAAGAGGGTTTTGAAATTGAAAGACTTGAGTATAACTTTGTTGATTCAGAAAAGATGTTTTCTTTAAATAAGGATTTTTTAAATCATGACACAGATACTGACGTAATTACATTTGATTATTCTGAATCAAAAACAATAGTAGCAGAGGTTTTCATTTCAAATGAAATGATGATTAAAAATGCAAACGATCACGCTCAAGGTATTGAAAATGAGGCTCTTAGGCTTTTTTCTCATGGCTTGCTGCATTGCATGGGGTATAAAGACAAAACCAATAAGGATAAGGCAAAAATGAGAAAAAAAGAAGATGAGTTTATATTTGCCGTTTCACGTGAAACATAAACTATGTTTGAATCTAAATATGATGTTATAGTTGTGGGTGGTGGACATGCTGGAGCCGAAGCATCCGCAGCCTCAGCAAATCTTGGCGCAAAAACACTGCTTGTCACCATGAACCTTCAAACAATTGGTCAGATGTCATGCAACCCTGCTATGGGTGGTATTGCTAAAGGACAAATTGTAAGAGAAATTGATGCACTTGGTGGATACAGCGGTATTGTCTCGGATCTAACGGCTGTTCAATTCAAGATGCTAAATAAATCTAAAGGCCCAGCTATGTGGAGCCCTAGAGTACAGTCAGACAGGGCTCAGTTTGCCTTAAAATGGAGAGAAATGCTAGAGAAGACTCCAAATCTTGACTTTTATCAAGACATGGTAGTGGGCCTGATAGTTAAAAACAACAAGATAAAGGGGGTTAAAACCGCTCTGGGTAATGATATTTTTTCTAAAACAGTTATTCTAACCAATGGAACATTCTTAAATGGACTAATTCATGTTGGGGAAAAAAATTTTGGAGGAGGAAGGGTTGGGGAGAAGTCGTCCACAGGAATAACATCGGATTTAGAGTCATATGGTTTTATTTCGGGAAGGATGAAAACAGGAACACCCCCAAGAGTTGACGGAAGATCTTTGGATTATTCAATTATGGAAGAACAGCCAGGAGATGAAGACCCCTCAAAATTTAGTTATCTTGAGGAAATAAAGCCAATTAAAGACCAAATGAGCTGTTACATAACTTACACAAACACAACGGTTCACGACATCATGGCTGAATCTTTTAGTAGATCTCCTATGTTTAATGGAAAAATTAGTAGCACAGGTCCAAGGTACTGCCCGTCTATTGAAGATAAGATTCATAGGTTTTCAGATAAAGAGCGACATCAAATTTTTGTTGAACCAGAAGGAAAAAATACCATAGAAGTTTATGTAAACGGTTTTTCTACATCAATGCCTGAGGATGTTCAATATTTAGCAATTAAAAAAATACCAGGCTTTAAAAATGTAAAATTTTTTAGACCAGGTTATGCAATTGAGTATGATTATTTCCCACCAACCCAGTTAACCTTAACACTTGAAACAAAAAGTATAGAGAATTTATTTTTTGCAGGGCAAATAAACGGAACAACAGGATATGAAGAGGCAGCAGCGCAAGGTTTAATGGCGGGTATTAATGCTGCTGCAAAAGTTTTTTCAAAAGACTCTTTGATTCTCACAAGAAGCGAAGCATATATTGGTGTATTAATTGACGATCTAATTACCAAAGGAACAGAAGAGCCATACAGGATGTTTACTTCTCGAGCAGAGTATAGAACTCTTTTAAGGCAAGATAATGCTGATATAAGGTTAACGGAAAAATCCTTTAATATTGGTCTAGCGTCAAAAAACAGACTCGAAAGAGTTCGGAGTAAACAAGAAAAAGTTACATCCTATATAGATTTCTTTGAAAAAACAAGTTATGAGTTAGATGAAGTTAACCCTTTATTAAAGTCTATTGGCTATGACCCTGTACCTCAAAAAGGAAAGTTATATAAAATGTATGCAAGGCCTAATATTAAAAAAGAGCACATTATTTCTTTGCCTTCTGTTAGAGATTACATCGACCAGAACTCTCTGGATATTGAAGTTATTGAGCAAGCTGAAATTCAAATAAAGTATAAGGGGTATATTGAAAAAGAAAAAAATAATGCAGACAAACTACATAGGTTAGAGGAGATTAAAATTCCAAAAAACTTTGATTACGACTCGCTCTCATCATTATCATTCGAGGCAAAAGAAAAATTAAATTCAATTAAACCAAGCACCCTGTCTCAGGCTTCAAGAATTAGCGGCATTAAACCAAGTGATATTAGCGTTCTTTTAGTTAAAATGGGTAGATAATTGTTCCACGTGAAACAGATCTATAAAAAAGACTATAAATTATTCGAAGCTAAAGACTATATAAAGTCAGGTAAATCTTTTGAGATATATAAAGACTTAAAATCTGGAATAGTTTGGACCTTTGTAGGCAATAACCATAACCATGAGTCGTATTATTTGTCTGATAAATATATTCCTCATAAAGAAAAAAAGGGGTTTTTTGGATTATTGTATTCATTTGTACAAAACATAATGTTTAGATACAAATTAAAGAACTTAAAAAACCATATTAACAAAAACAAGACAGTATTAGATTATGGCTCAGGAGATGGTAGGTTTGCAGAATATTTAAACCAACAAAATATTAAAACCATATCATACGACCCGCTTATTAAAAAATCAAGTCAATCAAATAATTTTAGTTTTAAAACAACTGAAAATCAGATAGATACGGTAATGATGTGGCATGTGCTTGAGCATATACCGGATGTAGACTCATCTATTAAAAGAATATATAAATCTTTAAAAAAGAAAGGGTCTTTGGTGATTGCAGTTCCTAATATTGACAGCTTTGACTCGCTGTTCTATAAACAATATTGGGCAGGCCTTGACGTTCCTCGTCACCTCTTTCATTTTAATCATGTAAGTCTAATAAACTTTATTGAAAAACAAGGCTTTGTTTTTAATTATAAGAAACCATTATTTTTTGACTCTTTTTATGTTTCCATTTTATCAGAGACAAACAGAAACAATCCATTTGGAGTATTGATTGGGCTAATTATAGGCTTTATGTCAAATTTATTTGCGCTTTTTTCTACTAATTATTCTTCATCATTCTACGTCTTTACTAAAGACTAATCTTCTTTTTTATTTATAAGCTTAGTAAGAGATATAGCAAAATTGGTGAAAACAATTTTAGAATTTACGTTTCTTGAAATTGAATAATGACAATCCTCTATTAGGGTGATTATTTCAATAAAATTAGAGCTATGTACAAAAGGAGAAAGTTTATCAATTTTAAAATCTGTATTTGTAGAAAAGGAACCCAGGCGCCTTGAACCATAGCTTATTAACATAGCCTCTCTGATAAGGTATGAGCAATAGCTTAAAAAATCTTTTTGCTGATCTCTAGAAATAGAGGATAGTTTTTCAGACCATTTTGTAAGATCAAGAATTGCGGCTTTACTTTTTTTAGCTAAAAAAGCGAAGCGTAAGCACTCAACAAAGTTGTTTTCGTGAGAAATAGAGTCAGACTCTTCATCCAGATAACTTAGTGATCTTGCCATGCTTCCCCTTGATGTGTTTACAATTAAATTGTAGTCAATACCTGTAAAGTTTTCTTTTAAATAACTTGTATGATCAGTTTTATTTATTGGGCTTAAATTTGAAATTTGACAACGAGAAATTATAGTTGGCAGAATAGCCTGAATGTTTGACGTAATTATAATAAAATATGTATTAACAGGAGGCTCCTCTAGAATTTTTAAGAGCTTATTTGATGTTTGTGGCATCATGGTTTCTGCTCCCCAAAAAATAAAAACCTTGTTTCCTCCCAAATATGATTTAAGAGCAGATTTTTTTTGCACTTTTTCAATTTCAGAGACTTTAATTGAGCCCTGAGACACAGTATTGCCAATATAGCTTGACCATTTTTGATAATTACCAAAAGTACTTTCTTTTAAAAATGAAAGCCATTCGGAATAAAGATTTTCATCATCTTTAACTGAAGCAAAAGAAGGAAAAGAAAAATGAAGATCAGGATGATCATAAATATTACCTTGAAAAGAAGAGTCATTCTTTAAAAGAGATTTTGCAATTTCAATAGCTAAGTTTAAACCACCATAACCATCTCTGTCAATTAAAATTTTTGACTGTGGAAAAGATTTGTTTAAGATAGAATTATAGATTTTTTCTTTTATATTATGTTGTCCTACAATTCTCTCTAAATTCATACCCAAATATATATCATATTATATCTTTGTCTACAAAATAATATTAACATGAATTTCCTACAGAGGCAAAAATTTAATAATAAGAAAGCTATTATTCGAGTCGACTTAAATGTTCCTTTAAATGAAAAAAAAGAGGTTACTGACTATACTAGAATAGAAGCAATCAAGGATACAGTCAATTTTGTTATTGACAATGGCGGCTCGTGTATTTTGCTTTCTCATCTCGGAAGACCTAAAGAAAAAGACGAAAGCTTATCATTAAAAAACATCTTAGACTCTTTATCAAAGACTTTAGACAAAACTGTTCTTTTTTTTCAAGACTGCATTGGAGAAGGAGCTGAAAAAGCAACAAAAGAACTAAAACCAGGAGAAATTATTTTGATGGAAAATTTAAGATTTTATAAAGAGGAGATAGAGGGAGACAAATTGTTTGCAGAAAAACTATCAAGACTGGGAGACCTATATATAAATGATGCATTTGGAACGTGTCATAGAAAGCATGCTTCAACCTATGTAATTGCAAAATACTTTCCAAAGGATAAATATGTTGGGAAACTATTACAAAAAGAACTTGAAGCAATTAGTCAAATTGCAGAACAAGGTAAAAAACCAGTACTTGCAATTTTAGGAGGAGCTAAGGTTTCAAGTAAACTAAATATTTTATATAATCTAATTAAAAAGGTGGATAAGATTATTATAGGTGGAGGAATGGCTTACACTTTTATAGCAGCACAGGGAGGTGAAATAGGAGAATCTTTAATTGAAGAAGATTTAATAGAAAACGCAAATGAGATTCTAGAGATTGCAAAGAGATTAAACAAAGAAATTATTCTCCCTGATGACATAAAAGCATCAACCGATTTTGACCAAAACGATTTAATTAAAATTTTTGATTCAGATAAAATTGAAAGTGGATGGATGGGCTTAGATATTGGGCCAAAAACAATTGATAAATTTAATAAAGCAATTCTATCAAGTAAAACAATTTTTTGGAATGGCCCTGTGGGTGTTTTTGAAAAAGAGGCGTTTTTAGATGGAACTAAATCGGTTTGTAATTCATTAAAAGAAGCAAAAATTAAGGGGGTTAATGTAATTGTTGGAGGAGGCGATTCAATAGCAGCACTTAAAAAACTTGGAAAAGAAGACTGGGTTAGCTATATTTCAACTGGGGGAGGTGCGCTTTTGGAAAGCCTGGAAGGTAAAACACTTCCTGGAGTTAAAGCATTGCTAAATGAGAATTAAAGCCTTTTATAAAAAAACATTAATTTTTTCTATTTTCGTCCTATTATGGGCTTGTAATTCGAATGGTTCAAATGCATATGTTCCAGAATCAAGTGGAAACATCAATTCCTTAACCGTGGTAATGTCCCAAGCTTCATGGAGAGAATCATTAGGAACTCATGTAAGAAGCATACTAATGGAACCCTACGAAGGGCTTCCTTTTGACGAACCAAAATACGATTTGTATCATCTTGATCCATCTATTTTCAATGGATTTGCTAGAAGTGGAAGAAATATAGTTTTTTTTAAAAAAGACTCATCTAATCAAGGTTTTAGGTTGATTAAAAATTTATGGGCAAGACCACAGATAGCCGGACTTATTACTGGAGAAGATGAAGAAGTTATGAAGTTTTATTTTGATGAGAACAAAGACCTTCTTTTAAGATCAATAAATGAGAACGAAAGATTAGAAAAGATCAGAAGAATGTCAAAAGCTCTAAATAAAGATAAAGAATTAACAGATAGATTTGGTTTATCAATGATCTTCCCCGATGCATATAAAACAGTAAAAGACACAACTAACTTTGTTTGGATTGAGAAGGAAGTATATAAAGGACACCTGAATATTATAGCTTATACATTACCCCTGGGAATAGATCTTAAGAAAATTGAGGAAAGAATACCTGCAATAAGGGATTCAATTGGAAAAATTTATGTTCCAGGAAGAGTTCCAGGCTCGTATATGATAACAGAGAGAGCGTATTTACCATATTATTATAAAACTAGCGTGAATAAGCTTGAAGCGATTATAACTAAAGGAACATGGGAAGTCCAAAACGATTTCATGGCAGGACCTTATGTAAATTATATTATAAAGGATACTATAAATAAGAGGAATATAGTAATAGAAGGATTCTCCTTTGCACCCTCGGAGAGCAAAAGAGATTACATGTTTGAACTAAACACCATAATAACTACAATGAAGCTAGTAAATTAGAATACTATTCTTTGGTTTCTTCTTCTTCCTCTTTTGTAGCCTTTTTAAATTCCTTAATTCCGCTTCCAAGCCCTCTCATAAGTTCAGGAATTTTTCTACCACCAAAAAGAAGAAGAACAACAACAATAATTAGAATAATTTGAGGTCCACCTATCATATTTGAATATTTACGGAACTAGGTTCCACAAACAAATTTAAAGAATTATTTTTTGTAATATGAATTTATTAAACAGATAATAACTTCTAACTAACTATACATATATTTGTAATAATGCCAAGAAAGAAAAAAAATACCTTATTTGAAAAGCTTTCTACTAGGTTTCATATCCTCTTAGTTAATGAAAAAACTTTGGCAAAGAAAAAACTTTTCTCTTCCTCAACTACAAGTTTATTTGTTTCATTATTTTTTGTATTTATACTTTTGCTTTCAACATCTTTCTTGATTATATATTTTACACCTTTAAAAGAATACTTTAGAGGGTATACGAGTATTGAATTAAGAGAAAGTGCTATACAAAACGCTTTAAAACTGGATTCCCTTGAAAATCTCTACATAATTCAATCTAGATATATAAACTCAATGAAGGATTTGCTTGCAGGGAATATTTCCTATGAAAATCTTAGTCAAGACAGTATAAGGGTTCAAAGTAATGCTATTGAATTAGAGCTTATTAAAGTAAATGAAGAAGATTCTTTATTAAGAGCTGTAGTTAAAGAAGAGGACAAATACAATGCCTTTGATATTTTAGGGGAAAGATTTACCACAGTTCTATTTCCCCCGGTAAACGGAGGGCTCTCTTCTAGCTTTGACCCAGATAATAAACACTATGGTGTTGATATTGTAATGCCGGAAAACTCACCCGTACACTCAATTAGCGAAGGAATTATAATTTTTTCTGAATGGACCTCGGAAACAGGATATGTAATAATTATTGAACATTTTAATGGTCTTACCTCTGTATATAAACATAACTCATCAATAATTAAGTTTCAGGGAGAAAGAGTAGAAACAGGAGAAATCATTGCGTTTACAGGAAATACTGGTGAGCTAACTACAGGACCTCATTTACATTTTGAGTTGTGGTATCAAGGTGAGCCAGTTGATCCACAGAGCTATATTGAATTCTAGATGAAAACAATAATTGCATTTTTATATGCCCACCTCGTAAAAAGACGAAACAAAAAGTGGATAAAAAATCCAATTGAATGGCAGACAAACACCTTCAAAAAATTAATTAAAAATGCTGTAAAAACGGAGTTTGGAAAAAATCATGATTTTGAAAACATTCACTCTTATGAACAATATAGAGAAAATGTTCCTGTAAGAGATTATGAAGAGTTAAGACCCTATATTGATAAAGTAGTTAATGGTGAAGAAGATATTTTATGGCCAGGAAAGCCTTTATACCTCGCAAAGACAAGTGGAACTACATCAGGAGCAAAATATATTCCTATTACCAAACAGTCTATAAAAACACATATTAGATCTGCACGAGATGCTTTGTTAAATTATTTTCTTGAAACAAAAAATTTTAAACCCCTAAAGGGTAAACACATGTTTCTGCAAGGAAGTCCGGAATTAGATAAGAAAAAAGGAATATACCATGGAAGGCTTTCAGGAATTAGTGCTCATTATGTGCCAAAGCTTTTTCTTCGTAATAGAAAACCATCATGGAGTACTAATTGCATAGAAGATTGGGATGATAAAGTAGAAGCTATAATCAAAGAGACAATTGGAGAAAAAATGACAATAATTGCGGGAATTCCATCTTGGGTGCAAATGTATTTTGAAAAAATTGTTTTAAAAGAAGGCAAAACAATTTCTAATGTTTTTCCTGATCTTTCGCTATATGTATATGGGGGTGTAAACTATGAGCCTTATCGACAAATTTTTGATAAATTATTTGGAAAGAGTATAGACACCTTGGCCACTTTTCCTGCTTCAGAGGGGTTTTTTGGTTATCAGGACCAGTTCAATAAAGATCAAACAGATCTTCTACTATTGCTAAACAATGATATTTTCTATGAGTTTATAAAAGCAGAAGATTTTCTTAGTGGTAATTATAAGAGAATATCCATTAAAGACGTAGAGCTCGATGTAAATTATTTATTAATAATATCAACATCAGCAGGATTATGGTCCTACAATATTGGAGATACAATCAAGTTTACCTCAATATACCCTTATAGAATTATTGTGTCAGGAAGACTAAAACATTTTTTATCAGCTTTTGGGGAACATGTAATTTCTGAAGAGGTTGAGAAGGCAATGGAAGTAGCAACAAAACTTCATAATGTTGCAATCAGAGAGTTTACTGTTGCACCAAACGTTAATCCTAAAAAAATGCTTCCGCATCATGAATGGTATGTAGAATTTGAGAATTTTCCAGAGGATATGTCGGCGTTTACCAAAACTTTGGATGATGAAATGATAAATCAAAACATATATTATAAAGATTTAATCGAAGGAAAAATTCTTAAAAGCCTTGAGGTGATTTCGGTTGAAATAGGGGGTTTTAATAACTACATGAAATCTGTTGGAAGACTTGGTGGACAAAACAAAGTGCCTAGGTTATCTAATGACAGAAATATTGTTGATAAATTAAAAACAATAAACGCTTGAAACAAAATATTACACTTAGTTATTCAATAAATAGAAGTTTTATTAAATCAGACATCTATATTTTTGAGGCACTTGGCTATAATGTCCAAAGAATATTGTCAACACCACATAAAAGCACCATATATTTTATATGGAACAGAACTAAAGAACTACTAAAATCTTTACTGTATATACCGAGTTCAAAAATTGTTGTTTCTTGGTTTAATGATTATCACTCCCTAATACCAATTATTATATCCAAATTTTTTTTTAAAAAATCTGTTATTATTGTAGGAGGTTATGATGCGATTGTTGATGTCGAAAACAAACACGGAATATTTTTCAAACAGAACACACGGTCTAAAATAGCAAGACTTAATTATAACTTGGCTTCTGAAATATGGGTAGTTCACAAATCACTTATCAAAGGCTGTGACAAGGCAGCTAGTAAATTTAATATTATTTCAGGGGTTGAGAATTTTATTCAAAATAAACCACTTAAAATAAAAGAGATAAACACAGGATATGATTCAAGATTTTGGAATTATGACGAAACAATAAAAAAATCAGGTATTCTAACTGTTGCATTTTTTTCTGATAAAAGAGTCATCAATATTAAAGGCTTAAACAACTTTAATAGATTAGCCTCTTTGGTACCCAATAAAGAATTTTTGATTGTAGGAGAATCTGGAATAAATATATCAGATTATATTAAGCTAGAACCAAACGTTAAGGTCATAGGAGTTCAAAATAAATTCCAAATCAGGAGTTTGTATCAAAATTCAAAGTTTTATTTCCAGGGCTCGAGATTGGAGGGTTTGCCTAACTCATTATGTGAAGCAATGTTATGCGGATGTGTACCTATAGGATCTCAAGTATTTGGGATACCTGATGCTATTGGTTCAACAGGAATTTTATTTGACCTTGAAAAAGATCTTGAAAAAGTAGCAGATTTCATTAATTCTAATATTGGAACAAAGGAATTCAAAAATGCTAGAAAAAGAATAAAGAAAAAATTCAGTCTTGCTTCAAGAATTGAAAAAATAAAAGAAAATATTTGATTTGAAGATAGGTGTACTAGGATATATTGGTTCAAGAAATATTGGGGATTATATTCAAACCAAGGCCGCAATTGACTTGACACACCCTGTTAATTATAAGGTTCTTGATAGAGAGGAGCTTCATAAATTTAAAGGACCTAAGATAAAGACAATCATCAATGGATGGTTTATGCAAAATCCTAAAAATTGGCCACCAAATAACAATATATCTCCATTATTTATTTCTTTTCATATTAATCCTTCTGCAGAGAAAGAGCTACTAAAACCAGAATCATTAAATTATCTAAAACAATATGAACCTATTGGATGTAGGGACACTTATACTCAAAACCTACTTCAAAAGAAAGGAATTAAATCATACCACTCATCTTGTATAACAATAACTTTTAATAGAGATAAATACATTAATAATAAAATTAAACCAGAAGGGGTTATTGTAATAGGGGCATTCGACAGACTTAACCCATTAATTGACTTTAGCTCAATATATAAATTAATATTATCACTAATTAAATATCCAATACATAAGGTTCAATATCTGATAAAGAAGCAATCTTTTGAAAACCACCTACGTAATCAAAATATAGTAGTTAAGAGACATCAACAAATAACAAAAAGAAAAATTTCATCTCATAACCAAGGGCTTAAGCTTGCCAACGACATGTTGAAAGATATTGCTAACAGTGAAATTATAATTACTTCTAGAATTCATGCTGCCTTACCTGCTTTAGCCATGGGACTAAGGGTAATCTTTATTAATGAAGGATTAAGCCACAAGAATCATAAATCAAGAACAGTAGATGTAAATAAATTTTTTATGACTGTAAGTTTAAAAGAATTTTTTATGACTAATTTAGATACCATACAAAAAAAGACAGACCATAAAGTATACTTCAAGAAAATCAAAGAAACAGTAACTAAATTTATAAATGAATGAATGTTTTGGTTTTAGGCTCAGGAGGTAGAGAGCATTCAGTAATCACAAGTTTTACAAGCAGCAAACTAGTAAATAAAATTTATGCTCTTCCTGGTAATGGGGGAACCAGTACAATTGCTACAAATATTGAAGGTGATGTAAATGACTTTAAAAAAATAAAAGAAGTTGTAATTAATAATAATATCTCTTTGGTCTTTGTCGGACCAGAGGATCCAATAGTAAATGGTATTTATGACTTTTTTAAATCAGATGATTCCCTAAAAAATATTAAAATTATTGCACCAAGTAAACATGCAGGACAACTTGAGGGTAGTAAAGAGTTTGCAAAAAAATTTATGGAGAGGTACAACATACCCACTGCTAAACATGGTACGTTTACAAAAGAGAATATTAATCAATCTGATGCTTTTTTGGAAAGCATGACCCCTCCGTATGTTTTAAAAGCAGACGGTCTTGCAGCTGGTAAGGGAGTTTTAATTATTAATAATCTGCAGGAAGCTAAAGATGAACTAAGAAGCATGATTTTAGATAAAAAATTTGGCGATTCATCATCAAAAGTTGTTATAGAGGAGTTTTTAAACGGAATAGAGCTGTCATGTTTTGTTCTCACTGACGGGAAGAACTATAAAACACTTCCATTTGCTAAAGATTATAAAAAAATTGGAGAGGGAGATACTGGACTAAACACCGGAGGAATGGGTGCAATATCCCCTGTTCCTTTTTTAGATGATAAGTTTCTAGAAAAAATTGAAGAAAGAATTATAAAACCTACAATCCATGGGATAAAAGAAGAAAACATGGAATACATGGGTATTGTTTTTATTGGATTAATTAAGGTTGGAGAAAATCCTTATGTAATTGAATATAATGTCAGAATGGGTGACCCTGAAACTGAAGTAGTTTTTCCAAGAATTAAAAATGATCTTTTAGAACTTTTTAGTTCCATGGGTACAACAGATTTTGAAAAAATAAAATTACTAATTGATAACAGACACGCTGTTACAATAATAATGGTCTCAGGTGGATACCCTCTGAATTATGAAAAAAATAAAATAATTTCTGGTTTAACAGAAGAAACAAACTCCATAATTTTTCATGCTGGAACAAAAAAGGTTGATGATAATTTTTTAACAAATGGAGGAAGGGTTATTGCTGTAACATCTCTATCGGAAAACTATAAGGATGCTTTAAAATCATCATATAATCAGATAAAAAAAATAAGCTTTGACCAAGCTTACTTCAGGCAAGACATAGGTTTTGATTTATAGGAAAGAATGAGAAGTAACATCCTTGTCTTCTTCTCCATTGTCATCGAACTCTTTTAACTTTTTAATCCAGTAAGCAGCTCCGATTATACCAATTAATATAAATGTCCAAGAAACAATATTTGCTATATACCAACTATCGTATTGAATAGTTCTTAATAAATCAAAAGGGAAGAAAAGAATTTCTTCAAAAAGCCAAGCTAAGGAATAAAAAAAGTCTTTTACCATAATTAAATTATTATTCAAAATTAATACATTGAGATATGTTTGCAAAGACATTTGAAAAATTTTCTTATACTTCAGTTGTTATATCCACACTTCTTCTTTTAGGAATTTCATATTACTATACAGCTCTGGAAATAACAGAGTCATTATTTGAATCAAAATTCATTAATGGAATTTTAATTTTTGGAGCATTAATACTATCAAGTTATTCTATAGATAAAGTTACTAGACAACTGACAACAGAAAGGACAAACAGGAACGCATACCATTTATTATTGTATCCATTAATTATTATGTGTTATCCAGTTGAGTTAATTGATATGAGATTTATATTATCATCATCATTAATATGGGCAGCATGGATAAATATGAGAGTGTTTATTGAAATTTCAAATCCTGTAAGAAAAAATAAAAGATTATTTGATGCCTCTGTTCTTCTTAGTTTTTCTTCATTGATAATGGTTGAAAACCTAATTCTTTTATTATACCCCATAATGATTTTAATTGCTTCAAACATTACCAGAGACATTAAACATCTTATAATAATTTTTATGACCCCGCTTATTATCCTACCCACAGGATATGTGCTTTTATCTTTCTTATCATTAGATAATTATTTGTTTAGTTCTTACCTCTTTGGATACCAGTTACAGATGTTAGATAATTTTACACTTGTTCTATCGACTTATTATATCCCTCTATATGTTGTTTTTATATTATACATAATATCAGTGATAATTAAATTTAAGAGATCTTCAGGATATCAGAGAATAATTTTAGATTTTACTGGTTTTATCTTCATTATTTTAACTTCCCTTTTTTTTTCTATGAATCAAGAACTCACGGGGTCTGAGTTTCATTATCTTTCGCTTGTATTAGTTTCTTTTATATCTCAAATTTTTGTAAAAAAAATAAAGAGTTTATATGTAAACTTTATCTTTATAGTTTTGATTGCTACATTAGTAACTTTTAACTTTTTTATATGACAAAAACTGCAATAAGTTCTCTTGCTATTAAAGTATTTGAAAAATCTGTATATGATTATCATGTTCACGATGATACAAACAAATCAGCTTCTAATCCGTATGCCAAAAAAGACTTTGAACATTTGCTCTATGAAAAGAATTGGATTGATACTGTCCAGTGGCATTATGAAGATATTATAAGAGACCCTGATATAGATCCAAAAGAAGGAATGAAACTTAAAAGACTTATTGATAGTTCTAACCAAAACAGAACAGAGATGGTAGAATATATAGATTCCTATTTCTTAAAATTATATTCTAATGTCATCTCAAAACCTGATGCTAAAGTAAATACTGAAAGTCCTGCGTGGGCTCTAGATAGACTTTCGATATTAATTCTAAAAATATACCACATGAAAGAAGAGTCTATGAGAAAAGATGTTAGTGAGCAGCATAGAAATACTTGTAATGAAAAGCTTCAAGTTCTTCTTGAACAAAGAAAAGATTTATCAGAATCTATAGATATTCTGCTAGAAGATTTATCAAAAGGTGAAAAGAAAATGAAGGTATATAAGCAAATGAAAATGTACAATGATAAAACCTTAAATCCGGTTCTTTATAAAAAAGATGAATAAAAAAAATGATAGACCAATTTTGGTTTACAGATTTTCTTCACTAGGCGATATAGCAATGACTGTTCCTGTGTTAAGATCATTTTTCCATTCACACCCTAATCAAAAAATTGTTTTTGTATCTAGACCCTACGCTTCTCCACTATTTAAAGAATTTGAAAACTTAGAGTTCATCCCTATTGATTTTAATAATGAACATAAAGGATTAGGAGGCCTGTTTAATCTTTTTACAAAACTCTATGTAAAAAGGATAAAAGCAGTCGTTGATCTTCATGGAGTTTTAAGGACAAAAATTTTAAATCTACTTTTTACATTAACATTTACAAAAGTAAAATCTATAGACAAGGGAAGGTATGAGAGAAAAAAATTGATTAGAAAAAAAAATAAAATTTTTAAACCGTTAACCCAGGTTCACTACAAATACTCTGATGTTTTTAGAGGAATTGGATTCCCTGTTGATTTGAGCAATCATGAATACCCAATAAAACCCTTTTTAAATCAAGAAAGTATAGAACAAGAAATATTATCTAAAAACACGCAAAAAAAAATAATTGGTATTGCTCCTTTTGCTGCTCATCAGGGAAAAAATTATCCTCTAGATTTGATGCAAAAGGTAATTGCATATCTTCAAAAAGATCATATAATTTATTTATTTGGTGGAGGAAATGATAACCTAAAACAACTGAATATTTGGGAAAATGTATATGATAATGTAATTGACCTATCAAATAAACTTAACCTTGAACAACAAATCAATATTATAAATTATCTAGACTTGATGATATCTATGGACTCTGCTAATGGACATCTTGCAGCAAATTATAATATTCCAGTTTTAACACTTTGGGGGATGACTCATCCATTTTGTGGATTTATGCCATTTGATCAACCCCAAGAAAATTCAATTACAATAGACAGAAACAATTTTCCTTTTATTCCAACTTCAATCTTTGGTAATAAAATTCCAAAAGATTACGAGAATGCTTTTAGATCGATTGACCCAAAAACAGTTATTGAAAAGGCATTAGAAATTTTATCTAAAACTAAACTTCGTCAAAATTAATCACAACTTCGCCTGAAGTAGGTCGAGCTTGACAAGAAAGTATATATCCATCTTCAACTTCATCATCAGTCAAAATTTGATTATTATCCATTTTCACAGATCCTTTATTAAGCTTTGCAAGACATGTACTACATATACCTCCCTGACATGAGTATGGAGCATCAACATCATTTTCAAGAGCAAGCTCTAATATTGTTTTGTCATCATCCATTTCAAGATAGTACTCAACATCATCACAGATAATTTTAATTTTCTTTGACATATACGATTAATTGTTAAGGCAATAATAATAATAATTCGCTATATATTTAAAATAAAAATTGTAATTTGCCTCCCCAACTTTCAAAAAATGAAAAATTATAATAATTCTGCAAGCTGCTGTATTTTAGAAAAAAATAGCTCTATCAAGGGAGAATTTAAGTCTGAATGTGACTTTAGAGTTGATGGAGACTTTGAAGGAACTATTGAAACAAATGGAAAAGTAGTAATAGGTAAAAATGGACGTATTGAGGGGACTGTAGTATGCTCATCTGCAGATATTGAAGGCTCTATTAGTGGAACTATTCATGTAGAAGACTTATTATCTATAAGATCAACAGGAGAAGTCAAAGGAGATGTTGTTATGTCTAAATTAGTTGTTGAGTCGGGAGCTGTTTTCAACGCTAAATCTTCAATGAAAGGAGAAGGTACAGAAGATCAGTCTATAAAGAAGATTACAAACTTCAACGAAGCTCGTGAAAAAACAGCCTAAACCCTGGTTAATTCTTTCAGGTTTAGTTTTTCAAATTGCAGCTGTAATGTACCTTCTTATCAGACTTGGAGCATGGGCTGATTCATATTTTCAAAATCAATCTAATTATTATACTCTGGGGCTATCAATCCTTGGTATTATTTTCATAATTTTTTTAATTCTTTCACAGACAAAAAATTTAAAATAACTTTTTAAATTTTGACCTCAAATGATTTTAAAAATATCTATTTATACCTTACATTTGTCGCGCAAAACTTAATCTACTTAGTTTAAGCATGGTATACAAAATAAGCAGATCTTTTTTTCTATCATTAATGCTAGTTGG
>Ga0255768_10001595_pt1 | contig 23294 bp, 21 predicted proteins | sample 071ome_33_FD_179983 | JGI IMG/M metagenome (GOLD analysis project Ga0255768, IMG submission 179983) | Coastal salt marsh microbial communities from the Groves Creek Marsh, Skidaway Island, Georgia - 071412AT metaG (version 2) | ecosystem: Environmental > Aquatic > Marine > Intertidal zone >...
ATGATCCACTAGGCGTCAGGACACATTATGAGCACCTATGCGATTGGGGATATTCAAGGATGCTTTGATGAACTTCAGGCATTGCTTGAATTAATTGAATTCGATCCGTCGAAAGACACACTTTGGCTGGCTGGAGATTTGGTAAATCGAGGCCCCAACTCATTGGAAACATTGCGTTTTATCAAGGCACTGGGACAATCAGCCGTTACCGTTCTCGGAAACCATGACCTTCACCTACTGGCTTGTGATTACGGTATCAAGAAAGCCAAAGGCTCTATCAAAGATATTTTAGACGCACCAGATAAAGATGACCTACTGAACTGGCTAGGCAAACAACCTCTTGTGCATCATTGCCCCGACCTAGAGTTCACAATGGTTCACGCTGGCATTCCTCCTATTTGGTCTTTGAAAAAAGCACTTAAACTTAGCCAGGAAGTAGAAAGTGCACTCCAATCGGATCAACGAGATCAGTATTTCGAACATATGTACGGTGACACGCCCGATACCTGGTCTGACGAATTAACCGGTTTTGACAGATTGCGTACCATTACTAACTACTTCACACGAATGCGCTTCTGTGATGCCCAAGGCAAGCTGGAACTCGAAACAAAAGAAACCGCTGATAACTGGCCAAAAGGCTTTCAACCTTGGTTTAGTTTTGAGAAATCCAAAATGAAGAACCAGCGTATAATATTTGGCCATTGGGCCGCATTGGAAGGGAATACTAAGTCTGAGCGAATTTTTGGCTTAGATACCGGTTGCGTTTGGGGCGGCGCGCTGACCGCGCTAAGACTGGAAGATCAACAAAGATTCAGTCTGCCTTGCTCTTCTTATAAACGCACATAATCAACAACAGCTTCGATTCAGTAGAGTTTCATTATGTTTGAACGTATTTCACCACAACAAGCCAAAGATCTAATCGATAATCAGGAAGCCCAGATCGCAGATATTCGCGATCCTGGAAGTTACCAATTGGGGCATATACCCAATGCTGTACTGCTCGATAACAACAATCTGGCTCAATTCATTGCAGATGCAGATCAAAGCAAGCCATTAGTTGTTTACTGCTACCACGGTAATTCGAGCCAACCTGCTGCTGCGTATTTGAATGATCAAGGATTTGAGAAGAGTTACAGTATGGATGGCGGGTTTGAGCGCTGGCGAGTGCTGTTCCCAGAATCAGTGAAGTAGCCGCTTAAGATAAGCAGTTACTTCACTCAGGTATAAATATTAACGAGAGGCTTTTTGAGTACTAATATCGCGCTCATAGCTCAGACGCTTAGCCGCATCCAGAGTTAACATCTGCATGAATGCACGTGTTTCAGAATCGCTGCCTACCGGTGTCTCACCACCCGAACCAAACACATTGGTTGGAACGGCACGCTTGGCATAGGCATCCGCCCATAGACGCTGAATCTTAACTTCGGCGTCCAGTTTCTGAGCCAAAGCGTTATCCGCTTCAAGAATCTCACGCTTCTTATAGGCCTCAGCATCTGCAAGCGTTTTCACAGTTTCAGCTTCAACCTTAGCTTTTTCGAAATTAATTTCCGCCGTTTCCTTTTCAATCTGAGCCTGTTCTTTCAACTTCTGAGCTTTTGTCAGAGCCAATTGCTTTTCAGTCTCTGCTTCAGTAGTACGTTGAATCTGCTCTACTTTCGCTTGAGCCTGACGCTCGGCCACTTCACGCTCACCTTTGGCAATCGCAAGTAAACGCTGCTCTTCTTCCTGAATACGCTGCTCACGAGCAATAGCGCGGTCCGCAGATGCTTTTTGTTTAAGTTGCATACGCTCCACAAACTTACGGTTCGGGCGCATGTTAGTGACACGAGCATCCACAACAGCAATGCCAAAATTCACAAACTTCTGATGTTTCTTAAGTGGCTGACCACTTTCATCCAGCATCTTATTAACAACAAAGGTAATCTTGGCTTCATCGCCATAGCTTTCCTGATTAGCGCCCAAGGCTGCGTTCGCTGAACCTTTCACCTTACGCTCAGAACGCACCATGACTTCTTCACGACGAACAATGTAGATACCCGACGTCATCTGTTGCTCAAATTCAGAATTAAATTCAGAACGAGCACCTGAGTAATAGTTCTCAGCACTGAACAGAGATGCCGTTGCCTGAAGCGTTTCTTTGAATGCAGGAATCAAGGCCGTACGCAGTAAATTCTCAGGGGTACGATATTCATGAGCTAACTGAAGAAAAGATTCAGCATCACTTGGAATAGAGAAACGAACCGTTGCTTCTGCATCGGCATCCACCTGATCCAGGAACATAATATTCAATGGAGGAAGTGCCGCACTGGCCTCTGAACTGTCGCGTTCAGCATGCAGTTCATCAGAAGCACCTGCCGCCGCCTGTACAGTCATAGCTCGCTTCCATGCATTGTAACGGCCGAACGGATAGAATTTATAACCCGGTTCTGAGACCACTTCTTCTTTACCCAGTACGGTACGCACATGGTAAACATAGCCTGGTTCAGCGTAGAAAATACCTGATCCAGTAAAGCCCAAACCAAAGCCAATAGCAGCCAAGGTCAAAATCAAACGCATCGCACCCTTCGGTATTTTTTCTTTGTCTTTAATTCCGAAATGCAGAAATACAGCGATGATTACAGCAACGACTGCAATCCCAAATCCAAGAGATGTCATAGGATGAATTCCTTTTCCTATTAATGATTGATATGAAAGTCGAATCGAATACGTCGATTCAAGAGAAGACAGGGTATGTTGATTATCGCGACAAATCCAGCGCTGGATTTGCTATATACATGTGCGAAATTGCTTAGTTCTACCATTGTATTGTGGATTTTTAACCGCAACGATCAGAAGTCAAAGTCTATTGTGATCTTATGGCAGAACTAACTATTAAATGATCAGTACCCTATAAGACTTAGGTGATCACATCCGGTTCTGTTCGACCCGCGAACTCAGCCACTTGGGCAATTTCAATAGCAACCTCAGCCAATGATCGCGTCACATCTTTTGCATCCGCTTTCAGATCACCTTCCGCATTTTGATACTGTTCAAGATAAACACGCAAGGTTGCTCCGACGGTTCCAGTACCCGACAAACGATAAACGACACGAGAACCATCCGTAAAGAACACACGAACGCCCTGATTGTTTGATTCACTGCCATCCACTGGATCGAGATAACCAAACACATCAGCATGATCTACTGTGTAAGCGCCCACAGCCTTTCCAGACAAGCCCGCCAGACTAGCAGTTAATGAAGCCATCAGTGTATCCGCAGCACCGCTTTCAATGCCTTCAAAATCGTAGCGACAATAATAAGAACGACCAAACCGCTGCCAATGCGCCTGCATAATGTCAGCAACCGACTTATTCAAGGAGTTAACAATGGTCAGCCAAGCCAATACAGCCCACAGGCCATCTTTTTCTCGAACGTGATCAGAGCCTGTGCCGAAAGATTCTTCACCGCACAATTGAATACGTTCATCGTCCAAAAGATTGCCGAAGAACTTCCATCCTGTTGGCGTCTCGTAACAATCGATTCCCAAAGAAGCGGCTACCCGATCAACCGCGGTGCTGGTTGGCATCGAACGAGCAACACCCAAAATGCCTTCTTCAAATTGAGGCAGTAATCTATGGTGTTCAAGAATCACCGCAAGACTATCACTCGGTGATACAAACTGTTTTTTACCCAAGATTAAATTACGATCACCATCTCCATCGGAAGCAGCACCTACATCCGCAGAATCATCTTTGGACATTAACTCAACCAACTTGGCTGCATGAACCAAGTTCGGGTCCGGATGACCACCTCCGAAATCGGCTTTAGCTTCTGCGTTCAACATAGCTTCTTCAGGCGCACCCAAGGCATCGACAAACAAACGTCTTGCGTACGGCCCGGTAACCGCGTTCATTGCATCAAATAGGAAGCTTAAATTTCCTGAACTGAATCCATCTCTCAAGGCATCGAAATTGAATAAACTGGCCATATGCAGAACATAATCTTCAACACCATCACGTATCACAATATGGGTATTATTAATCTGAATATCCTGGTCGGTATTCAGATCTAAATCATCCAACTCAGCAATACTATAAGAAGAAATAGTCTTTGACGCTTCAAACACTTCAGAGGTAAGTGACTCTGGCGCTGGCGCACCATTGGAACCATTAAACTTGATACCAAAGTCGCCATTTTGCCCGGCCGGGTTATGACTCGCAGATAGAATGATACCGGCATCTGCTTGATATTTTCTTATCCAGTGAGAAGCTGCTGGTGTTGATAGCACACCACCTTTAGCAATCAGAAGTTGAGGAATATCGTTTGCTACTGCCATAGCAATAATGGTCTGAATCGCCTCTAGGTTGTAATAACGACCATCGCCGCCCACAACCAACAGCTGTGGTTCATTCTTTTGTATTACGTTAAAAAAACTTTGTACAAAGTTTTCAAGATAGTGCGGTTGCTGGAATACCTGCACCTTTTTTCTCAAACCAGAGGTCCCTGGTTTCTGATCCTCAAAAGCCCGTGTAGAAATTTGGTTTATTTTAAATTCCAGCATGCTTAACGTCCTTAAGTCAAAATTCCGTCATCTTTTTAATCTTTGGGCACAGTTTAACATAGATATTTGATTCCAAAGTGCTAATCTATAGCGAATAACATTTGATCATCAAAGAATAACAATAAGGAACCCCAAAGTGGCTAATCTTTTTAAATCTCTTGCCTTGGGAGCATCGGTTGCAGTTAGCACCCTGGGCCTTACTGGCTGTGCAACTGAATCAAGTAATGTAAAAACACATCTTGAAGCTGACCAAAGTTATAATTATCAACAATTATCTACTTTCTCCATTAAACCAAAGCAGTTTGTTGGCGCAGCAAGTGACGCAGAAGCCGATATATTCAATGCCGTGAGAAACACCCTTACGCAAAAAGGCTATCAATTTAGCCAGCATCAAGGCAGTTTTTCGGTGGAGTTTTATGCCCGTCGTAAAGAAGAACAAAAGATGGTCATGCGCCCTATCAGCACACCAGCAGGACAATTCACAGAATATCGCATGGAAGACTTCCTTCAAGGCGCTCTGGTAATTCATCTACGCGACCTTAAAACCAACGAAGTATTCTGGAAAAACACCTTATCAGCAGAAGGCAAACATCGTGCAGAAGGTGAAGAACTTAAAAAACGCATTAACTACGCAGTAGAGCGTATTTTTGCGCCTTTCCCGAATAAGTAGCCACAAATTTCAAAAAAATACCCGAATAACTAAACCGTTATCCGGGTACTTTTTTGTTTGTCGATTTCCAGCAATCTCTGTTTCCAACTACGCCTACCAGGCAACAACCATATCTCTTCGCTGAATTTGTAGCAGTGGCTGATCACCTGTAATTTCAGCAAACGCAAAATGAGGCTGAACTTGTCCGATGCGGACTGTGGTTTCGACTCTATTCATAGATGCATCGATACGGAATGGATGCTCATAGTGCTCCATAGTTCTGTATACCGTCATGGTATCCCCCGGACGTAAGCCATCCATCGCACCTGCATTGATTCGTAACTGAGAACCTTCAGCATGAAGAATCTCTGCCATAAACGGCTGACAGTTCATCAACATCGCCATATCCTGACTCACATTCTCAATCACGCGCTCTACAGCAAAACCATAATCAGACTTCCAGAAATTCTGAGTACCAAAACCGGCGCGAGAGAATTCACTTTCAGTCCAGTCACCCTCGTCCGAATAAGAAGTACGATGCACCAAAGCGCCGCTGTATGCTTCATAAACATAGATATCAACAGAGATTCTACGTGTGATCGGTTCAGGTTCTTCCCAAAGATCCAACAGCGGTTGAACGAGAAGCTCTTCGCGCTTGTACTCACCACGATTACTCATATCGCGGATAACACCTGAAATCACGTACTGAACACCAAGATCACGACCAATTCGGGATAACTCACCTACAGTGTAATCAGGCATAGAACGACTAGGCGCATTAATCGAATCTGGATAAATCCCAATATGAGTAGCAGGTTGAACCCTCAAACCACCGTAAGAGCCCATAGTTAATGCGATACGCTGTGGCATCTCACGCTCAATCGCATCAAGATTACCAAGGGTTGCTTCATCCATTTTCTGACGAGAGAAGCCCAACACAGCTACACGCTTATTATAGTTCTGGGATTTACTGGGCGTACAGAAAGGTTCCGGCGTCACTTCAGCGCGAATTTTTAACGTCACTACGTCGTTTTCAATGAGCTCTGAAACAACATCAATGATTCCGAACTCTGCATTCGACTGCATTCGAATATTGTCTTGCGTAATGAAGCCATTATTCGCGATTTCCGTGCTTGTGACACGAACATTGGCTTGAAGGGTGGCATCACGCAACGCTCGACGATAAGCAAGCTCTTTAGCGAACTCCAAATCACCCTCGATTTTCGCATGCCCAGTTCCAGTAACTGACTTTGACCAAGTCAAAACCGAGAACGCCATCAGAAAAGCCATTGCTATGATACGAATCATCTTCACACCTACGCTTTCAAAAAATACATTCCAATAGACAACACACTAACGCTCAGAATGAAGATCTAACGCACCAGACCTTCATTCACTTCTACTTCACAGAAACCCACTGGAATCTGAAAGATTAAGAGAACGTTTTAATCAAGGAAGTAACTACGCTTGTGTCCTGCACGCATATGCTTGTTCTGTTGATAGTAATTAGAACGGCCCTGATGCTGCGGAGGTAATGGCGAGCGACAATCAGTATTCGCTGTCAAATAGTTAACATCTGACAAACATACAAAGAATTCTTTATCGAGGGTCATTTCAAGAACCGTCTCATAGATGCCGTCTTTCTTCTTCTCAGAACTCACAACTTTGGCACCATGTACAAAGGCATCAACATACGTTTTGAATCGATCATCTTGCATGATCAAATTCTCAATACTTGATCCACCTTCCAAAGCAGTACCGTACACGCGTTCAGCCATAGCACGATAGGCATCAAGCTTGGAAGCTCGCATACCCATCAAGTGTTTCTGTGCCGAATTCAGTTTTTTCGTATTCTGAATAGTGCCGTAGCCTTTAACTCGAATTACCTGAGGTTGAGAGTTCGCTGGGCGCTCTTGATATTGAATCACCGGTTGAATTTGAGTTTCTACTTTCTCTTTATTCGCTTTTGCCTGTGCATCATGACTCAGGAAGTGATGATTTGCGCACGCCGATAGAGACAGAGCCAAAGCTGCAGTCGATACACCTTGCGCCAGTTTTGAAATCTTCATGACAAGTCCTCTGACAATTATTGCCGCATAAATGACGTTTTATGAGCTGTTTATTATTTCAACTCAAATACTGTGCCAACTTATCGATCAATACTTGTTCAACCTTTTACCAGCCAAAGGTCTCTGCACTCATCAAAATTAACCATCGCAAATTCGGTACCACTATCTAATCGTAGGATACAAACAAAAAAGCCCCTGAAAAATCAGAGGCTTTAAAGCAATCACGTTCAGACTAGTATTGGTAAACCACACCACCAGCAGGCTGGAATAAGTAGGTTTTGATATTACTGTCATTGCCTTTTGAATTAGAAGACATCTGTATTGGCATCACCGGCTGTTGCTGCGGTGCTTGTTGATATGGCGAATAACTCATAGGTTGGTTGGTTTGCGGCATTGCCTGCTGCTGACCTTGATTCATCTGACCAGGTTCAACGGGTGTCAGCTTGAAATATTCGGGCATTTCCACTTTCGGCGCCGGACGTGGAGCCGCCATCGGAGGATAAGGATTCGCATACGGACTAATTGGCTGATAAACAGGCGGCAAAATCGTCACATCTTTATCGTAAGAAAGAGGCAAGTTATATCCGCTCCCCATGGCCGCAGATGAATCACAGTTGCACCCTGGCAACTGGCCTTTTTCAAAATGATGTATATGGTGGACTTCACATCCAGCCAAACCTATGGTTGCCGCTAAAACAAGCATCTGCAGTTTCATAACAGTCAGCCCTAAACCTATTTTCAAAGAAATAATGAGTGGTATTACTCAAGTATCGACCACAAACAGCATTTCTTAAGTTCTTTTTGGTATGAGAATGTAATCAAATTTTGACCAGACTCACTCCACTAGAAACCTAACGATTATGGTAATTTGCACACGGCATGATCGTACAATGTCGACGACCTTCTTCCCCGCCCCAGGCATGCACTTCTGGGTCTGGAAAGTCGTAATCTCCAATTACCCAACCAGTGGTAGAACAACCACTCAAACTCAAACCACAAAGCAGGTTCATAAAGAACACTAAAACCATTACACTTCGTTTCATATTGATTCTCCCTTTCGCCTTTTTATCGGCCAGTGAACCCAAGTCTAAATAGTAAATAGAGAATAGCTGTGAATGTGTACCTAGTGGGCGGAGCCGTCCGAGATCAACTGCTTAATATTCCGGTATACGACAAGGACTGGGTCGTTGTAGGTGCAACAACTGATCAAATGCTAGAGAAAGGATTTCGGGCGGTTGGTAAAGAATTTCCGGTTTTTCTTCACCCGGAAACTCAAGAAGAACATGCGTTAGCGCGTAAAGAACGCAAACAAGGCCATGGCTATCAAGGGTTCGTCTGCGAGTTTTCACCGGATGTCACACTCGAAGAAGATTTACTTCGCCGCGATCTTACCATCAATGCGATGGCCCAAGATGCTGAGGGCAATATTTATGATCCCTATAATGGTCAAACGGATATCGAGAAGAAACTTCTTCGACATGTATCAGAAGCCTTCATTGAAGATCCCCTCAGAGTTCTCCGCGTCGCTCGCTTTGCTGCTCGTTTTCATCATTTGGGATTTTCCGTTGCAGAAGAAACACTGCAACTCATGACAGACATTACTCATTCAGGCGAACTCCAACACCTAACCGCCGAAAGAGTTTGGAAGGAAACTGAACGAGCTCTGACTGAAACCTCTCCACGCATTTATTTTGAAGTACTTAAAGCGTGTGGCGCCTTGTCGGTCATCTTCCCCGAGATTGATCAATTATTCGGCGTTCCGCAAAGAAAAGAGTTTCATCCAGAGATAGATACGGGGCTTCACACCATGATGGTACTCGAACAAGCCTGTCTCTTATCCAAAACACTGGATGTTCGTTTTGCTGCCCTGACACACGACTTAGGCAAAGGCATCACACCAAAAGACATTCTACCCCGCCATATTGGCCATGAGTTTAAAGGACTCAAACTTGTCAAAGCACTTTGTAGTCGTCTCCGAGTACCCAATAAGCCAAAAGAACTCGCGTTATTGGTCTGCGAATTCCACACCCAATGTCATACGGCCTTCCAACTGAAACCCTCTACCGTTCTGAAATTACTGGATAAAGTGGACGCTTGGCGCAAACCGGAACGCTTTGAACAATTCCTGTTAGCCTGCGAAGCAGATGCAAAAGGCAGAACCGGATATGAAAATTCAGAGTACCCTCAAGCCGACTATTTAAGAAACGCTTATCAACTATGTATTCAAATCAACCCAGGTGACCTGGCGAAATCAGGTTTTAAAGGTCCAGCAATCCGAGAGGAACTAAACCGCCAACGAATTGAGTTACTAACACAACACAAACAAGACCGCGTACCGAATTAATCAAATCCTATAGAGCTACTCCTACCAGTCAAATCAAGCCTGGCTGGTTAATTCCAAATAATAGCGCCAATCAAAGGCAGGCCCCGGATCGGTTTTGCGTCCAGGAGCAATATTACTGTGCCCCGTAATTCGCTCTTGATTGATCCCGGGATATTGCTTCATCAAAGATCGAGTCAGTTCAGCCAGTGACTGATATTGAGCTTCTTCGTAAGGAAGATGATCTGTTCCTTCTAATTCCACACCAATTGAAAAATCATTACAGTTTTGAACACCGCAAAACTCTGAAACACCTGCGTGCCATGCTCGCTCATCAGCCGAGACAAACTGTACTACCTCACCCGTTCGACGAATAAAGAAATGCGATGATACTTTCAGATCCTTAATCTCTTCAAAAAAAGGATGCTCTTGGGAATCAAGCTGATTCTGAAAAAAACGTTCAACATGGTCTCCACCAAATTCACCTGGTGGAAGGCTGATGTTATGAATAACCAAAAGATCTGGCTGACACACTTCCGGTCGTTCATTGAAATTGGGGGATTCGCAAATTCTGGCAGTATCCAACCAACCTTTATCAAACTTCATAAACCTGCCTTAACCCCTTTTTCCATACGGTAGACACAAAAAACCCGACATAAGTCGGGTTAGATTAGCATATTACAAAGAAAACTATTTTGGTGTTCTGAGATTCTGAACCACTGCTTTAAGCGCACGATCAAAAACAGCGCCATTATCAATTAAGTTAATACGACCCGATTGAAGCATCTGAGCAAATTCTTTGCGATTGCTTTCGTGAATTTTGATCCCAGCATGATTTACAAAGATGTACTTATTTAGCTTAGGTAATGCAGCCGCTAATTTGGTACGAACTTCCTCACCATCTTTAACCATACGGAACCAACTGCCAGCACCGAACTCATCCACCTTCTTCACAAATTCAACCAAGGAAGCATCGTCTTCCTCAACTTGTTGAGTTAAGACCTGATCAATAGCCGCCATCGTCTCAGTAGTAGAGAGCTCTTCATCAGTTTCGCGAAGTTTTTCACCAGGATTGGTATTAATCACGAGATAATTCTTGGAGGCTTCAGCCTGTTCCGGCGTGCCATCCTTAGTACTGGCTTCTTTCAGCATGCTAATTTGAAGCGCTTCTAGCTCTTTAAGCAAACGACTGCTGTCGTAAGGGTTGAATGAAACATCATTTAATCCCTTACGGATTTTCTTCTGAACCATAGGAATCACTTTCAGAAGAACAGGTCGAGTACTACGAGTATGCTCACCAGCTACCGTCCAAAGCATCTGCTCTATGGTGAACACGGCTTCATTCCAGTCATCCGTTTCATAACCGGATTTCAGAGCATTTAGGAATAACACCTTGCTCCATGCTTCCGACAATAATGTCTCAATGAATTCAGGCAGAGGCTTAAAAGGCTCCGTTACTTTATTTAGAGTATTCTTTACCCATTCACGAGCATTTTCAGTTTTCGCTTTACCTTCTTCTGCATCCTGAAGACGCTGACTCACCAAAGCGACACGGCGTTCTTCTTTCTCTTGGAACACCTGAAAATCGGCAAGCAGTAACTCAAATAAATCCAGATTTGAAGAAAACTCATTACAAACACGCGAAACCACTTCTTCAATTTTGAACTTTAAGCGTTCTTGAAAACGATCTGTCTGCTGATTAAAGCCAACAGCGGCTGAAGCTAATGCATTCAAAAGCCCACGTGCAGGGTGCGATTTCTGATCAAAGAAACGTTGATCCTGAAGCGCTAATTTAACCAAAGGCAATTGCAATCGAGCCAGGATGGCACGGATAGACGATGTAATATTTCTGTCTTCAAGAATGAACTCAAATAACATCGCAACCAGGTTGATGGCGTCATTATCCTTACGGCTAATCGGTAATGCGCGTCCGTCAGGCGCTGACGCTTTTATCGCGCCGCGAACATGCTCGCGCATATCAAAGCTCATCCAGGCCTGTAATTCATTCTCGTCATTGGCACTTGGGGCCTCCATTGACGTAATCACCTGACACAACTGCTGTGTCGGTTGAGTAGGCCCTTGATAAGTTGGAGCTGCAACCATTACATCACTATTAACTCCCTGAACCTGAGTTAACAATTTCTGAAGCGATCGAAAAATTGGTTTAAGGTCACCCGCACTTGCATTCGTGTTCTTAGCATTTACATCAGATGATGTTGACGCACTCTTACTAGGCTTGTTCTCTTTCTTGGCAAGCTCCGGCAAAGCGCCATGCGTCACTAATAACTTATCAAGTTCTTCATATAAGCCAGACAGTTTAGACAGAACAAACTGGTCAAATAATTTGTAAACAATTAATTGAGCATCAATCTCAAGATCCAATAGATGAATTGAATCCGCAAACGCATCACACAAGTTAATCGGGGCAACAGGATTGTCTGCTTCCGTCAGCTCATCCTTTCCAAGCAAATACGCCAGTCGCTGATTTAAGTAACTCAGAGTCGTTTTATTAGCCGATGCAGTTTTGTTGGACATAGTCTCCAACGCCACGCGCTCTTCCAACTCATCATTCTGAACTAAAGACAGACTCTCTACTGACACCTTATCTTGCTGGCGAGCAGCAATTGAAATACCAGCAGACAAGTCCAAAAAGGATTTACGAAAACCTTCAAAGAACTTGGTTTCCATTTGACGACGCTGCAATCGAACCGCACGCATGGCATTAAAGAAACGCTCCTGCTGCTCGTTAGATGACGCCTTATCTGACAATTTGAACAACGTATCATCAGCACTATCAAACATAGTACGAAGGAAAAGCTTCAACTCTTTCTGCGCCAAATCACTATAAGCCTTAATAGGCACAGACAATCCCTTAGATTGAAGCGGCGCTCCCGGCTTAATTGAAACGACCTTTTTCTGAGGGTTCATTCGCTATCTCCAATGACAAGTATGTTCTGAATTTTTTCCTGCATTAATATCCAGACTCAAAATCCAATAATTAAGTACTGCTTCTATTTAGAAAGGAGTTTAGTATTAAGATACTCGAAAAATTCAGATTTACGTCACGTTTTTACTTAAAATTACGATAAAAAATTGACGGTTACTGAGAACAAGCAAACCTATTACAATAGCCGGCCAGAATTGATTTCCAGCAACAAGCTTATACAATTCACAGTCACCCTAATTATCGCCCCGGCGGTATCGCCGTTACGTTATTTGAGCGCCTTATGACCCAACTATCACCAGACCTCATTAAAAACATTGAAATTTCAGTAAAACAAGCACTTGCGGAAGACATTGGCGAGGGTGATATCACTGCACAACTAATACCATCAGATCGCCAGGGTCATGCGCGGGTCATCACTCGTGAATCTGGCATCTTATGTGGCACAGAATGGGTAAACGAAGTCTTTCGACAATTTGATCCTTCCGTAGAGGTCGTTTGGCACAAGCAAGATGGCGATCAAATTTTCGGCGATTCTCTTTTGTTTGAACTCAAAGGCTCTGCACGCTCATTACTAACCGGTGAACGCTGTGCACTGAATTTCCTTCAAACCCTGTCAGCGACAGCAACCAAGGCCAATGAATACGCCAAGATCGTTGAAGGTACGAACGTCACTCTACTTGATACACGTAAAACACTGCCTGGTTTTCGTTTAGCTCAAAAGTACGCGGTCAAAACCGGTGGATGTGATAATCATCGAATCGGTTTATACGACGCGTTTCTAATTAAGGAAAACCACATTGCTGCGGCTGGCGGAATCAAAGAGGCGGTTCAACAAGCGCATCAAATTGCCCCTGGTAAACCCGTAGAAGTTGAAGTGGAAAACTTTGAAGAACTGGATCAAGCACTTGAAGCAAATGCAGACATCATCATGCTGGATAATTTCAGCAATGATGACTTGGTAAAAGCTGTAGCGTTAAACAAAGAAGTAAATAGCGGTAAAGCCAAACTGGAAGCTTCAGGGGGTATCACCAAAGAAACGCTAAGAGCGAAAGCCGAAACAGGCGTTGATTACATCTCGATTGGCACGCTGACCAAAGATATCAAAGCACTGGATTTATCCATGCGGTTTGTTGAGCTATAAGAAAAAACAATTCAAAGGGAGTTATTTACAGTGCTGACACTAAAAGGACTGAGAAACTACAACCGCTATCAGGCTGCTTTCGGGCATTTTGCCATCAGCCTGATCATCTTCGCAATTCTAGGGTATCTTGTTTATTTCTGTTGGTACCCTCAGCCTCTCTTTGCCATTGATGCGGGTTGGCAAGGCTTAAGAATCATTGCCTTTGTAGACTTTGTTTTAGGCCCTTTTATTACACTCTTTATTTTTAATCCCAAGAAAAAAGAGTTATTCAAAGATTTAGCCATTATCGCGTTAATTCAAGCCAGCGCGCTAAGCTATGGTGTTTACCATGTTTATCAATCACGGCCAGCTTTCGTCGTCTACGCAGATAATGCATTTTATACTGTAGCCGCCAGTGAACTGGAACACTTTCCACTAAGCAACGACATACTCGCTGAAGTTTCAATTATCAAACCTATCTATAAGATCCTAGATATTCCAAGAGAAAAGCATTCTATCGAATATGCAGTTAAAAACGATGATTTTACTAATTATGAAAAACTGCAAGATATAAGAATCCAATCAAGCGGAAGAAAAACACCTTATTACTTACTAGAAGAACTCTTAAAACCATACAACCCACACATAACCACCCTAAATGAAAACAGCTATAACCTTGAAACGATTCTAAAAGACATCAAAGATCCTATTGAAAAACAAGAACTAGACAATTGGCTTAAACAAAATCCATCCTACAAAACATTCAGCTATACCTCAGTAGTTGGACGATTCGGCACTGTCATCGTTCAGGTAAACCCTAAAACCGGGAAACCGGAAAATTACATCCCTGTAAATTATCATGATGGCTATCTATAGAAAGTGACGCTCAGCGTCACTTTCTAACAAAAAACCATATTAATCATAGTTTCTACTTCTTCCACCCAACCCCAAAAAAAACAGTAAACCATTAATATAATTAAACTTTTATTTTTTTGGCACATCCCCCGCTATATCATAGATATCCAATTCGGAACTAAATGTTTAAAACAACCCACGGGGAACAAGAACATGAAACAGGCAATCCAAAAAGGTTTTACTCTTATTGAATTAATGATCGTTGTTGCGATCATCGGTATTCTTGCTGCGGTAGCAATTCCTGCTTACCAAGACTATATCGTTGCTACAGACATGACCAAAGTAGTTAACCAATTTGAAACAGGCCGTAAACTGGTTGAATCAGAAATGTCAAAACAGAAAAATCTGAAAAAAGCACGTAACGGTATGACCGATGCAGAGATTGGCGATCGCGTAGTAACAGATGCAGCTACTTTCCGCGCTCGTCTAAACCAAACAGGTACTTCTCCTGCTGGTGGTTTTGCATTCGCTGCGGCTGTAGTTGATGCTGAAGGCGTAATTGGTCTAGTAGGTGATGCTGCTGGTGACGTTTGGGTCGAAGGCGAAACAGTTACTGTGACTATCCCTGAATATAAAGACATTAACCCACTTGAAATTGATGGCGAACCAGGTGTTGTTGGCTGTGGTGCTGGTGAACTACCAACATATCTTGAAGATGGCGTTTACACTATCACCTTCTGCTTCAACTAAGTTCTTCTTCCTGACAGCTTAGTGTAAGTAAAGCCCCATAGGGGCTTTACTTGTTTTATAAGCGGGAGATATCACATGAAGTACGTTCAAATAGGTTTTACTTTAATTGAGCTAATGATAGTGATTGCCATTATCGGAATCCTTGCTGCAGTAGCTATTCCAGCCTATCAGAATTACCTTGTGTCAACAGACATGATCAAAATTCAATCCCAGTTTGAACAAGCACGTAAATTTGTTGAAAGCGAATTCAGCAAGCAAAAAGGCTTTACTAAAAGTCGAAATGGCATGACAGATGCCCAGATAGCCAATCACGTCATTACCTCATCAAGCGACTTTCGTACTCGACTTAATCAAACAGGTACAGCACCATCTGGAGATGCCGCATTCTCAGGCTTACCTGATGATACTGCTGGTGTTATAGGATTAGCTGGTGACGCTGCAGGTTTAATTTGGACGGAGGGAAATACTGTTACAATCAGATTACCTTCGTATAAGGGATTCAACTTAGCAAATATTGACGGTGAAGCAGGCATTCCTGGTTGCGGTGCAAATGAGCTACCTACATACCTGCAAGACGGAGTTTACACAATTGTATTCTGTGATAATTAATCCCAGCTATAATTCAACCAATAATAAATTTATCTCTACGAGTCAATACAGGAGAAAACATATGAAACTTATTCAACAAGGCTTCAGCTTAATTGAACTTATGGTAGTGGTCGCCATTATAGGTATCATTTCAGCAATCGCTGTTCCTGTGTATACAAACTATATTGAATCTAGCGAGTACAGTGTTGCTGACACTCATTTGAGTAGCATGGTATTATTCCAGGAAGCGTATCACCTAAATAACAGTACCTACCTGGCGGGTAACATGGTAGGCAACGACAGCTCAAATGCCTTCTACACCGATCTAGGGTTTAAGCCGGGCGCAAACGGCGATCTATATACTTATGATGTTAAAGCTTGTGGTACTGGCACCATTGTAGAGTGCTTCGTTGCTACAGTTTATCCAACTAACAACTCTTCTATTAAGGTGACTTATACCAAGGACCCTTAAACTGATTTCTGAAAGTTTATGAGAAAAGCATGCTCTCATATGCTATAAAAGATAATTAACTTAAATAGTTAGGTCATAAGGCATGGAAGAACAGAGACTTACAGGGCTTGCAAAACGCTTTTATGAAGACGGTGTCATTTCAGAAGAAATTGCTAAAGAAAGCAGCCAGTCATCAAAACAGCAAGGCGTTTCTTTAATTGCCTATCTGACAAACAATAATTTGGCTGATCCCAAAAGTATTTCTGTTTCTGCCGCAGAAGAATTCGGCCTGCCGGTATTTGATCTTCAAGCTTACAATCCCGAACTCATACCTAAAACAGCAGTTAAAGACGATCTAGTTCAAAAACATCGGGTACTTCCTCTATTCAAGCGAGGAAACAAACTTTTTATTGCTGTCTGCGACCCGACCGATATTAAAGCCGTTGATGACATCAAATTTAATACAGGCTTAACTGTTGAACCTATTCTTACCGAATTCGGGGCGCTGAACTCAGCAATCAATAGTTACCTAAGCTCTAAAGACATTAACTTATTAAATGACGATTCTGATGATGACTTTTCTGATTTCGAAGTAGACGCTGAAGAAGATGAAGAACAAGATGTAACTCAGTCTGATTCAGATGATGCTCCTGTAGTTAAGTTCATTAACAAAATGCTGCTTACTGCCATCAAAACAGGCGCATCGGATCTGCACTTCGAACCTTATGAAAAGAGATATCGTGTAAGATTCCGTACCGATGGTGTTTTACATGAAGTATCTTCACCTCCTAACCAGATAGCTGCAAAGATTTCAGCCCGTTTAAAGGTAATGTCCAAGATGGACATTGCTGAACGTCGAGTCCCTCAAGATGGCCGGATTAAATTAAAAGTATCCAAAACCAAATCCATCGACTTCCGAGTGAATACCCTTCCCTGTTTGTTTGGTGAGAAACTGGTACTCCGTATCCTGGATTCCAGCTCGGCACAAATGGGCATTGATGCCTTAGGTTATGAAGAAGATCAAAAAGCCATGTATATGGATGCCCTTGAGCAACCTCAAGGGATGATTCTTGTAACTGGACCTACCGGCTCAGGTAAAACGGTATCTCTCTACACGGGTTTGAACATTCTTAATACACCAGAAAGAAATATTTCAACCGCTGAAGATCCTGTTGAAATCAACCTGGAAGGTATTAACCAGTGTAACGTTAACAACAAGGTGGGTTTAGGCTTTGCCGAAGCATTACGCTCCTTCCTTCGACAAGACCCTGACATTATCATGGTAGGGGAAATTCGAGATCTGGAAACTGCCGAAATTGCTATTAAAGCGGCTCAGACTGGCCACATGGTAATGTCGACACTGCATACCAACAGTGCGCCTGAAACGCTCACCCGTATGATTAACATGGGCGTGCCTTCATTCAACCTTGCAACCTCAGTTAACCTGATTATCGCTCAACGACTTGGAAGACGCCTTTGCTCAAGTTGTAAAACAACGCTTGATGTACCGAAAGAAGTACTGATTGAAGAAGGCTTTACCGAAGAAGATATTGCTACAGATTTCAAACTCTACCAGCCAGTGGGTTGTGATAAATGCAACAAGGGTTATAAGGGGCGAGTGGGGATCTACGAAGTCGTGAAAATTACACCGGCCATTTCCAAGATCATCATGGAAGGCGGAAACTCATTGCAGATTGCAGAGGCCTGTCAGAAAGAAGGCTTTGATGACCTGAGAAGATCCAGCCTTAAAAAGGTAATGCAGGGCTTAACCAGCCTGGAAGAAGCAAACCGAGTAACCTCATCTCACTAACGACCCAAACATAAGCGAAGATAAGATAAACGAGACATCTTATGGCTAAGAAACAACAAGAAAAGAAAAAATTCATTTGGGAAGGAAAAGACCGATCTGGCAAGGTTGTCAAAGGGGAAATGTCTGCCCTTACTGTAGCCTTGGTTAAAACCCAGCTACGTTCACAAGGCATTAACCCAACGAAAGTAGTTGCTGAAAAAGCACCTTTATTTGGTGGTAAAGGTAAAGCCATTAAGCCAATGGATGTCGCTATCTTTACCCGTCAGTTGGCCACCATGATGAAGGCGGGTGTTCCCCTAGTACAGTCTTTTGATATTGTTGCCGACGGTTTGCAAAATGCCAATATGAAAGACCTTGTTTTAAAAATCAAAACAGAGGTAGAAGGTGGTAGTAGCTTCGCTTATGCCATCAGCCAGCACCCTCTCTATTTTGATGAACTGTTCTGTAGCCTGGTTGACTCTGGCGAACAATCCGGTGCACTTGAAACCATGCTGGATCGGATTGCGACCTACAAGGAGAAAACAGAAGCGCTCAAGGCCAAGATTAAAAAAGCTATGAATTACCCTATCGCAGTTGTTTCAATTGCTTTCATTGTCACCGCCATTCTATTAGTAAAAGTTGTACCTCAATTTGAAATGGTATTTGGTAACTTTGGTGCTGAATTGCCTGCCTTTACACAGATGGTTATTAGAATGTCCGAGTTTATGCAGCAATGGTGGTTTATTATTATTGCCGGCATTCTCGCCGTCGGTTTTTCATTATCACAAACCCTTAAGCGGTCAAAAGCAGCCAGAGACTGGCTTGACCGTATGCTGTTAAAAGCACCTGTTGTCGGCAATATCCTCTATGAATCAGCAGTTGCCAGATATTGCCGCACACTGGCAACCACCTTTGCTGCTGGTGTGCCTCTGGTTGAAGCGCTTGAATCCGTTGCCGGTGCAGCAGGTAATGTGGTGTTCAGTAATGCAATTAAAGGCATTAAAGAAGATGTTTCATCGGGTGTGCAGTTGAACTCATCGATGAAACAAACAGGATTGTTCCCTGCCATGTGCTTACAAATGGTATCCATTGGTGAAGAATCTGGTGCTTTGGATGAAATGCTAGACAAAGTAGCAACTCACTTTGAAGCTGAAGTAGATAACTCAGTTGATGGTCTGACCAGTTTGATGGAGCCCATCATCATGGTTGTGCTAGGTGTCTTGGTGGGCGGTTTGATCGTTGCTATGTATCTTCCTATCTTCCAGCTTGGTAAAACGGTTATGTAATTCTGGATCACTACGCGCTTGAGCGAGTGAACATCAAGGAGAGATCCAAAGTTGTTATTAAATATGTATTCAGGCGAGCAACTGCTCGCCTTTTCTGTGATTTTAGGCCTATTAGTTGGTAGCTTTTTAAACGTCGTTATTTATCGCGTGCCGGAGATGTTAAAACGCCAATGGAAATCTGAATGCACCACCTACCTGGAACTGGAATCGGAAGCCCCCTCTTCAACTGAACCTTTTAACCTGGTAAAGCCTGACTCAACCTGCCCGAAGTGTGGCCACAAGATAAAACCCTGGGAAAATATTCCAGTCATTAGCTGGTTATTCCTTCGTGGTAAATGCAGTAATTGTAAGACGTCTATTTCCTTTCGTTACCCTGCCATCGAGCTACTCACCGGCATTGTTTCCGGCTGGATGATTTATCAGTTTGGAGCTAACTGGGCTGGAATCATGGCTATGATATTTAGCTGGATGTTAATTGCTCTGTTCTTTATTGATCTGGATGAACAATTACTCCCTGATAACATTACCCTGCCTCTGCTGTGGCTTGGGCTGATTGCTAACTCTGAAGGATTATTCACTGACTTAAATACTGCATTATTTGGGGCTGTATTTGGTTATTTAAGTCTTTGGTCTGTGTATTGGCTGTTTAAGATAGTGACAGGCAAGGAAGGCATGGGTCATGGTGATTTCAAACTACTGGGAGCGCTAGGTGCCTGGATCGGTTGGACTATGTTGCCTCAGATTATCATAATCTCTTCCTTCGTAGGGCTAGCTTTTGGTTTAAGTCAGATGTTCCGTTCTGGTGAAAATAAGCCATTTGCGTTTGGTCCTAGCTTGATCATTGCAGGTGTAATCGCATTTATATGGGGAGCTGAGATCAATCATTGGTACCTAACCGCTCTATAATGCCAGAAGCTGGGTAACACACCTCTATCTTCTCTTTACCCAGCGTTGTGCCCTCCTATGAAGTAACCGCTCATACCTTTTCTCTAGCTAGGAGCACCATTTATCCGGTAGTTTTAGACAAAACCTTCGAGAACTGTTCAAATTATGATCTAATCCACAGACTTGAAATATATCTAGACTATACTTTAAGTAAATGGACTAACCACATAAAAAGATTTGACTATGATAAATGCCGAGCTTCAAAGATCGGATTTGGTGAGACCAGTATTCGATGCTTTTCATCAGCAATATATAAAGTCACACAGTGAGCTTGAAATGCAGCTCATTCATCTGTCTGATCAAGGATCCATTCGTGCGTTTGAAGTTGAAATCATTCTCGAGATTTTGACTAATCCAAATGCCAGTACTCTTGATCTAAAACGAGTGAATAGCTGGATTGGCCCACACTTGAAAGTTCATATCTGAAACTTTCTTCTTTTCTGTGGCGTACCAAGTAACGTCACACAGCCTTTCTCGCCAAAACGATTGCACTCGTACGATTATCCACTTCCAGCTTCGAGTAAATATTCTTTAAGTGCCACTTGGTCGTAGATAATGCGATACCCAGTTGATCACTGATCTTTGCATTTGATAATCCGGACACCAGTAAATCATAGATCTGCTTCTCTTTCGTTGTCAGTCGCTCTAACTTCTCGTCTTCCTGACTGATTACCCTTGATTGAGAATCGCTTTGACCTAATAGACCTTCAAAGATCTTTTTATAGATGACCGGAAGCTCCAAAATACCAATGAATTCGGAGTAATCCATCATTTCAGCCAAGCCAGGCACCTCATCAAAAACACACCGTGAAAATAGCTCAAGGCCTTGCTCAGAAATCAATTGCTTCAACTGGGTCGCTGCCAGCTCCTGATGCCCCTCACTAAATCGGACCCATAACTGATTGCAACGGGCGATCAAGGCCCGTGCCTTAAGACCGTGCATTTCCATGGAATTAGCAATGTCTTCCAGCAATGAATCAGCTTTATCGTTCTGCCCATTTAACAAGTAATAATAACTAAGCGCTAACCCACAACGCTCTCTAGCTTCACAATACCCCTTGATGTTTTTCTCTGAAAAAGCTTGATACAGCTGATCTAGGGAATATTTGTTAAATACTTTTCGAGCCCTAACCGCATTCCCATCCTTAAGAGCCTGTCGCATAGATTCCTGAATCACCTGCCCTTTAAATCGCTGATATTGTCCAAGCACTAATATCCTCTCAAGCCGATCAACCAAACGTTCAGACTTTGGAATATCCCCCTGATAATGAAGAAAACGAGCGAGATGCAAATATACCGTGGTAACAACCTCAGTCGCGGAAGAGAAATTAACTTTATGCAGTAACCTCTCACACATGGCCTGAGCTAACTCTACTTGATTCTGCTCGTAATAGGCGACGACCATTCCCGTCGCCAGGTTTAACCAAGCGGGCGTTTCGGTGTGGTCTTTTAAAGGCATGTAGATTCTCGAAATATGAGATACGGCTGAGATACCACGGCCCATATAACGATCACAAAGGGCAATAATCAAATCGGCATAGCTTGCCAGATATTCAAAGCCTAATTTCGATAGCAAAGCTTTAGATTGAGTCGCTGAAATAAACGCTTGATCCAATTCACCTCGTTGCAATTGAAAATAGGCCACGATTAACTGGCTATAAGCATTAACATGTGCCGGCGCCTCATGAGCCTCAGCTAGAGACTCCAATTGGTTCGCCGATTCATAATCTGTATCGTTAAGAAATACACTCAATACCAAACTCAAGGCTTGATGAAACGGTTTATCATCATGCCTCGCCCCGAGTTTCAGGTAATATTGAGCCTGATTGAACCGACGTGAAAAAGTAAACGCGAAAAGGAGAAGCTCCAACAACTCACATTGATTGAGTAAGCGTTCATCAGGTATCTCTGACAAAGCCTCAATAACTTCAGCCAAAAATCCTTGTTTCACCCAGGCCGTGCAGACATTTCTTAATAATTGAAGATAATAACGATCATCGCCGCTGAGTCGGGCATGCGCTAAAACTTGTTCCAGATAGGTAATGTCGGCTCGTGTATGACGACGATTTAAATCGCCCACTTGCAACAACCAACCTTCTGCTGCTCTCTTATGGAGTACACACACTTCTTGCTTTGTAAATCGACTGAGTAAACGACTGGCTAAAAACTCTCTTAACAGACCATGAAATCGATACAAACCACCTTCTGCAGGAACAACAAACATCCCCTGATGAATAATAGATTCGAAGATCGTGTGAGAGACAGCATCACCCAAGCGTTCAGATAACCCTGCCAGTAATTGTTCGTTAAACTCCTGAAAGATCGAACTCATGATCAGCAAATCCTGAACTTCTTGCGAGAGCTGGTTCAATACAACATGCCCAAAGTAATCCACCAACTCGGGTTGATTGCCTGATAATGTATCCAAGGCCAATTCACCTGAACGTTCAGACACTAATAATGCCAATCGAACGGCTACGGCCCAGCCTTCTGTCAGAGATAAGACTTGCTGCTGTGATTTCTTAGAGAGCGTTCCAGATTCATTGACTTCACATATTTTCGCCAGTTCATCAGCATCAATCATCAAGTCTTTGGCTGAAATCACCATAAGTTGATTAGACAAGCGAAAACGACTGACTGACAGTTCAGGCAGGGTTCGTGATGACACCACAAAATGAATATGCTCAGGCACCTGAGAAATAACAGAGGCCATCACTTGATGAACCAATGCTGAATCTATCTCCTGATAATCATCCAGAACAACATAGAGTTCGGTATCTACTGATTCCAAAACCAACAGAATGGCATCGCATATCGCACTTGCCGGGCACTTCATTCCCTTGATGAAAACATCAAAAGCTGGCGTATCCAGAACATTAGAATGCGTTTTCAAGCCATCAAGAAAGCGTCGAAAAAACACCATTGGAGCGGCGTCTCTCAAACCCAAACTCAAGCGAACAAAGTTCCCCTCAGAACACTGGTTTT
>Ga0255768_10001597_pt1 | contig 23268 bp, 16 predicted proteins | sample 071ome_33_FD_179983 | JGI IMG/M metagenome (GOLD analysis project Ga0255768, IMG submission 179983) | Coastal salt marsh microbial communities from the Groves Creek Marsh, Skidaway Island, Georgia - 071412AT metaG (version 2) | ecosystem: Environmental > Aquatic > Marine > Intertidal zone >...
CAAACAAAAAGAATTATTAGAAGATGCAATTATTATCTATCGTGTGCAAAGAGCACCTGAACGTAGAGTGTTTTATGTAGACGTAGGTAATATGCCAAGTCACCTTGCTATGCAATTTGTTGAGCGTGTAAAAACAGAAATACACCAAAGACGCATTCCTTCAAAAACAGGCGGTGGCACAAACGTAATTGACAGTGCATACAATCCATTGTCTACTAACGAAGATTACTTTTTCCCACAAACAGCAGAAGGACGTGGATCAAAAGTTGAAACACTACCTGGCGGTACTAATCTAGGAGAAATTGATGATTTACGCTACTTTACTAATAAGCTCGTTCGTGGCTTACGTATACCAAGTTCATACTTACCTACTGGCGCAGACGATAGCCAAGCAAGTTACAACGACGGCAGAGTCGGCACAGCATTTATACAAGAATTAAGATTTAATACATATTGCGAACGACTACAAAATCTACTTGTAGAAGAATTTGACCAAGAGTTTAAGAGATTTTTACTTGAAAAAGGTGTAAACATTGACACGGCAATGTTTGATATAAAATTTAATCCACCTCAAAACTTTGCGGCTTATAGACAAACAGAATTAGATAACCAAAGAATTGGTACATTTGCACAGGTGCAAGCAATTCCGTTTATTTCAAATAGATTTGCACTACAGAGATTCCTAGGATTAAGCGCAGAAGATATTGCAGAAAATGAACGTCTATGGAAAGAAGAGAATGACGAAACTCTAACACCGCCTCCAGGTGATGCAAGTGCCGAAATGAGAGGCGCTGGTATAAGCAGTGCAGGCATTAGTGCAGACATAGATGGCGCAGAAGATCAAGTAGATCTAGAAGGCGGAGAAGACGGCGGAGAAGGTGCTCCACCTGAATCAGCAGCAGGTGATGCTGCGGCCGCAGAAGCCCCTCCAGGCGGCGAACCAGCTACATAAGGTAAATAATAGTATGATACTGAGAGAACTTTTTTATTACGATAAAGAAACTATCGAACCTGTTGAAGATAATAGGTACGAGCCTCAGTATGATCAGTCAAAAGTAGACCTAGATGATACCCGGAAAACACGATTGACGCTACGTCAAATTAATCGTGCTCGCAAAGCAAGTGAACTTCATACAGAAGAAAAGGCCAAAGAACTAGATTTTGTCCGTCAAATGTATGGTATAGCAGGACAAGCAGCAGCGGCCGGAGTATGATAATTGGCAAAAATAGATAAAACTAAGTATACAAAACAAGAATGGCGTAAAATTAAAGAACAACGCCGTCTTGAAAAAGAATTATCTCGCCAAAGTAACCAACCTATACGCACAACTAATCCTAAAAACATTACTGACGCAAACATTAGAAGCAGTAAAAATAAAATTGCTTTTGTTTTAGGTAATGGCGTAAGTAGAAAACCAATTGTACTAGATGAATTAAAACAACACGGCACTGTTTATGCTTGTAATGCTGTGTACAGACATTTTCAACCCGACTTTTTAGTTGCTGTTGATGTTAAAATGATACTGGAAATTAACAAATCGGGTTATCAAAAAAATAACCAAGTATGGACAAATCCTAACAGAGCATATGATAGAATGCAAGGATTTAACTTTTTTCAACCATCTAAAGGCTGGTCAAGTGGTCCTACAGCTCTTTGGTTAGCATCACAGCATCAATATGATAAAATTTTTATTTTAGGGTTTGACTATAAAGGTTTAAGCAACGGTAGTAAAACAGGATACAAGTTTAACAATATCTATGCAAATACCGGTAACTATAAAAACAGTCATGACAGTGCAACTTTTTTTGGCAATTGGCTTAGACAAACTGCATCTGTTGTGAAAGAAAATGCAAATACTAATTATATTAGAGTTATAGCACCAGATAATTACAAGCCAGAGGAACTAAATAAATTTAGCAATTTTAGTACTTGGCATGTGGAAGATTTTCAAAAATTCTTCTCTCTTTCCTAGCAAATTGCAAAAATGGCTCGTTTTGAGCCTATTTCTACGCATATTTCTCCCGAAAATGTAAATACTAATGACAGCCTTACCATAGGTAAAACATTTATAGGAGAAAAAAATGGCAGACAAAGCTAAATTTGAAGAGATGCTAGAGCATCTTGTAAACAACGACCGCGAAAAAGCGGAAGAATTATTCCACGAAATTGTAGTAGAAAAGTCAAGAGACATCTACGAAAATCTTCTTGCTGATGATGTAGAAGACAAAGAAGTAGACGAAGCTTCTAAAGACGAAGACATCGACGAAAAAGCAAAAGAAGATGATGAAGAAACTAACGAAGCATCAAAAGACAAGAAAAAAATGCCAAAAGACGGCGAAGATAAAGTAGCTGATGCAGATGCAAACAAAGACACAGATAAAACAAACGAAGATTTTGATCTAGACGAGTTTGAAGTTGAAGGCGGAGACGACATGGGCGGCATGGACGCTATGATGGGCGGCGATGCAAGCGACGACATGGAACTAGACATGGGCGGCGACATGGATGACATGGGCGACGGCGAAGATGATGATGCACCTGCAACACAGGGTGATATTAAAGATCTTGAAGCAGAACTTGAAGACCTTAAAGCAGAGTTTGAAGACCTAATGCAAGACAAAGAAGGTGGAGATGACGAAGGCGAAGAAGGTGAAATGGATATGGATATGGACGCAGACGATGAAGGCGAAGAAGCACCTGAAGAAGAGTCTGTAGCATACGAAGGTTCAGACGAAGAAGTAGACGAAGCAGATGACGAAGACACTGACGAATCATCTACTCCTAAGTCTGCAGCAGAGCAGATGCGCGAATATGTTGAAAAAGTAACACCAAAAATGGGCGACAACGGTGCAAACACTAAGTCAATCGTAGCTGGTAAAAACGACATGGGCGGCACTGCAAGTAACTTGGTACAAGGCGGTGACGGCGGAAACGGCGGCACAACAGGCGGTCTTGCAGCACCAACAACAAAGGAAGATAATGCAGGTAATGTAAATGTTCCTGGTGGTAAAGCAAGTAAGTCAATGAAGTCTATGCCAAAAGGCCACGGCGCTGAGAAAAAAGGCGCAGGCGATGCGGCTCCCGATAAAAAATCAATGATCGGAAGCTAAGGACTTGATGATGGGCAACTACTTAAGAGAGCACCTGACATTCGACCAAGCACAAATGGTGGTTGAGAATGCCAATGAGGGCAAAGACCTTTTTATGAAGGGTATTTGCATACAAGGTGGTGTGCGTAATGCAAACCAGCGTGTATATCCTGTAAATGAAATTGGCAGGGCTGTCAAAACTCTCAATGATCAGGTAAGCGGAGGATATAGTGTTCTTGGTGAAGTTGATCATCCAGAAGGTCTTAATATTAACCTGGACAGAGTCAGTCACATGATTACCGAAATGTGGATGGATGGTCCAAATGGTTATGGAAAAATGAAAATTTTACCAACACCGATGGGACAACTAGTTAAAACAATGCTGGAAAGCGGAGTTAAACTAGGAGTCTCGTCAAGAGGTTCTGGTAACGTTAAAGAAGATGGTAGCGGCGAAGTCAGTGATTTTGAAATCATAACTGTTGACGTTGTTGCACAACCAAGTGCTCCAGGGGCGTATCCAACGCCAATCTACGAACACTTGATGAATGCCAGAGGTGGCTACAAGGCTTACGAACTAGCACAGGCAACTAAAGAAGACTCAAAGGCACAGAAGTATCTAAGGGAATCGTTGGTGAATATCATCAACCGACTCCAGTAAAAGGAGAAAAATATGTTGGATGCACTAAAAACTTTATTCGAAAATGATGTAGTTTCCGAAGAAGTGCGCCACGAAATCGAAGAGGCTTGGAACAAAAAGGTCAAAGAAAACCGTCAACAGGTAACAGCTGAACTACGTGAAGAGTTCGCTCAAAAGTATGAGCATGATAAGCACACAATGGTAGAGGCAATCGACTCTATGATTAGTGAGCGTCTTGCTTCAGAAATTGAAGAATTTGCAGAGGATCGTAAGCAACTAGCAGAAGCAAAAGCAAAATATGCAGTAGCAATGCGTGAAAACGCAGGTCTACTAAAAACTTTTGTGGTTGATCAACTATCTAAAGAAGTTGGCGAGTTACATGAAGACCAAAAATCAATGGCATCCAAGTTTAAAATGCTTGAAGATTTCGTCGTAGAATCACTTGCAAAAGAAATTGCAGAATTCAACGAAGACAAAAAAGATCTAGCTGAAACTAAAGTACGTTTAGTACGTGAAGCTAAATCACACTTCAACAAGTTGAAAACTCAGTTTGTTGAAAAGAGTGCTGACAAGGTGGCTAAAATTACTGACAAAGTTCTTAACAGAGAAATTAGTCAGCTAAAAGAAGACATCGAAGTAGCACGTAAAAATGACTTTGGTCGCAAGTTGTTTGAAGCATTTGCATCTGAATATGCTGGTTCTTATCTCAATGAAAAATCAGAAACTGCTAAGTTACTGAAAGTTGTTGAGCTTAAAGACAAGCAATTAGCAGAAGCAAAAGTTAAAGCAGCTGAGAAAGCTAAATTAATTGAAAGCAAAGAAGCTGAAATTAAAGCGGTTAACGAAGCGGCTCAAAGAAAACAAAAAATTGATGACTTGATTGCACCTTTAAACAAAGGCCAAAAAGACATCATGATAGATTTACTGGAAAGTGTTCAAACACCTAAGTTGCAATCGGCGTTTGACAAATACCTACCGGCAGTAATAGACGGTAAAACTCCAGCTAAGAAGGCACAATTAACAGAAGGCAAAGAAGTAACAGGCAATAGAGAAGAAACTAACGTTAGTGACAAAGCAAGTGATAACAACGTAATTGAATTACGTAGACTTGCTGGATTAAATTAAGGAGAAACCAAATGTCAGAACTATTAGAAAGTCGCTGGCAGGATACAAAAACTGCACTTCTTGAAGGCCTTCAAGGCACAAAGAAACAGGTGATGGCAACCACTCTAGAAAATACACGCTCGTATTTGGCAGAGACTGCTACAGCTGGTGCAACTTCTGCCGGTAATGTTGCAACTCTTAACAGAGTTATTTTACCCGTCATCAGACGTGTAATGCCAACAGTGATTGCAAATGAACTAGTTGGTGTTCAGCCTATGACTGGACCAGTGGGTCAAATCCACACACTAAGAGTACGCTACTCAGATACAGTAGGCTCAGGCGCAAGCGGAGCAGTAGCTGGTGAAGAAGCTCTTAGCCCATTCAAGATTGCTGAATCTTATTCAGGTGACGGTACAAACGCTCCAGCAGCGACTGCATCACTTGAAGGTAGTGCTGGAAACAGACTATCAATTCAGATCTTGAAGCAAACAGTAGAAGCAAAAACCAGAAAGCTATCAGCTCGCTGGACTTTTGAATCTGCTCAGGACGCTCAGTCACAGCATGGTATCGACGTTGAAGCAGAAATTATGGCTGCTTTAGCACAAGAAATTACTGCTGAAATTGACCAAGAGGTTCTAGGATCTTTATCAACTCTAGCAGGAACAGGAACTGATACATTTGATCAGGCTGCTGTTTCAGGTACAGCTACATTTGTTGGTGACGAACATGCTGCATTAGCAGTTCTAATCAACAGAGCGGCAAACAGAATTGCACAGAGAACAAGAAGAGGCGCAGGTAACTGGGCTGTTGTATCTCCTGCAATCTTAACTGTACTACAATCAGCTACAACTTCAGCGTTTGCAAGAACTACAGAAGGTTCTTTCGAAGCACCAACTAACACTAAGATGGTTGGTACTTTAAACAATGCTATGAAGATCTACGTCAACACATATGCTGCTGACGATGATGTACTAGTTGGTTACAAAGGTTCAAGCGAATCAGACGCTGCAGCGTTCTACTGCCCATACATTCCGTTAATGAGCAGTGGCGTTGTATTGGATCCATCAACATTTGAACCAGTAGTGAGCTTTATGACTCGTTACGGTTATGTTGAGCTTTCAAACACAGCTTCATCGCTTGGTAATGCTGCTGACTACTTAGAAAAAGTAGAAGTAACAGCTGCAAACCTAAGCTTCAGCTAAGATTAGCAATTATAAAACTAGAAAGGGCGGCATTTATGTCGCCCTTTTTTTATGACTTTTTTGTCTATTCTGCATACATTGATAAATACATATGTCAGATAGTGTGCCGCGAGGCGGACTTATGCAGATACCAACTGCGTACCGGATAGAACCCGGATTGGACTACTTATATAGGAGAAAAAAAATGGGAAGACCTTTAGCAAAAGACGTAAATGGCGTTGATGTAATTGGTGAAGCAACAAGCAACACTGGTATAAGAGTAGAGTTTTACGATACTCAGTTAAGAACCGACGGTGGTATTGTAAAACAACGTGGTGCAAAAACTTTTGTTGTTGCACAAGAAGCAAACTTAGATACAACTAATCTAAAAGATTCAACAAACACCACAACAGCAGTTTTAAAAGACGGTGCACCAAGTGCAGATGGTGAAATGAGAATGTTTGGTTATGTTGATTCAAACTCTGGTACAGAAGTAAATATTGCAAAAATTACAAAGCGTGTTGCAACTGACTTTTCAGGAAACAAGTACACGTGGGCAATAGAAAACGACTCTACAAACGACTACATTTTGCTTACAGCAATTTAATTTATGGGGGCATAGTCCCCCATACTTTAGGAATTTTATAAATGTCAAAAGTATTAAAAGTTGAAAACGGAAATTACAGAGTTGCTGTACAAGACGGTGGAACTATTACATTAGATACTGGTGTTGAAACTGGTACAACTATTGTAACCGGTAATCTTGAAGTTAAAGGTACAACAACAACTGTTGAATCTGTTAATACTACTATTGCAGATAATATTCTTACATTAAATGATGGTGAGCTAGGTGCAGGTATTAGTGCAAGTAACAATTACCAAGCTGGAATAGAAGTTGATAGAGGATCCAAAGGCGTAGGAAGATGGATTTGGGACGACCAAATAAATTGGGACATGGGAGGCGATTCAGGTAATGGTGCTTGGACTTCAATAACCGGTTTAGGAAGTGATTATTCGCCAATTAAAATTCCTGGCGTAGTTGGAACAGGAACTAATTTTTTCTTTGATATAGGAAGCGGAGTTTTAAGTGTAACTAATACAACTAACTATGAAGAAGGTGTGTTTCCGTATGCTGGAGGCGTAATTACTGGCGGACCTATTGATAACGATAATATTCCAAATGCAAAAGCAGTTGTAGATTATGTTGCTTTTTCATTAGGTAGTGTGTTCCAAGATAGAATTGAAGAAGGAACTACAACTAAAACGTTTGTTGAAACAAAAGATTTTGAAGTTACAGGATCAAACAGTGTAGTAGAAATAGGCGTAGACAATGTTGTAAGAGTAAGTATTAAAACAGATACTATCGAAATTGGTGACTTACAGTTTGACGGAACAACTATTCGACCAACAGACAGTTCTAATAATTTGTTCTTAGAAGGTACAGGCGCAGGAGAAATTGTTGCAAGAGATTTGTTTAGCATTGAAAATACAACAGGAACACCAACGTCAGCACCAGATAGATTAAAATTATATGTAAATACCGAAGACACTGGTGGTACAGGACTATTTTTTGTAAATAGTAATAATACAAATGACGAAATAATAAGTAATAACAGATCGCTGTTGTACAGCATGTTATTTTAAGGAAAACAAATGGCAATAGTAAATGCACAACTACAAACAACACAGCAAGACATACTAACTGTACCAGCTGGCGATAGATATGCTATTACAACAATAATGGTTTGTAATAACGATGCGTCAGATGATGCAAGTTTTGATTTACATTTTATACCATCTGGTGATCCATTAGACAATGCAGTTACTAGAGTTATAAACGGATTAACACTTCCTGCAGGAGAAACTTTTACATTTGACAGTGAAAAAGTTGTTCTTGGTCCTGGAGATAAAGTAAGTTTTGTTGCAAGTCCAGACATTGGCGGCGGATTAACAGATTTATCTGCAACAGTGAGTTACTTGGAGGTATAATGCGCCTTATAAAAGCACAAAACACTAACCTGAGAAACATCTATGGTAAAGGTGTAAAATACGATATTGACGATCAGGTAATTTTAGATACTACAAATGTTATGCTTGTGCCAAAAGGCACAGAAGCTCAACGACCTTCAACTCCGGTTAATGGTCATTTAAGATATAACACAGACGATGACCAGTTTGAAGTATATCAAAATGGATCATGGAGAGAATTAAGATTTAAAGAACCAAATCAAGATCCGGGAATAACACAACAAAATTTAGGTAACGGTGATGCAACTATAACATTGTTTGGTCCGTTAGACAGCGGTGATACAGATTATCCTGCTCCTGCGGCTGCTCAAAATGTTTTGGTATTTGTAGAAAACGTTTTTCAAATTGCAACAACAAACTATACACTAGTACAAAATCCAAGTTCAACAGGCACGGGACAAGAAGTTGAATCAGGAAATTTTGTAACATCAACTGAATATATTATTACTGCAACTGGTTCTACAGACTTTGTATCAGAACATGGAGCCGCAGATAATAACCCAGGAACAGTCTTTACAGCAGCTAGTGCTGGAACTGCTGATCCTACAGGACTTGCAAGACCTACAGGTTACTATTTAAATTTTTCATCTGCACCAGACTTAGCAAAACCTGTAACAGTACTACACAACTTCGACAAATAAAGCAATAAATACTGTGTCAGGAGAGTAAAAATTGGCACAAGTAGGTAGAATATCTGGACCATTATTAACAGCAAACCTTGAAAGAAACGGGATAGATCTCGCCTTTCGTAATGATCTTGTAACAACACAATTATTATACTTAGATGTTAATACTGGTAAAATTGGTGTTAATAGAAATGCACCTCTAACAGAACTTAATATAGATGATAACACACGTACAACAGATCTAATTGCAACAACTAGTAATTCTGCTAATTTCAATATAGCGAACAACAACATAGATATTACATCTGGTGATATATTTTTAAATGCAAATAGAGTTATTAATTTATCTACATTGCGTAATACAGAATTACAAATAAACGATAACACAATTTCATCTTATAATACAAATTCAAACATAGACTTATCCGCTAATGGAACTGGCACAGTAGAAGTATTTGCCAACACAAATGTGTCGGGTAATGTACATGCTACAGGAAATATTACAGCAGACGGAAGTTTGACTTTTGGCGATGCCGACACAGACGACATTGTGCTTGGTGCAGAAATTGCTAGTGATGTTATTCCTGATGCAAACTTAACATATAGACTAGGTTCTCCTACTAAGCAATGGCAAAATTTATATTCAAACTTATTAAATGGTGGAGCAGTTACCACAGGTAGTGTTAGTGTTGGAAGCACATTCCATGCTACAAGACAGGGTAATATATTTTGGGTAGCACAAAATGGTGATGATACTAATGTAGGTGATCATCCTAACGGACCATTTAAAACACTAAGACATGCATTAAGTGTAGCAGATGCTAGTATTCAAGGACCGGTTACGATTCATGTAATGCCAGGAGGCTATGAAGAAGAATTACCTTTAGTTGTTCCTAGTAATGTTACTGTGCGAGGCGAAGACATGCGTAATACAATTATTCGTCCTGCTAGTGCAGATCAAAGTGAAGATATATTTCATTTGAATGGTGAAAGTACAGTTCAAAATTTAACCATAAAAGACTTTTATTATAATAGTGTAGGAGACACAGGTTACGCATTTAGATTTGCTCCAAACACTGTTGTTACCACACGCTCACCTTATATTCAAAATGTTACAGTAATAACTCAAGGAACTACTACAACAGCAGACGATCCAAGAGGCTTTGCAAGCGGAGATGCTGGCAAAGGAGCATTGATAGACGGCGCTGATGTAAACAGTGCAAGTCAAGAAGCAAGTATGCTTTTCCACAGTTGTACATTTATAACTCCTGGCGTTGATGCTATTACAATGACAAATGGTGTAAGAGTAGAATGGTTAAATTCATTTACGTATTTTGCAGACAAAGGATTATATGCTGTTAATGGAGCAACAGGACATTTAAGTACAGACGGCAGTACTATTAAATATGGTGCAGAAGTAAGAAGTATAGGATCTGCTAATGTTTACGGAAACTACGGCGCTTATGCAGACGGTAACGACACATTGATGTATTTGATACAACACAACTTTGCATACAACGGTGTAGGAAAATATGTAGATAATGATCCGAGTAGAGTTATACAATCACAAGAAGTTACTGAATTAAATTCGGGTAGAATATATTTTAATTCTATTGACCATTTAGGTAATTTCAGAGTAGGTGATAATTTCTTTGTTGATCAAGAAAGCGGGGAAGTAAGTTTAGTTGTTACAGAAGCAGATATTGATTTATTTAATGGAATGACTGTTACAACTGGCGGCCAAACAACTTATATTGACGGAACTAGAGTTGAAACAGGTAATTTACGTTTTAGAGATAATGATATAACAAGTTTATCCGGCAATATAGAAATAGACAGTATATCAGGTAATATCAATTTAACATCTAGCACTAATATGAAAAAAGATGTTGATATAACTGGTGATTTAACATTTGACGGAAGCCTAAATTATGTAGGTGATCAAGTCACAGACACAGTAGATTTTAATGTTGACTTTGATCAAAACATAGTACCACACACTACACTGAAATATGATCTTGGTAGTGCAACAAAAATTTGGAAAAACATTTATCTGAGCGAAGCTAATTTTGATACTGTTAGAATGTTTGACAATGTTATTACTACAAATGATTCAAACGCTGATTTAGAATTACGTGCAAGCGGTACAGGTAATATATATCTTGAAGATGAAAATTTAAATATTACTAACAATCTTACTGTTAATGGTTTGACAACACTTAATAATTTAACTACAAATGATCTTGTAACAGCAGGACCTATTGCACTAAACAGCAATTTTTCTACCACAAATTTAGACATAACACAAAACTTAACAGTCAATCAATCTATTCAATTTGAAGAAATAAAAATAGATGACAATTACATTACCACTACTAGTTCAAATGCCAATCTTGAATTAAGAGCAAATGGCACTGGAACAATTTTATTACCTGAAGCAGATCTTAGAATAACAAATAACTTAGATGTTCAAGGAACAACTTATTCAAGCGATTGGAATGTGTCAACAACAGTTGAAGCAGTAAATTACAATAATTCAACTATACAAACACAATCAAATATTTTAGAAACATTTATTTCCAATGCTGATTTAGATTTTAGAGCAACTGGTGATGTAATAATTGAAAATACAGATGTATCTATTACACAAGATTTAAATGTTACACAAAATTTGTCTACAACTAATTTAAACACAGATAGTGTATCTGCACAAAACATCAATATTAATAATAGTTTTGCAATGGAAAATATGACAAGTTCTACAGATATACAAATATTTGACAATGTTATTACAACCACAAATTCAAACAGTAATTTAGAATTACGTGGTGCAGGTACAGGAAGCATTTATTTAGAAACATTAGAATTTAATCAAAATACAATAGGAAGTGAAGCAACACCAGATAGCACTCCTACTAATATAACACTTTCTGCAAATGATGTACTTTCAATTACTAGCACAGCTGCTATTGAATTACCTGATGGACCAACAGTATCTTTATCACAAGCTCAATTGAGATTTAATTCAACTGATAATGTTTTTGAAAGCTATGACGGTGGAGGAGTAGTTACATTCAATGGTGTATATAGTGATGATAGACAAACTAGTGTTACGGCTCATCCCACTAATGATACACTGTTATTCGCAGTTGCAGGATCACAAATTGGATCATTTGATTCGGATGGTATCAATATACACGGATTGCAAGTCGATGATATTTTTATAGACGGACTTACTATTGGTACAAACGTTACAAACAGTAACCTTGAACTAAGACCAGATGGCACAGGTGCTGTAAAAATAGATAACATAGAAATTTCTGGAGATAGTATTCGTAATATAAAGGTAGATGAACCTTTGGTTTTATCTAGTATAAACAATGGATATTGGCAGTTTGCAGGCGACGGCGCTATTAAAATTCCTGTCGGAAATGATGGCGATAGACCCGGAAGTCCAGTAACAGGACAAACTAGAGTCAATACAGTTACCAATGAAATGGAAACTTGGATTGGAGATAAGTGGCAAACGTCAGCTGGTGAATTTGACAATGTTAGTGACTTAGAAATGGAAGATATAAGCCTAATACAAACACTTATATACGGCTAATCAACCCCTATTTACATAATCGGATAAATAATATTAATGCTACAAAAGGTAGGCCAAACCGTAGCAGAACAAACTGTGGTTCAACCCGCAAAGAGCCGTAAAAGCGGATGTAAAAGTGGTTGGTGGGACAGGATCCCCGTATTAAGGAGTAGAGATGGCAGTTGGTCGCATATCGGGTCCACTCTTAAAGTCTAATCTCATTAGAAATGGGATTGATTTGGCTTTTGAGACGGATCTCTTATATTTGGATGTTAATAACCAGCGAATTGGTATAAAAACAACTTCTCCTCAATACGAGTTAGATGTTAACGGAACTACCCGCACTACAAATTTAACAGTTACAAATCAAGCAGATATTGGTGATATTACCATTCAAGGTAATACAATAACTACCGATCAAAATTTTCTAAATCTTGGTACATTAGATAACGTTGTTTATCAAAATAAATTACGTGTAGATAGCATTGATATTGAAGGAAATGTAATATCTACTAACAGCTCTAATGCAAACTTAGAATTAAATCCAAACGGTACTGGAACTGTAGAAATATTAAGTAACATGAATGTTACTGGTAATTTACATGCTACAGGAAATATTACAGCAGATGGCGACATAACACTTGGCGATGCAGATACAGACAATATTGTTCTTAATGCAGAAATAGCAAGTGATATTGTGCCTGATGCAAATAATACATATAGTTTAGGTTCAGATCCCCTAACTGGCGGAAAACAATGGGCAGACATTTGGGTACAAAACGGTAACTTTGGTGCAGTAAATTCTTCTTCATTAGAAGTTGCAGGAATAGATTTAACATTAAAACAAGGCAACATTTACTATGTTGCAGAAAACGGCGACGATACTAATGATGGTGATCATCCGCAGTCTCCGTATGCTACAATACAGCAAGCATTGAGTGTTGCAACCGGTGGCGACACAATTCACATTTATCCAGGAAATTATCAAGAAGTATTTCCTATGACAGTACCTGTAGGTGTTACTGTTAAAGGACACAGTCTTAGAAGCGTAAACATATCACCGACAGTAGCAACAAATAACAAAGATGCATTTTTATTAAATGGCGAAAGCACTGTAGAAGATTTAACTGTAAAAGATTTTTTCTACGATAGTGTAGGCAACACAGGTTATGCATTTCGTTTTGCAAACAATATGATAGTAACTACACGTTCTCCTTACATAAGAAACGTTACTGTAATTACAGCAGGATCTGTTACTACAGTTGAAGACCCTAGAGGATTCAATCAAGGAGATGCTGGTAAAGGTGTACTTGCAGATGGTAGTGTTGTAAATTCAACTTCAAGAGAAGCAAGTATGCTTTTCCATTCTGCTACATTTATATGTCCAGGTGTTGATACAATAAATGCTACTAACGGTGTTAGAATTGAATGGCTTAATTCGTTTACATACTTTGCAGATAAAAGCATATATGCATATGATAGTGTAGCTGGAAAGTATAATGATGGTAAAACTAGAATTAGATTAAGTGGAATCACAGGAACATTCCAAGCAGGTGACACAGTTACATTTACTTCTACAGATGCATCAACAGTTGTTGCTGTAACAGCTGAAAGTGTAAACAATGATATTATTGTTGTTGATGGAAAAAACACAAATTTACTCGGATTTGACACAACACCTCAAAGTATTTCGGCTGCTCCTAGCGGCGCAAGTGCAACTACTATTGAAAATGTAGATGTAAAGGATTTTGGTGCAGAAATACGTATGATTGGTAGTGCCTCAGTGTATGGCAACTATGGATTATATGGCGATGGCGAGGGTGTTATTGTTTATGCTATTGGGCAAAATCTTGCATACATTGGCAATGGTAAAGAAGTTACTAACGATCCTGAAACTGTTATTCAAGAAAATGAAGTTGTCGAACTTAACAGTGCAAAAATTAGATATAACTCAGTTGATCACTTAGGAGATTTTAGAGTTGGAGAACTGTTTAGTATTGATCAAGACACTGGAGCAGTAAGTTTTGTTGCAAGTGCTCTAAACATCGATCTAACATCTGGTGCAACATTTACAACAGGCGGAGACACAACTTTTGTAAGCGGAGAAAGAATTGACACTGGAAACTTAAGAATAAGTGGTAACACTATTGAAAGTTTATCAGGAGATGTAAACTTTAATGCAGATAGTGATGTAATAAATTTAAACAACAATGTAAACATTACAGGTAATTTGGATGTAACAGGTAATGTAACTATAGGCGGTAACATTACAATAGGTAATGATCCTACAGATACTATTCAAATTGTTGCAGGTATTGATAGTGATTTATTACCTAGTCAAACTTCTACATATAGTTTAGGTAGTGCGTCTAAAATTTGGAGTAACTTATTTGTTAATGAAGCAGATATTGACGGAATTAAAATTACTCAAAACTATATTACTACTACTGATTCAAATGCTGATTTAGATTTACGTGCAAATGGCACAGGTAATGTTGTTGTACCAAGCAACAATGTTCAAATTGACCAAGATTTAACTGTTGATGGCACTGCTACACTTGCAAATACAAATATTACAGGAACAGTTACATTAGTAGGAGACTTTAATCAAACAGGTGATACATCTGTTACTGGAGATGTTGCAGTTGCACAAGACATGACTGTTGGTGCAGCAGCACAGTTTGAAGAGATACTAATAGACGACAACTATATTACCACAACAAGTTCAAATGCAGATTTAGAGTTACGAGCAAATGGCACAGGAGAAATACTTGTTCCTAATAACAATGTAACAGTTAACAATGACGTAACAGTAAACGGTTTAACAACTACTGTTGATATAACAAGCACAGGACTCATTACAGCTGATAGTTTTACAAACAACACAATATTAATTGACAACAATGTAGTAGAAACTACAGCAGTAGATACAGACTTAATTTTACGTGCAAACGGAACTGGTGTTGTAAATATACCAAATAATGACGTGCAAATGTCACAAGATTTAAGCGTATCGGGTAACGTGACTGTTGGTAATAATGTAACAGTAACAGGAGTTTTAACAGTAAATGACATCAATAGTGCTGGAACTATTCAAGCAAATAATTTTACGACTGGTGACATTTTAATTGATGATAACTTTATCACTACAACAAACAGTAATTCGGACTTAGAATTGAGAGCAGCCGGCACTGGCAATATAGTTATCGATAACTTTTCAATTAGTGATAGCACTATTACAACCACAGGAGATATGACACTAGCACCAGGAACTGGTATTGTTAACATAGATAGTAGCGGAGCATTAAAATTACCTGTAGGAGATACATCGCAAAGACCTACACCTACAGCTGGACAACTTAGATTTAATAGTGAATTAGTAAGATTTGAAGGTTATGACGGATCTAATTGGATAAGATTAGATGGGCTTCAAGATTTAGACGGAAACACAAAAATTACAGCAGAACTAACACCTGGTACTAACGATAATATAATTAGATTTTACATAAATGGGGTTGTTGTTGCTGATATAGATGCTTCAAGATTTAATTCAAATAGAGTAACCGTTGATGACATTGAGATCGACGGCAATGTGATAAGTACATTAACTACTAACCAAGACTTGCAGTTACAAGCTCAAGGAACAGGTAAAGTTGCTTTAGAAAACTTTGGATTCAAAGACAACGACATTACCAATATTTCACCGGGTGCAGTAACTACTTTAAGTACAACAGGTAATGGTTATGTAGACATTGACGGCACTTATGGTGTTGTTCTTCCTGTAGGTGGTAACGTTACACGCCCAACCGGTGTTACAGGTATGATACGTTTCAACACAGATGATTTACGTGTTGAATTGTTTGATGGAACAAGCTGGGTAAGTGTTGCTGGTGCAAGCGGTGGTATTTCATTCCAACAAGCGGAAGAAATAGCAATTGAGAAAGTTTTGATTTTTGGATAAAGATAATGGCAACGATACTTAAAAATACTGTAATAAAAAACTGTGGAACTAAACCTGTGTTGATTTACGAAACCTTACCTACTACTAGGGTGACAATCCTTGGTTTAAGTTTTACAAATTTGACAGATAAATTTTTATATGTAGATGTTATTGTTGAAGATGACACAAGTGTTTCTGGATATTATCTAAAAGATACGATTCTACCTTCTGGTACAAGTTTACGTGCAGTATCAACAGGTGAAAAATTAGTTTTAGCACCAAGCAACAGATTGTTGGTTAGGTCAAGTATAGATGATTCGGTTGATGTTATAGTCAGCTATGTGGAGATAACGTAATGACATATTATATTGGTACAAGTCCTTCAGAAGTTTTAGGCGGTTTTATCAAAAGATATTTTTACGGATTGCGTAGAAATGATGACGGTGAATTGTTTTTGATTGTTTCAGACCAATTGTCAAGTGGTGATGAAAATAGTGTTGTAATTAACGAAATTGGACCAAGCGAAGAAAACTTTCCAGATTTTGAAGAAGGTATTGATTTCTTAGACGGTCTTGACGAAGATCATGCAATCGTTTATCAAAACTTGAGATACCAACAAATAAAATGGGACGGAAGAGCCTTGTTGTATTACATTGAACCTAACACTGGACATTTTGTTCAACGTATTTCAGAAGCATATGAATATCCAACAGGAATCTCATCAACATCATACGGAGAAGGAGCAGACGATCAGGTTGTACCTAATACACCTGGTTACTAAGGGGTAATATAAATGGCAGAGTTTAAGTTAGAAAGATTTAAGTATACTTGGAAAGGTCAATGGTCATCAGCTGTTGCATATCGTCGAGATGATATTGTAAGCGTTGGCGGTAAAAGTTATGTGTGTCTTGTAGGACATACTTCAGATACAAACTTTGCTACAGATTTAAATTATGTATTGCCTGGAAGTAATCCTCCATTACCACAGCCTAAATGGCGTATAATGACAGACGGTAGAAAGTTTGTGGGTACATGGGCAACTTCTACACTTTATAATGTTGGCGATATTGTTACCAAAGATGGTAGCCTGTGGTTGTGTTTAAATGAGCATACAAGTAGCAATTTTGTAAACAACAAAGATGATTGGACAATATATGTTGAACATATCAAATTTACTAGTAACTGGCAAGCCAGTACTGATTATTCAAACGGTGCTTTAGTAAAATACAACGGTATTGTATATAAATGTATTGAGCCTCATGTAAGTGGTGTATTTTTAGAAGACAATTTAGTAACAACTCCTGAAGATTTGAATGTAACTGTAGCAGAAGATGTTGAAGGTGTAAGTGCTGTAGGTGCTTTTTATATTAACTTTACAGAACAACCTAATTTAACATTAGGTAGAGGTAAGACATATCTATTAAACCAAAGTGACTCTAGTAATATAGAATTTGGCGGAACGATACACCCATTGCTTTTTAGTGAAACTGAAGATGGAACACTACAAGGTGGAACTATTTACAACAACGGAGTAAAATATCTTATTGACGGTGATGAAGTAGACTCTACAACATATGTAAGTCAGTTTGCTTCTGCAACAACTAGACAAATTCAAATTACTGTTCCTTTTGACGCTCCTGATACACTATACTATTATTGTAGATATCATGGTAATATGGGCGGTACTCTTACAATTGAAGACACTGCAGATGTTGCCTGGGAAGTTTTTCACAATGGCATAGAATACACAGGAGCATGGCAAACTTTAACTACATATAGAAAAAATGATCTAGTACTATATGGTGGAACAATTTGGATTTGTACAGAGACTCATCAATCAGATGATGTTGCATTAGACACAACAAAATTTCGCATAGAACTTCCAGGTTTTCAATTTGATGGAGAGTGGAATAGCACAACACAATACCAGCCTGGTGATGTTGTTAGATATGGAGGTTACTTATATTTTTGTAATGCTTACAATTTAGATGATCAACCTGCACAAGAAGCAGATAGTACTCAGTCTTGGGTTGTATTACAATATAGTTACAATTTTAGAGGAGATTGGACCAACGGAGCTGTATATAATCCTGGTGACATTGTGTTACGCGGCGGCGATTTATACATGGCACTAGTAAGTATTGGTGCAGTCGAAGCAGACGGTAGTACAATGGACTATTTACAACCAGACGTTTGGGAATTGTTAGTACCAAGCAAAGCCTGGGGAGGTCCTTGGTTAGCAGGCACTGAATATTATGTTGGTGATGTAGTTTATTACTTTGGCAACACTTTTGTGTGTAATGAATACCATTTAGCAAATACAATGAATTTTCCAGGAGATAACGGTAGCGGATATTACTATTGGGATTTACTTGTACAAGCAGGTCAACCTGCAGGCTTAACAAGACCTGGAGATTTGCTTACATATGGATTGACTAGAGAACAAGTAGGTGATGGTTCTACACTAGGACCAACAAATATACCTATAGGTGAAAAAGATTTACTGTTATCTATTACAGCAGAACAAGAAGCATTCTGGAGAAAATGGGAAAATCAAGCAAATGTTATATATGTTGGACAAAATGGCGTAGATGAAGATGGTTACGGCACTGATATATTTAATCCTTTCAAAACAATTAGATATGCAGCACAGTATATAGAAGACAATATTCCACCATTGACGCCAACAAAAATCAAAGTAGATACAGGTAGATACGAAGAAATTGGTCCTATTAGTGTTCCTGCAGGATGTGTTGTAATGGGAGATGAACTAAGATCTGCTACTATTGTTGCTAATGATGCTATTGAAGAATATCAAAACGAAACACAATGGCAAGGCGAAATATTAGATTATCTTGATGTTATATTATTATCTATTTTGGAAAATAATTTAGAATTTGTACCTACTACTGGAAATACGGGTAGAATACAAAAAATTGGTCCTGCACTTGGGTTGTTAGAACTAAATTATACAACAGTTTTAAAAACAAATTATAAAGATTTTATAGAATACTCAACTCAATCTGGAGCAACTAATCCTACACTAGTAGGAACAAATACCTTAACAGCAACATTAGAGCGCAGACAATATGCTGCAAAATTAGAATTAAACAAAAAATTTATTATAGATGAATTATTAGCTTACACTAGAGTAAATTATCCAAATAAAGTATTTACAGATGAAAGATTAAAGGCAGACTTTCACGAACTAATAAGAGGATTTATATACGATCTAAGATATGAAGGTAATTATAAAACACTATTAGCAGCTCGTAGATACTCTAATGGATACCTTGGTACAAAATTTGATGATCTATTTTGGCTACGTGATGTAACCGGTTTAAGAAATTGTACCACTGAAGGATTAGAAGGAACACTAAATCCTCCAGGAGTTTATGACCTTTATCAAAGACCTACCGGCGGAGCATATTGTGCATTAGACCCAGGTTGGGGTCCAGATGATAACAGAACATGGATTAACACACGTTCTCCATATATACAAGGTGTTACTACCATTGGTAATAATTGTGTTGGACAAAAGATTGATGGTGCACTACATAACGGCGGAAACAAATCGTTTGTATCTAATGACTTTACGCAGGTACTAAGTGACGGTGTTGGTGCATGGGTTTTAAACAATGCTAGAGCAGAACTTGTGTCAGTGTTTACCTATTACAATCAGGTTGGATATCTTGCAGAAGATGGTGGAATAATACGTGCTACTAACGGAAACAACTCATACGGAAGTTTTGGTGCAGTTGCAGACGGGCTTGATCCAAATGAAGTGCCTCAATCAGTTAAAGTATGGAACAGAGATAATGCTGTAAATGTTGACAGTGTATTTGCTGGACTATTCTCAGACGAACTGTTTGCATTTGAATATGAGCATGCTGGAGAAGAATTTACTACAGCATCAGCAACTATATCAGGTTCTGGTATAAATGCAAGTGTTGCATTTGAAGACTTTAGAGACGGAGGATTATTTCAGTCAAGACTAACATCTTACCAAGATTCTGGAAGCACTGGAGGCGTTGGTTATTTCGTTGCACAAAATAACGTTCAGTCGGGCAATCAAACTACACTTACTCTTGCAAACTCAGAAGAAGCAACAGAAGCTCAAATTTTAGGTTGTAGAGTTTGGATTATTGCAGGTGACGGTACAGGACAGTATGGTTATGTACAAGCATACAACGAAGGTACCAGAGCGTTGTCTGTTTACAAAGAATCAGATGGCACCCCAGGCTTTGATCATATAGTGCCTGGTACTCCTATACTAACAACTTTATCTCAAAATGCGAGATATAGGATAGAACCAAGAATTACAGTATCACATCCAGGATTCAGTGATACATTACATAATTTGCCAGACGGTAGAGAAATTGTAGATATAGCGTTTAGCGAAACCACTGCTACATTTACAGGTATAGAGGGCACTCCGGGAAGTGGAGTAGTTATTGAAGATGACGGTTTACAAGCATCCAATGCCGTATTTACTGTTGTAAAAAACGGCACAACCTATGAAGTTACTGTTACAGATGCTGGATTAGGATATGCTGTTGGAGATACTATTGTTATTCCTGGAACTGATCTTGGAGGTATATCTCCTGATAATGATTTAACAATTAGTGTAGCGTCTACATCAGAGGATAGTAGTAATAGCATTGCATCTGTTGCAGTTAGTGGTGTAGGTAAGAGTGGTAATTTCTGCGCTATTGCTAATCCAAATTATGTGTTGTACAGCGATGATGGAATAAACTGGAGTGAAGCAAATTTACCTAATGCAGGAGCAATTGACTGGAAAAAAATAGTTGCAGGTAATAATAGATTTTTTGCACTTGCTAAAGACACAGACTTTGCAGCATATTCACTAGATGGTATTACCTGGACAGCAGTCACAATGCCTGCGGATCAAGGATGGACCGATGTTGCATTTGGCGAAGGCAGATTTGTTGCTGTGGCAGAAAATTCTAATACAGCTGCATATAGCGATGATGCAGTAACTTGGACAACTAGCACTATTCCAGATGACGGAGTAGGAGATTCAACAGCATCTCAATTTGAAGTAATTGCTTATGGTCAAGGTAAGTGGGTAGCATTGAGTGCAAATGATCAAGTTATAGCACAAACTACAAATGGAATAACCTGGACAACAACAACTGATTCAGACTTACCTCCGAATGCTGAATTTACTAGATGGAGTTCAATGGCATTTGGTAATAATAGATTTGTTGCAATAGCAGATACAGGATCAATATACTATAGTTTAAATGGATCTGATTGGCAAGACGGTGGCGATATGCCTACACAGGATGGGTCGACAGTAATGAATTGGATTCAAATGAAATACAGTCAAGGAGTATTCTTTGCAGTATGCGATACAGGCGGTCAAGTAGTGGGTGGAGATCCTGCTGGCTTAAGAACAAATTTTGTTGCAACAAGCGAAGACGGATTTACGTGGACTGGTAGAACTTTAAGTTCAACACAGCAATGGTGTACAGTAGGTGCTGGAACTATTGACGGTGTACATTACTGGATATCTTTAGCTTACACTACACCTACAAATTCTGTATCAAGAATACGCACAGGATGTAGGGCTAAAGTAAGAGCTAACATAGGAGGATCTGCTGCTTTTGATAGTATTAATATTTTTGATCCTGGTAGTGGATATAGTGCAAGTAATTTACCTGTGTTTACAGTCTATGACAATGAACACACAGTTGAAGTTTCATGGGAAAATAGAGTAGGTAACGGCGTATTAGCACAGCCTAGTTGGATCAATAGAGGATCTGGTTATAGAACGAATAGTACAACTGTTACTATTACAGGTGATGGCTATGCTGATGTAATTCCTGAAGGAAATACTGTTAAATTTTACGGAGTAACTAAAGTACCAGGACCTGGCACACAAATACTATTTTCAAATGTACCAGATGAAGCCACTGACGATCCTACCGATCTTAAGAGTTTTAGAGCAGCTGTAATTACTGATCTAGGTGATGATGGCACTGGACAAGGTACAAGACTTGTAGAAATACGTATTTCCCCAAGAGCTAGAAATGAATATGATTTAGTTCATGATACAAGTGCTGTGTTTAACCTAAACTTTTCGCAGTGTAGAATTTCAGGACATGACTTCTTAGATGTTGGAACAGGAAATTTTGAAGAAACAAACTATCCTGATCTATATGCAGGAGGTGCATACTTTACTGCTGCACCTGAAAATGAAGTATATGAAACAAATGGCGGCAGAGTTTATTATGTAAGTACAGACCAAGATGGTAACTTTAGAGCAGGTGAATTGTTTAGTGTTCAACAGGCAACTGGTATTGTTACAATTAGTGCTGAATTTTTTGACTTAGATGGTTTAAGTGAACTTGCACTCGGTGGTGTTAGACTAGGTGGTTCTGGTGCTGTTGTTAGAGAGTTTAGTACAGATCCAACATTCGCTGAAGATTCAAACAATGTTGTTCCTACACAAAAAGCTATTGCAACATTCTTAGCAGACAGACTTAGTGTTGGTGGTTCTGATCTTACTCTAAACAGTTTTGTAGCTGGTAGTGTTAAAATTGGTACAGCAGACAACTTAATAGCAAGCAATATTCCAGGAGGAACAATAGATATTCCAGTACCTGTAACTATAGCTGGTACGGATGATTTAGGCAATCCAGTTGCAATTTCAGGCAGTTGGGTAGCACAAATGTTATACTATAGAAATGATGATAGTGGAATGAAATAATGCAATACGATATGGATAGCATAAATACAATAGCGGAGCAAAAAAATGGCAGAATTTAAACTTGGTAGAATTAGATTTGTTTGGAAAGATGCATGGACTGCATCTACTTCCTATTACAAAGATGACGTAATAAGATTTGGAGGCAAAATATACATTTGTGTAACAGGACACACAAGTGCTGCTGACTTCTTTACAGATCTTGAAGTTGTACCTTCAAAATGGAATCTTGTAAGTGACGGTCAAACTTGGAAGGGCGACTGGGCTACAAGTACAAATTATGTTTACGGCGATATTGTGGTCTACGGTGGTAGACTTTATATTGCTAATGCTGTTCATACAT